>Ga0209425_10006443_pt1 | contig 11251 bp, 13 predicted proteins | sample COG_05_FD_184749 | JGI IMG/M metagenome (GOLD analysis project Ga0209425, IMG submission 184749) | Pelagic Microbial community sample from North Sea - COGITO 998_met_05 (SPAdes) (version 2) | ecosystem: Environmental > Aquatic > Marine > Neritic zone/Coastal water | place: Helgoland, sampling... | reverse complement strand
AGTAAAGGTAAGTATAGTATAGATTTATTTTTTTTTGATACATTACCCACAAAGTTGTAGAAAATAAAAAAAAATAAAAAAAATTGAATTATAAAATTTACCGTGAGTTAATAATACAATTCAATTATCCACAACAATTCAATATGAATAACGACTCTCGTAAAAGTGCGTATGAACGAAATAAGGGGTTATTACTCATAAAAGACAAGGAATACTATGAAAAAAATAAAGAAGTAATTGAGGAATACAATAAAAATAAAAAAGAAAAAGCCTCCAAACGCAATTCCGAGAAAGTTGTATGTAAATGTGGTGCTGTTATATCTAGAGGTGGTAAATCACGCCACGAAAAAACTAAAAAACATTTAGCATATTTAGAAATTAAAAAAAATTGATTTATTGAAATATTTTTTATTAACTAACAATTAAATCCACGATGGCTTCTTTCCACACCAAGACATTTATGAAGCACGATGACTATATGACTCCACAATATGCGTGGGAAAATATAAAGCAGTTTATACCACAACAATATAAAACTATATATGAACCTTTCTATGGCGATGGAAAAAGTGGTGAAATATTAAAAGAACTATTACCAAGTAAAACTATAATACATAATGAAGTGGATTTTTACGAATACTCTACTATATATAAGTATGATATGATTTTATCAAACCCACCGTTTAGTGATGTAAAAAAAATTATGCCTAAATTATTAGAGTTGGATAAACCCTTCATTTTATTAATGCCTTCTTCCAAAATTAACACTAGTTATTTTAGGATATGGAAAGATAAAAATATACAAATTATTATACCACGAAAAAGGATACACTTTAATAAAATAGTTGATGGTAAAGAAGTAGCCACGAAGGGCTGTAATTTTGATACATTTTACTATTGTTATAAAATGAATTTAGAGCAATCCATAACTTGGTTAGAATAAAAAAATAATATATTTTTAAATAATTAAGTAAATCTGGCTATGGTATTTGGCTCTTGAGATTGCTGTGTAAAATAGCCTATTATCAAATCTTAAAGGGTCAATAAATATATTACCACAATAAGTTCTACCTTGCACCGAATGTATCGTAAAACCGTGGCGTAATTCATATTTAACCTTTTGTGGTTTTTCATATACAATATTGCCGTTATTATATTGTATGTCCCCTACTTTTTTATTTTCAGTGATTTTGTATTTTTCCAGACTTTTAAATTCATCGGTATAGTTTTGTTTTAAGTTTTTATTTTGTTTATTAAGTTCATTATGTAATCGTAAAATAATATCTGTTTTATGGTTATATTTAATTTTTAATTCCTCCTTTGTTATGGTTTGAATTCCAAGAGCCTTGAAGTCCAGTTTTTTATTTATTTTTTTTCTAACAGTATCGGTTAGTTTAATTATTTTATCGCACTTAAACCTATAATTATTTGTAAATTTTTTTATGTATTGAATACCTTTTGATGTCATCTGGTCGCCGTCAATTGGTGTTAATTGGGCTTGTAAATCACCCATAAATATTATTTTGCGTCCTTTAAAGTTTTCTAATATATATTCTTTATTTTCCTCTGTTAGCATACTACATTCATCAATTACAATTGTTGAATATCTCTGGAATTTATCTTTGAACTGAGTCGCCAGCAATCGTGCTTGAACTGATATGTTTATATGGGGATACTCTCTTTTCATAGAATTAGCCAGATCGTAAGACTGTGCTACGAACACCATCTTATTAGAAACAATCCCTCGGTCGTTTAAATTGTAATAAGTTTTACCACAGCCCCCAGCCCCTAAATGTAATTCGGTTTCATAAAATTCTCGTGGCTCGTTATTCGTAATTTTAACATCGTCTAGGATTTCGCTTAAATATGTATCGGATGGATCGTTTTCAAAGGTCATTTTCTCGCTCTTATCACTAAATATGTTATCTATTTTAAAAGGCTCGTTTGGTTCTGTGTAATAAATCCCATCCACACACACCCTAACGATATTATCATAATTGATTTTTTTCAATTGTTCTATAAGGTTTAGACGTTGATACGCCATAATGAAAGCCGTAATATGTTTTTTATTATTTATGGCTGGTTTTTCCGTTGAGATTTGTGCGATTTTATCATTTTCTAAATAGTGTATCTCTGTGCTATTTTCAGTTCTTAGATTCATAAGGTATTTAGCGTTGTCTATATCAATATATTCATTTTTATGAGTATTAGTAGATGTACTCATACCACACCATTTAGAATAGTATGGAATACCATTTGTTTTTTTGGTAGTCATATCTTCGTTAAAATCAAAGTCAAATTTAAATCCATAGAGACCATAAACAACCTTGAAAGTTCCACCGATTTCTTCAAACCATCTCAATTCGTCGTCTGTATAGACATTTGATTCAATAAACCAACCCAATTTTAATAATATTCTTTTTAAATTCTGGTCTATAATATTGTTATGATTTACCTCCACAATTTTATAGAACCCCTTATAATTGTAATGGTCTATTTTTCTAAAATCGGTTATAAGACCTAAGAAGCCATTATAATTTTTAAATTGTTTGAATTGTGTATAGGCTTTGGTTATATCAATATGTTTCATATTTTTTGGGATATTTCGCATCTTATCAATAGGCTCTGTTACTGGTTCTTCATCAACATCTATAGGCTCTTCTGGTTCATCTGGAACTTCAACCACAATATTGCTATAACTATATTTATAACAACTGGTATCTATAAAATCAACCGTTCCGTTAAAGTGTGTACCAGCATCTATAAATTCCATTTCATCTTTACAAACTTTGGCATCAATCTCAATTCCATTAAATCCCATATCATATTCCCATTCATTTTTCGTTTCAAAGAAGTCGTCTTGTTTTACATAGTAAGTGTCCTTAGTTAAAATTGTTGATAGACCTTTGGTATAAATACATAACTCTTTTTTACAATCTTTTTTAATTTGTTTCATTTCATCTTCTGTTTTTGTAATTGGATTGTTTTTAGAAAATAGGTTAAATGAGCGTTCCACGTGATTCACACGGCTATTAACATATTTAAATGTTTTTCGTGGTTTGGTTGAACGTTCGTTTATCAACACTGTTTCACAAAATGGCTGTTGGATTTCAATACCAATTTTGAGGTCTTCGCATAAATCTTTTATATGAGTTTCTGGAATTCCGTCTTTGTATATTTCCAAATATTTTTTAATTTTATTGGTTTTAGCCTTATATACTTTCATAGTGCCTTCGGTTTTTGCGTCGTCTAATAATTCGTTAAAATATTGGAAAATTGGTTCTAATAGGCAGTGAGATACGCTTCCATCTAAAAACGATTGTTTTATAGTTTTTAGTGGTATCTTTAATGCTTTTGTGAAAGCAAATGAAACCTCGTCGCCTGTTTCTAAATTGTCGTTCCATTCATTAAACTGGCTATCTTGTTGGAATTTCGTCTTATATTTCTTCCAGAAGTTTTTATCTATAAAATATATACCCTCGTGGTTAATTCCAGTTCTTGAATTATTTATAACAATCTTATATTGCCCTTCATATCCTTCTTGTTTGATAATGTTTCTTAATAATAAATTATTTTGTAGGTTCATATTTTTATATGAATATTTAGAACCAGTCTTATTAGGATTAAATTTTATAGTTATGGTATTATTTTTTAAGTTATTAATATCGTTTAAAACCTTATTAAAGACTTTTTTATTTTTTGATATTTTTTTATTCTCCTTAATAAGTTTTTTAGTTTCTGCCTCAGTTTTTTTTAATTTTTTGGATAAAGAAGCCACGTCTTTATATTTATATTCTTTGCCCTTGATGGTAATCTTTCTAAACTTAAAAGTTATTTTATTGTTGTTGGTATCACTCATATATATATACGGATATATAATTTCTCTGCTTAAACCGTTTATATAATTATAATGAAAAAGAAAAATAAAAATAAACTCAATTTTTTTTAATAAAAAATATTATTCCATTCAATAAAAAATATTATTCCATTCTACGAACCATACATAATCTTTTTAGGAATTTATTACAAGTTTTACGATGGACTAAATTATATACTACATTATTGGTAACCTTTATATCAAGGTCATAGTGTTCTTTCACTAGTTCTTTTATAAGTGCGATACATTCACCCATTAATTTATTTTCATAGTTTAATACTCCATTATTAATGGTTTGAAAATCAATCGTGTATTTCATTCCTTTCATATTTATTTATAATATATAGTAAGAAAAATATTTAAATCGTTTATTATTATGTATAGATAAATATATAACTATATTATATGATTCCATCTATTATTGAATTATTGTATAGTAAAAACATAAATACCATCAATAAATTTAATACCTATAAAATTATAAAGGAAGTTTATGGGGCTGATAAAAAACAGACCTTCACTTATTATAAAGCGAATATACTCTATAATAAATTATTAGAAACAAAAATATTGGTACCAACTAATGAAAAAGGTGTATATAAATTTAATAAAATCGTGGAACATAAGCCCATTGTTATTTATTTTGACTAATGGAGCATATTGAATGAAACTTTCACAGTCGCACCTGTAGGGCTATACAATCTTACTCTCATATATTTAGAGGAAATCACCGAGTTATATGATACATAATTATACTGGGTGTCGCTCACTCCATCTGGGTCGGTATAACTATTAACTGTGGTGTAATAATCTACGTGATACCAATCACTGTTATTTTGAGATCCTTGAATAACTAAGGCTGTATCACTGGCGGTAGAATTAACAATAACCGAATACGCTGAATAATTCGTGGTATTCTTACTCGTGGTATTATCAAATCCAAGTGCTGATGTGGTGAATGATTCTAATGTATTGGCTCCATCATTCATTTCGTCAAGTTTAGTTATAATATTATCTTGCTTGGTCTCCGTAGAGGCTCCAGATGGTAAGGCGGATGTTGTAACCACGACCGCTCCAGTATTACAAGTGGCAACTTTAGAATCAAGATTGAATAAAGTTGATTCGGTGGCTTGAGTGCTTGAAATTGATGTTAATGTAGAGTTAATTGTGGATGAATTTGTTTCTGTAACAACACCACTGGAAATAACCACGGCTGATGTATTACACGCACTAATTTTTCCATCTATAGATGATAGAGAGTTATTACCTGTTACTTGGTTAGCCGCCGAAGCATCGCCACCACTTGAAGCAGTATTAGTTATAATTTGGTCTAATTTTGATTGTGAATCAGTATCTTTAACCTTTAGTTCCTTTGAAGCAGAGAGTCCAACATAGTGCCAAGAAGCGTCCGATTGGTCATATCCATAAACGTGCGATTTCCCAGACATTTTAATAATATAGTAAAATATAATAATCTCATAATATTAAAAAAAATTCAATTTTATTTCAATCCACCACAATCATTTAAATTACCAGCACATTCACAGAATTTTATTGGATTGAACTCTTTATTTCTATAGATTTCTTTTTTATTTTTTGAAAGGTCTATAACCATATAACTATGCTTATCGTCGGTTTGTTGTCTTACCATTCTATTAAACATTTTTTTACTTTCCAGATAATTAAAATTTGTTTCATATAGTTCTAAATCTCTGTTGTTTGGTTTAAATAAAATAACATTACTGGCTTGTGTAATAACTGTGGGGCTACATTGTATAATACGCTGGTTCAATATAATCGTGGATACGAGAAACTTGCGACCATTGCAAAAAATCTTATCTAGTGCTGAATGGGATATATTTTTTTTCATTTCGTTGGTGAAGCCTAAATCATCCATAATAATTAGACTATGGTCTGGTTTTTCTTTCTCTTCCACTGCTTCATTAAAATTATCGGTTAACACATCATATAATTCATTCAATAGTTCATTGTTAAATTCCCCAAATACATTTTCCTCTGGTATTTCTAAATATTTTATGATTTTATCTAGTTTTTCATCACCTTTACCATTTTTATAACTCCCACTAAAAATAAAAATATTTTCTGGTTTGAAATGATCCTTAAAGCCCTTTTGTCCAGTATTACACATTAACCAGCCCAATAGACTGGATTTACCTAAACCACTTGCTCCAATCATAAGGGTTCGTGTGGGTAAATTACATAGGGAAGATTTTATAATAGTGTTAGAGTCGTTTGAATCTCGCATTGGAAAGATCTTCATAGTTTATTTTATAATTAATGAAGATATTAAATTAAAATATATAACTATATTATAATATGAAACTTTTACGATTAACTTCTCAAACAAACAATGGTATTATAGATACCAACTTTAATGAGGATATTAAAATAGAGCCAGATTCCCAAGTTAGTTTAATGAATACATCATTTTCCATTAACACTAAACAATTTACAGTATCCACGAATAATAGCAAAATGATATACAATGATAGTGAGAGTTCATTTAGTGATAGTTTATTGACTGAAAAGATATATAGCAAAGCAGATTCTGGTGAATTATTAACAGATATTCAAAATAAAATAAATACCAGTCTTATTGATACGGCTCGTAATATTGGGAGTCAATTTAAAGTTGATGTTGAGAATGGTAAAACGGTTATTCAGTCTAAAATATGTCCTAATAATCCATTTTTATTCGCTTCATATAGTTCAGGAAATCGTGGAGAAACATCCTCCGAAATAACCACACGACTTGTAAATAACGGTCTAACTCTTACATCTTCGGTCGCTACAGACAACGATACAATATACCTTGCGAGTTACTCTTCTATGAGTAAAGCCAATACAAGTTTTCGCTGTCGTATTGAAAAATTGATAAGCAAACCCCTAGCAACCGATGAAAATGGATTTATTTTAGCATTAAGTTCAGTCCATCCACAAAATTTTACATTTACTGGAAGCATTTTAGACCAAAGAGATAAACTTCATTATATCCAAGTTAATGACTTATCCAATGCTACGAATATACAAAGTAAGGTCATTGATGGACCAGATACTCCTTCATTACTACAATGTGATAAAACCACAGGATCGGATAACGCCAAACCAAAGGTGAATTATTTTCAAATTGATATTAGTCAAGGGCGAGTTCGTGGGAAGTTTTTTAATTTGGCTGGTGAAAATGAACTCTTTTCAGTTCCATACGATGGAAAACAAAATCTATACCCCTTGCTTATAATGAGGGGTGACACAGCGAACATGAAACTGGATTTAGTTAAATTTTTCCTTGATCCTTATCAAAATGATTTTAGTAGATATTTAAACCCAACTTTAGAGGTGGAAAGCGGTTTATTGGGAGCAAAGCCCATCTCGGTAAGACATAAGAAGCAGACCGAAAAAACATTAGTCTTTCAAGCAAGTGATATAGCCACTGTATTGGGATTTGACAGTAATACCTTATCCAATGAATCGCCTATATTAGGGGAATTTAAATCCACAAGTAATAATGTGTATGACTTATCAAGGCAAAATCCATATTTTATTATCATATCAAAAAATTTAAATGTGGATTCATTTGATAGTGAAACTGGTGGTAGATTAAATATCCTACACTGTTTCGGTGATAATAGCGAGAATTCCAATGGGTCTGTTTTCTTTGAACCATCAACACCAGTCTTTTTGGATATTCATAACACGATGGCTAAAACAGTGCGAAATTTGAGATTTGAGATTAGAAATGCGGACCTAACAAGAATTAATAATGATGGTTTAATATCGTTGTGTTTGTTAATTAAATAATTAAAATTTATAGAGATTCCACAAAAAATTATTTTGTATATTTAGTATATATGAGCGAATTGAACGAGATTTTTGAAATACCCAAAGAGCCAGAGAAGCCAGAGCCAGAGAAGCCAAAGCCAGAGCCAGAGAAGCCACTGGAAAAGGCCACCAAACCTAAAAAACCTAAAAAACCACTGACAGACGAACGAAAACTTCAATTGAAAGAACAACTCGCAAAAGGTAGAGCCACAGCATTAAAGAATAGACAAGCCAAAGCCCAAGAAAAACTTAAAAAAAAGAATTTTGTTGATAATGACCTACAAGCGGAAATTAAAAAACTACAAACACAGATTGATAAAATTACCACGAAACCAGAGAAGGAAGAAAAACCAGCAGACGCTCCAAAGAAATCGGTAGATGCTCCAAAGAAATCGGTAGATGCCCCTCCAGTAAAAGATATAGAGGATATCGTGGAAAAGCCCGTGGAAAAGCCACAGCCGAAGCCAGAGCCGAAACCACCGCCTAAAAAAAGAGTTCATAAACTAGGCAAATTTGATTATTCACAATATTTTTAATTTATTTCTTACTATATATTATTTATTATGAGCGATGATTTACAACAAGCCTTACGCGACCAGTTAAAATCTGTTAATGACGCCGAATCATCTAAAAAACAATTACTAGCAAGTGAATTACAACCTCTCTCTGTAGCCCTCGTGGATATGGCGAGTGAAAAAATTCGTGGTATCGCAAATGAAGGTATAAAGCGTGGTGCAAAAAAGGTTGGTGATGTTATCCAGCAGAGTAGTGGTTTATCAACTTTAAAGGCTCTTATGAATAAAAAAGAAGAACTTACTGAAGGTACTAAAAATATGCTATCAAATGCTAATTTTCAGGCTAATACATTGATGGGACAAGCCCAAGACCATATACAGAACGATTTATCATTCCACCGCGATACAGTTCATAATGTTTTGAATGGATTTAGTGAATTAGATGAAGAACATTTACCCAGCCATTTACCATCAATCGCCCCTCATATTAACGCGGAATTGGAAGGGGCGGAAGATGCTGGACGGATATTATCAAAATTATAAAAAATTATTATATTACTATATATTATTATGTCTACAAAAGAACTATTAGAAAAGTCAAAAGAATTAAAAAAACAAGTAAGAGCTGGTTTGAATAAAAATAAATCGGTTTTAACCCAATCCAGAGAATCAAGGGCAATACGCCAAGCCAAATTGAAACAAATAAAAGATGAAATGGGTATGAATTTATTACCAATCGTACCAAGTATTGTAGGTAGGGTTAAAAAAGGTTTATCCAGTAATGAAAAAAATGAACTGGACGATTTAAAAAATAAACCAGATATGGACGACGATGACCTACAACGATTTAGTGAGTTACAGGAAAAAAATAGCGAGGGTCTTGGTGATGATATGGATGAGATGCGTGAGAATCTAAATGAAATGCGTGATAGTATAAACCAATCTAGACAGAATAGAATTGATTTACGCCAGACCGATGAAGATACTATGGACCAATCAACCGATGACCCCACACCCAAACGAACACAACCAGAGCCACAAAATGAAGACCCAATTGAAGATTCAAATGCTGGGAATGACCTATCAAAAATAGATGACGACGACATGTTAGAATCAACAGCCAATAAATTAAGTGAGGGCTCTAAGGTGGGTGAAGATGTGGGAAAAATTGGTGAAGATGTTGGAAAAGTTGGAGAGGAACTTGGAGGGGAAGTTGTGGCTGGCGGTGGAGAAATAGACCCAATCCAAGACATCATTGGAGGGCTTATCGCAGTCGGTGGTGCCATTGGTTCGGCGGTATCCGTAGAAGAAAAAAAAGCCAGACCCACAGCGATGCCTGTTATACAACAGCAACAAACGTTAGAGGGAACTCAAGTTTAATTATTTGTAAATATAAATGCTATATGTTTTTTACTTTTCTCGTGTCTTGCCTTATTACCTCTTGTTGGAGTAGAGCCACAAACACATTCAATTCTTTCAGCAGCCCACTCGGTTATATGTTGTATATTTTCTTGGTAATATTCCTTTTGCTTGTTAATAAGGGTTTCTTTATTTTTTTGGTAAAATTCTTTTCTTAATTTGACTATTTGTTCCTTATTTTCTTCGCGGTATTTTTTACCGTATTCGCACATTTTTTCTTTATTATTTTCGCGGTATTGTTTATGGTATTCCTTAATATAGTTCGCGTGGGCTTTATTCCACTCATTATGGTATTCGGGGTGGGCGTTAAGCCATTGTTTATAGTATTCAGATCGGTCCATAGTTAATTAATTACATATTTTATTTTTATAATTATTCAATTTTTTTTATTATTTTCGTTTTTTCAATGATTTAATTTTAAAATAAAATATAGTATTGTATTTATATTATAACTATATATTATAAAATGAATTCATTGAAATACCACGAAGTTATTCCGAGCAACAACAAAACTTTCTATACAGCAGATGACCTAGTTGATTTTGAATTCCATAGTGTTGGTCGCGACCTTGTTCGTAATTCCATTGAGATTTCCGCCACAATCCAAGTTTTCAAAACAGTTTCTGGAACTCAATCCAGAGTTGTTAAGACTGACGCTGGTAAATTGTTCTTGGATAAATCGGCAGGTGCCCACAGTATTATAGAAAATATTTCTTCTTCTACACTTAATCAGGGGACCGTGGAAACAATAGGCTTCTCTTATCCTAGATTCGTATCTATGCTAAATGTGCTACAAAAACGATCACAAGATAATAACGATATGGCACAAGCATTGGAATGGGTCTATCCAGATAAAGAACTATCAAATGTCTTCTTAAGACAAGGTGTTATTACCGATGGGACTGAAAGCGAATTTTTTGACCAGACCTTTAATTTTAAACCAAAGGTGGTATTCAACAGAACAGACCAGAACATATCATTTTCTAAAACTGGTCCTATGAGACTTTCTATGAATCTGTCAACCGTGGAGAAAATGATTGAAGATAAACTAACAGTCGCAAATTTAGACCAAATTTCCTATAAACTATCAAATGTAAAATTATTTTACCGTTCCGTCCCAGAAGACCCAAGCATTAAGACCATTATCGCACAGAAATTTACACCATTGAAAACGACTATTGCTTCAACTCTCGCCAGTATGTCATTGAATGTGCCATCGCAATCGGCTACTGGTTGCTCTATCAGTTTCCAAAAAGTGTCTAATGAAGGCTTGTCGTCTGGAAATAACTCGCAACTTGAGAAGATTAATGTAACAGGACTACAGTTCTTTTTTAACTCCGCAAATTCATACCTCAATTATAAACTATCAAGCGTTAGTGAAATCCTTTTACGAGGCTTGAAATCCATCTCACCTAAAAACGATGAATCTATGTATCAAATTGATGGTCAAACTCTAGGCAACAGTGAAAATTATATCGTTGGAACTGATTTAGATGGTATTATTGACTTGAGCCAAAACTCTTTTGAGGTTCAAATTGAAAGTGATTTGACCGCTAATACGAATGTCTATTTAATGTTTCACTCAATGGTTTCAATCTAA
>Ga0209425_10006442_pt1 | contig 11251 bp, 10 predicted proteins | sample COG_05_FD_184749 | JGI IMG/M metagenome (GOLD analysis project Ga0209425, IMG submission 184749) | Pelagic Microbial community sample from North Sea - COGITO 998_met_05 (SPAdes) (version 2) | ecosystem: Environmental > Aquatic > Marine > Neritic zone/Coastal water | place: Helgoland, sampling... | reverse complement strand
TACTTACAAATTATTAATGCTACCTTTTTTAAATAATTCAATTTTTCCTGATAATATACTTTCAAAATTAGCTAAGCATATGAAAAATCCCTCTGCAACAACTGATACAGATATCGACTTGGTAATTTCACTTAGCAAATATGATAAGCATAATGATTCTGTTTTTTTATTTGATGTTATGAGCGAAAGCTTATTTGAGTTCAATAATCAAATTTATAAGAAAATAGGTAAATTAAGAAAAAGATATATTTGTAAGGATATTATAAAAAATAAAAAATATTTATTTTCACCTGTAACTAGGGTTAAAAAAATTTGATATGAAAAAAGTTGCTGTCAGTGGATACTTTGATCCAGTTCATGTGGGTCACTTAGAATATTTAAAACTAGCCAAAAAGCTTGGTGATAAGCTGGTTGTAATTGTTAACAATAACCATCAATGTGTTTTGAAAAAAGGAAAACCCTTTATGGATGAGTCAGACAGAGTCGAAATAGTTAAATGTTTAAAAATGGTGGATGAAGTTTTTTTATCAATTGATAAAGACAAAACAGTTTGTAAATCTCTCGAAGCCATAAAACCTGATATTTTTGCCAATGGCGGAGACAGATCCACAGGAGAAGTTCCAGAATCTTTCATCTGTAAAAAATATAATATTAAAATGATTGATGGTTTAGGAGAAAAAATAAGAAGTTCATCAGATTTAACTGGGTTAAAGCAAAAATAATAATGGAATCTAAGTTTAATTTTTCAGAGGATGATAATCTTAAAAATCATCCAATTGATGAAAAAAAATCATACGGTATTTTAGGATTTATGTATTCTTTTTTAAAAGAAACATTAGACTTTAGTCATAACACTGATAAAGAATCAACATTAATATCTATCAAAGATGATATTTCTATTAAAGGAGCTACTGCTTGGATTTTAATTTGTTCTATTTTTGTTGCTTCTGTCGGTCTTAACGCGAATTCGATCCCTGTAGTTATCGGAGCCATGTTAATTTCACCTCTTATGGGTCCTATTTTAGGCTTTGGGATGTCAATAGCAATCAATGATTTAGAAACCCTCAAAAAATCCCTGTTAAATTTTATAATTATGGTTGTTTTGAGTATTGTAACAGCCTATTTATTTTTCGCTTTTTTTCCTTTGAGAGAAGAATCATCCGAACTTTTGTCCCGTACAAAGCCAGATATTAGAGATATTTTGATTGCTTTTTTTGGTGGTCTTGCGCTTATAATTGCTAAAACCAAAAAGGGAACAATATCATCTGTTATTTATGGAGTTGCAATAGCTACAGCACTTATGCCACCATTGTGTACAGTAGGATTTGGATTAGCAACTGGAAATTTTGATTTTGCAGGAGGAGCAATGTATTTATTTATAATAAATACTTTATACATTGTTTTAGCTACCTATTTAGTTATAAAAATCCTTAGATTTCCAATGATAAATTATGCTAATTCAAAAAAAAGAAAATTTATAGCTAGACTAGTCACTTTCTTCTCAATTTTAATGATTCTTCCTGCACTAGATACATTTTTTGGAGTTTTAAATGAAAGTAATTTTAATAGTTCTGCCGATGAATTTTTGAAGATTGAGTTAGATGGATTAAAAAATAAAGATTATTTGGAAAGAACTGCAATAAAAACTTATGATTCAAATAAAAATCAAAAAGAATATACTTGGCCATGGAAAGACAAAGAATCTAAAATAGTTTTAAATTCGTTTGGACTAGATCCAATTTCTGGTCAAACTATAAATTTACTTAACGCCCAAATAAAGAAATATCCTTCACTATCATTAACTAAAATTATTGTTAATCAACAAGTTATTGAAGATGACTTTAAAGAACAAAAACGCTTTCTTACTGAACTTAGATATAGAGATTCTATAGACTTAGATAACAAAAACCAAGAAATTAAAATCTTAAAAGAAAAACTTGATAAATTAGAAATAAAGAAAAAAAATAATGATTTATTTCGTTCAATTACAGAAGAAGTTAAAATAAATTACAGTGATATAATTGATTTTAGTTTTGAAAAAATAATTAAATATCAAAGTGACGGAGTAGATACTATTCCAGTTTTTAAGGTTAAATGGTCAAAAAATGTCTCAAATGAATTTATTGAAAATCAAGAATCAAAGATCAAAAAATGGATTAAGTTTAAACTTACTAATGATTCTTTTATTTTAAATAGAGAAATTGAACTATAAAAATTTCTTGACTTTTTTTAATAGTTCAGAGGAATAAACAAAATCAGTTATTGATTTATTTTTAGTTGAAAAAATTTCTTTGTTTGAACCCTCCCAGTTTTTGGTTCCATTTTCAAGAAATATTATTTTTTCTCCAATTTCCATAACAGAATTCATGTCATGAGAATTAATAACTGTTGTAATGTTATATTCTTTAGTTATTTCCTGAATGAGATTGTCAATAACAATGGCAGTCTTTGGGTCCAACCCAGAATTAGGTTCATCACAAAATAAATATTTTGGATTCATTACAATTGCTCTAGCTATTGCTACTCTTTTTTGCATTCCACCAGAAAGTTCAGAGGGAAGTTTTTGAATAGCTTTATCTAATTCAACTCTATTAATAGCATTTTTAGCTCTTTCTAGAATTTCGTCATCTTTTTTTTTAGTTAACATTTTTAATGGAAACATGACGTTTTCTAAAACTGTCATTGAATCAAAAAGAGCACTTCCTTGAAAGACCATTCCCATTTCTCTTCTGAGTAATGTTTTTTGAGCTTCATCCATATTTTTATTAGAAATTCCATCAAAAATTATTTCACCCTCATCTGGACTATGAAGGCCCAGCAAACATTTTAACAATACTGTTTTTCCAGAACCACTTTGTCCAATAATCAAATTGGTTTTACCTTGAACAAATTTTGTAGAAATATTATTGAGGATTAAATTTCCATCAAATGATTTAATTAAGGACTTTACTTCTATCATTAGCTTAACAATAACTGAGTTATTATAAAATTAACAACTATAATTATTATAGATGTCCAAACAAAAGATTTTGTACTTGCTTTCCCAACTTCAAGTGCTCCGCCCCTCATATAGTATCCATGATAAGAAGGAACTGTAGCCAATATTAATGCGAATAAAATTGTTTTAATATATGAGTAAAATATATGGTAAGGTTCAAAATCCATTTGGATTCCAGTTATAAAGGCTTCGCTTGGAACTCCAGCAAATGTCATGGCTAATAATCCTCCAAATATTCCAACAAACATTGATATGGTAATTACAAAAGGATAAAATAATAAAGCTATTATTTTAGGGAAAACTAAATAATTTAAAGGATTTATTCCCATTACTTCAAGAGCATCAATTTGTTCAGTAACTCTCATAGTACCAATACTGGAGGTTATAAATGATCCAACTTTTCCAGCCATTATTATGGACATAAATGTTGGTGCAAATTCAAGAATAATAGATTGTCTAGTCGCAAAACCAATTAATGATTTAGAAAGAAATGGACTAGTTAAATTTAAAGCAGTTTGTATTGATATGACAGCTCCAATGAAAAACGATAATATAGAAACTATTGGGATAGACTCGATGATAAGATCATTAATTTCCTTAAAAATTAAGTTTTTTAATATTTTCCATTTACAAGGTTTAAAAAATGACATCCTTATCATTATAAAATACTTTCCGATATCATTAAGGTAAAACATAGTTTTATTTGTTATTCAAAGTTATGAATATTGATTTAAAGTGTTTTAATAAGTTTTTTTAGAAAATTTTAGACTTGGTAAGTTATTGCATTTACATTCATTCCAGCACCAACACTTCCAAAAAGAATAATATCTCCTCTTTTTAAAGAGTGACCAGTAATTTTATTATTCATTACCAAATCGTATAATGTAGGGATGGTTGCAACAGAACTATTACCAAGTTTTGCTATTGACATTGGCATAACATTTTCTGGTCTTGGTAAATCATATAATTTATAAAATCTGTTTACCATAGCATCATCCATTTTTTCATTTGCCTGATGTAAAAATATCTTCTTCACATTTTTTATCGATTTTTTACTGGACTCTAAACATTCTTTCATGGCTTGTGGGACTTTTGTAATAGCAAATTCATAAATTTTATGACCATGCATTTTAATATACCTATCCTTTGATTGTTCTTCTAGACTGAAGGATTCTCCCAAAAATAAATCAAAAGTATTTTCTAATGAAAATGTACAGCTCTTGTGAGATAAAATTCCTTGATTATCAGTATTATCATTTTTTTCAATTATTGTAGCACCTGCACCATCTGAGAAAATCATAGAATCTCTATCACTCGTGTCATAAGTTCTTGATAAAGTTTCTGCCCCTATTACCAAGCACTTTTTTGCCATCCCCGCTTTAATAAAAGCTTGTGCTTGTATTACACCTTCAATCCATCCAGGACATCCGAATATTAAGTCATAACAAATACAATCCGGATTGTTTATTCCAAGTTTGTATTTGACTCTACTTGCCAAACTAGGAAGTTGATCAATTTGTTTTGATTTTGCTTTTATATCTCCAAAATTATGTGCAACTATGATGTAATTTAAAGTTTCAGGGTTAATTTTTGCATCTTTTATTGCTTTTTTAGCAGCAAAAAAAGCTAAATCAGAAGTGTTATAATTATGTTTAGCATATCTACGTTCTTCAATTCCTGTAATAGCCTTAAATTTTTTAATAATAACATCATTGGTAACATTAAACTCTGATCCGTCAGGGTTTAGAAATTTATTATTTAAAAAATCTTGGTTTTTTTTAATTATTTCTGGAATATAAGAACCTGTTCCAGTAATGCATATTGACATATTATCTCAAGTTTGATAATGCAAAATAGAAAACTTACTAATAATAACCTAGTTTTCTAAATACGTTTCTATTGGTGCGCATGTACAAATAAGATTTCTATCACCAAATGCATCATCAACTCGTCTTACAGTAGGCCAAAATTTATTTTCTTTTACAAAAGGTAAAGGAAATGCTGCTTCAATTCTTGTGTAAGGGAATTCCCAATTTTCAGAACTAATCATTACAATTGTATGAGGAGCATTTTTTAGTAAGTTGTTTTTATCCTCTTTAGAGCAATTATCTATTTCAGATTTAATTGCTATCATAGCATCACAAAATCGATCAATTTCATCTAAATTTTCACTTTCTGTCGGTTCTATCATCATTGTTCCTGGAACTGGAAATGAAACTGTGGGAGCATGGAAGCCATAATCAATCAACCTTTTAGCGATATCCATCACTTCTACTCCGTTTTCTTTGAAAGGACGGCAATCAATTATTAACTCATGTGCAGCTCTTCCGTTTTCACCTTGATATAAAATATTATAACTTTTTTCAATTCTATACTTTATGTAATTTGCATTTAAAATTGCATATTCAGTTGACGATTTAAGGCCTTTAGAACCCAGCATACAAATGTATCCATATGATATCACACATGCCAAAGCAGAGCCCCATGGAGCTGCTGAAATTGATTTTACACCATCATTTGAACTAACATTAATAATTGGATTATTTGGTAGAAATGGTACCAAATGCTTGGCAACACATATGGGGCCAACACCAGGACCGCCTCCTCCATGAGGAATAGCAAAAGTTTTGTGAAGGTTCAAATGACAAACATCAGCACCTATGATGTACGGATTTGTGAGACCAACTTGAGCGTTCATATTAGCTCCATCCATGTATACTTGTCCTCCGTTGTTGTGTATAGTTTTTGTTATTTCTTGTATTGAAGATTCAAAAACTCCATGTGTGGAGGGATAAGTAACCATTAATGCAGCTAAATTGTCTTTATAGAGCTCTGCTTTTTCTTTTAACTCCTCCTCATTAATATTACCATATTTATCTGTTCCAACAACTACAACACTCATTCCTGCCATAACAGCAGATGCTGGATTAGTCCCATGAGCTGAGGAAGGTATCAGACAAATATTTCTATGGCCTTGATTAATACTTTTCAAGTATGCTCTAATAACCATTAAGCCGGCATATTCTCCCTGAGCACCTGAATTTGGTTGTAATGAAGTTCCAGAAAATCCGGTTATTTCATTAAGTTGTTCTTCCAATTTAACAATTAAATTTTGATATCCTCTTGCTTGATTAAGGGGAACAAATGGATGAATATTGTTCCATTTAGACCAGCTAATAGGAATCATTTCTGAAGCTGCATTTAATTTCATAGTGCATGATCCCAGCGAAATCATTGAATGGGTAAGAGATAAATCTTTTTTTTCTAAACTTTTAATATATCTCATTATACTCGTTTCTGAGTGATGTGTATTAAAAATTTTGGTTTCTAGAAATTTAGTTTTTCTCAAATAATGACTAGTTATTTTGATTTCATTACAAATCTCATCTACTAAAATTGAGGATTTATCTATGGCCTTAGCTATAACATCAACAATCAATTGTATTTCTTTCTTGGAAGTAGATTCGTTGATAGAAATTGAGAAATGATTATCATCGATATAATTAAAGTTGATTTTATTTTTCTCAGCTATTGGCTTAATTTTTTGAGATGGACCCTCAAAAAGTAATGTATCAAAAAAACTTTTATTTAATTGCTTGACACCAATTTTTGCCAATACATTCTCAAGTGTTACAGTTAAACAATGAATTTTTAAAGCAATATTCCTTAACCCATGAGGACCGTGAAAAACACCATACATACTTGCCATAACAGCCAATAGTACTTGTGACGTGCAAATATTTGAGGTTGCTCTATCTCTTTTGATGTGCTGTTCTCTGGTTTGTAAAGCCATTCTTAAGGCAGGATTTCCGTCAACATCTTTTGAAACACCAATAATTCTTCCAGGAATTGACCTTTTGTATTCTTCTTTTGTTGCGAAAAAAGCGGCGTGAGGCCCTCCATAACCAAGAGGAATACCAAATCTTTGAGATGTCCCTACCACTACATCAGCACCAAAAACAGAGGGCTCTTTAAGTAGGCATAGTGATAATAGATCAGCTGCAATTACGATTTTTAAATCATTTGATTTTGCTTTTTCACAATATTTTTTTAAGTCATTAATATTACCATATACACCTGGGTATTGCATCAAACATCCATAAAATTCACTTGAAAAGTCAAATTCTTCAAATTTTCCAACAACTACTTCAATATTTAAAGGCTCAGCTCTTGTCTGAATAAGAGAAATTGTTTGAGCTAGGGTGTCATCGCCTACAAAAAATTTATTAATATTTTCTTTTTTTTGAATTCGTGTTCTAGCACTAAAAAGCATTGTCATTGCTTCTGCAGCTGAGGTACTTTCGTCCAGTAGTGATGCGTTGGACAATTCCATTCCAGTCAAATCGCATATTATTGTTTGGTAATTAAGTAAGGCCTCCATTCTTCCTTGTGCAATTTCAGCTTGATAAGGTGTGTAGGCCGTATACCAACTAGGGTTTTCTAAAATATTTCTTTTAATTACTGAGGGAGTAATAGATTGATGATATCCCAGTCCAATGTAGGATTTATAATTTTTATTTTTTTTTGAAAGTTTATCAATATGAGCTAAAAATTCATTTTCACTTAGCTCATCATCTAAATCTAATTCTCTTTTTAATCTAATATTTTTTGGAATAGTTTCAGATATTAATTGTTCCATCGAATTTAATCCTAAACAATCCAGCATTTCTTCTTTCTGAATATTATTTATACCAATATGTCTACTGGAAAATTTATCCATATTAAACTTTTATTTAAAAATTCAAAAATAATTAAATAGTGGTTAAAAGTTGTATTATTTTGTTAATTAAACAAGAAAGTTTTTAACCTAAAAACATAAATTATCAACACTTTTTTATTTTTGTAAATATGAAAATGTTGTATTCATTTTTTGACTTTTACGTCAAATCAAGTATTCACCTTTCTATTTCTGTTTTAGCACTAACTGTAATTACTTACCTAAGATTGAAAATAGAATTTAGCCCACTTATACTTTTCATAATATTTAATTCTACTATCATAACTTACAATTTCATAAAATTTGCTTCCACTTTACCTTATTATTTTTTTGTAAATAATGTTTCAATTAAGAAAATACAATACTTAAGTTTTTTCTCAGGAATTCTATTGTTTATTTCTCTTTTTTTCGCAACTATGTCAACTATCTTGTTAGGCTTATTTATATCTTTTTTTTGTTTTATTTATGTAATTCCTTTTAATAGAACTAAAACTAATATTAGAAACTACAGCCGCATTAAAATATATATAGTGGCATTTTGTTGGTCAGCAGTTACCGTTCTATTTCCGTTATTAAGTGAAATTGAGATAGACTTTTATACTTCATTTTTACTGTTTATTCAAAGGTTTTTATTTGTAATTGTCTGTACAATTCCTTTTGAAATAAGAGATTTGAAGTTTGATTCTTTGAAACTAAAAACTATGCCACAAGTTTTTGGAATTAAAAAAACTAAAAGTATAGCATTTGTTTTATTGCTAGTGTTTTTATTTTTGAGTTTTGTAATTAATCTAAATGAGATTAATTATATAATTTCGGATTTATTGATTGCTATAATTATTGGTTGTTTTGTTGTGGTTAGTAAGAAAAATCAAACAAAATATTTTTCCAGTTTTTGGGTAGAATCTGTACCTATTTTTTGGCTGCTAATTGTGATGCTAATCAACTACTTTTTAGAATCCTTTATTACTTTATCTTTCATATCTGATTTATAATCAATTATCTTATTTTGAATTTCAACCAAACTAATTCCGATAATTTTTGCTGCAAGTATCCCTGCATTTTTAGCACCATTTAAAGCCACTGTTGCTACAGGAACACCACCTGGCATTTGAAGAATAGATAAAACCGAATCCCAACCATCGATTGAGTTTCTAGACTTGATAGGCACCCCAATAACAGGCAGTGGAGTTAAGGAAGCTATCATTCCAGGAAGATGAGCTGCTCCACCTGCCCCGGCAATAATAACTGAAATTCCTCTTTTGTGTGCATTTTTTCCGTATTCCATCATTTTATCAGGCGTTCTGTGCGCAGATACAATATCAACCTCATTAGATATTCCAAAATCTTCTAATATGTTTACAGCTTCTTGCATAATAGGAAGATCTGATTTACTTCCCATAATAATACCAACTTTTGCCATAACTATTTTGTTTTAACTTTAATTAAATTTTTTACTGACTTGGCTTTTTTTAAACCATTTTTTAAATTTTCATCCGTAACTGTTACATGCCCCATTTTTCTGTTAGGTTTAGTATTTGATTTTCCATAAATATGAACAGAAACATTACTTTGTTCCATAGCTTTTTCAATACCCTGGTAGAATACCGGTCCAAAGTAACCTTTTTCACCAACTAAATTAACCATAATTGCATTATTATTGGATTTACAGCTTCCTAATTTTAAATTTAAAATAGAATTTATATGTTGTTGAAATTGAGAATTTTCACAAGCTTCTATTGAATAGTGCGCACTATTGTGTGGTCTTGGTGCTACTTCATTAATTAAAATTTTATTGTCTTTTGTCAAAAACATTTCAATTGCTAAAAGACCAACGTGTTTGAATGATTTCGAAACTTTCATTGCTAGTGCATTAGCTAAATCTTTTATTTCTCTATTTACTTGAGCAGGACAAACAACATATTCAACTTGGTTAGATTCCTTGTTGAAATCCATTTGAACAAGAGGAAATATTTGAATATCTCCAGAGTAATTTCTAACAATTGTCGTTGCTAGTTCTTTTTCAAATGGTATGAACTCTTCAATGATAAACTCTTCATCAGGAAGATTATCAATTTGTTCTATCGACTTAATTATCTCCACACCGTATCCGTCATAACCAAATTTTGTTTTTTTCCATACACATGGAAAAGAAATCTGATTTTTATGTAATGAGTTTTTAAAATCTTTTGGAGATTTAAAATAATAAAAATCTGATGTAGGAATATTATTATCAATAAAAAATTGTTTTTGAAGATTTTTATTTTGAATAATTTTTAGAGTTTTAGAGGTTGGATATACTTTTGTTCCCTCTGATTCCAATTTTTCTAATGCTTCTATGTTTACGTGTTCAATTTCAAAAGTGACTAAATCACACTTTTTTCCAAATTGATAAACAGCGTCGAAATCCATTAAATTACCAATTTCAAATTCATTACAAAGGTTTTTGCAAGGCGAATCTTCACTAGGGTCAAGAATATTTGTTTTAATACTTAATCTTGACGTTACTTGTAATAACATTTTTCCAAGTTGACCACCACCAATTATTCCTAATTTAAAATCTGAAGAAAAATAATTCATAAAAATTATTTTAGCAAAAATACATTAAAAATGTAATCATGTATAAAATAATTTAACTATTGATTTTGGGTATATTTGTGAAATTATTTAACAAGATTATGATAAATTTAATTTTATTTGGAAAACCTGGTTCGGGAAAGGGAACTCAAGCCGAATTTGTAAAGAATAAATATGGTTTAGTTCATATTTCAACAGGCGATGTGTTTAGGTATAATATATCAAAACAAACAGAACTTGGTTTATTAGCAAAATCCTACATGGAAAAAGGGGATTTAGTCCCCGACAATGTTACTATTAAAATGTTAGAGGCTGAGGTTAATAAGTCTCCAAATGCTAATGGATTTATCTTTGATGGATTTCCTAGAACAACCCATCAAGCTGAGATTTTAGATGATTTTTTAAAAAAGAAAGAACTAAGTATAACCATGACTATTGCCTTAGAGGTTGATGAAGCTATTTTGATTGAAAGATTAATTAATAGAGGAAAAGAAAGCGGGAGAATTGATGATCAGGATAAATCAAAAATTAAAAATAGATTTGATGAGTATAACAACAAAACATCTCAATTAATTAAATATTATAAAAATCAAAATAAATTTTATAGTGTTGAAGGTACGGGTGAAATTGAACAAATAACTCAAAGAATATATAATCTTATAGACTCAAAAGAATAATGACAAAGGGTAATTTTGTTGACTATGTCAAGGTAAATATATATTCTGGAAATGGTGGAAAAGGTTCTGCTCATTTCAGAAGAGAAAAATACATCACAAAAGGTGGTCCTGATGGTGGAAATGGAGGTAGAGGAGGGCATGTAATAGTCGTCACAGATAAGTCTTTGTGGACATTACATCATTTTAAATATCAAAGGCATTTCAAATCTGAACATGGAGGTGATGGTAGTGGTAGTAGAAGTTCTGGAGCCGATGGTAAAGATGTTTACATTAGGGTTCCATTAG
>Ga0209425_10006441_pt1 | contig 11251 bp, 9 predicted proteins | sample COG_05_FD_184749 | JGI IMG/M metagenome (GOLD analysis project Ga0209425, IMG submission 184749) | Pelagic Microbial community sample from North Sea - COGITO 998_met_05 (SPAdes) (version 2) | ecosystem: Environmental > Aquatic > Marine > Neritic zone/Coastal water | place: Helgoland, sampling... | reverse complement strand
CAAACGAGCAGACCTGGCCAACTGACGAAGATATAGCATCGTCTAGCCAACAGGGGATTAATGACTCATGTGTTGAACGGGAAATCAGTTCGTACAACAAGGACAATCGCTTCCCCCAGCACCACTCAGGAGTATCCTTAAACAGATGTAAGACGCACCAAGAAGATTGCATGGTCGATGACAAGGCCCATGGCGAAATTCTGAGCTACGAGCTACAGAGTTATCTCTGTGAACGCGAAGTTGGAGGAGTTGTTAAACCAGATAGGGCTGATATAGAATGCACATCAACTCTAGACTCTGCATCTGGCGAGAACGGTGATGTCCAGCGCAAACCAGCCTACAATATTTCTTACCACACACCTGTAGAGGATGAACTTCAATTTCCAGATGAGATTGAGACACCACTCAACACCCCAGCCCGTAAGCGTTTCGCGCGATATCGTGGTTTGAAGTCGTTTCGATCATCTCGATGGGATCCTAAAGAGCAACTTCCGGCGGAGTACTCACGCCTGTTTGGCTTTGGTAATTTCCGTCGTGCCACTCGCAAGGCGATGACATGTGACAAGAACTCCATTGGAGCGGGCGTTGGAGATTTTGTAAGGGTCATTGTGAAAGGTATACCACGCATGGCCGCTATGGCTTTGTTCACTGGGAAGAATTTCGACCGAAAGGTTGCAGCACAGTATGAATCACATTTACCGGGAGGGTATATAGGGAGTGGAGGGGTCGGTCCAATCTGGAATGGTTGGTGTGGTGGCTCTGGTCCAGTCATCTTAAGTTCTCTCTTGCAACATGAGAGCAAGCTTACCGTCATGCACTACAGTATCGTGAAATCACCTTCATATGACCTGCCTCTACGCAGTAAAACCCCTCTTTGGTTTCATATTGGTTTTCGACGCGAACGCGCCTCTCCAATCTTTTCGACAGATGGGCTGGGGGACAAGCACAAGTTTGAGCGTTTTTTGCTCCCAGGTCAACGGACCATTGCAACTGTGTATGGACCCGTAACCTATCCACCAGCGCCAGTTCTTGGGCTCAAGGAAGAAATCTCTGCTACTGGTGCAATCGCACGTCTGGTATTCTCTGGCGGAGTGCATAAATCAGACACAAACCGGATCATTCTTAAGCGGGTTATTCTAACTGGGGTGCCGTTCAAGACACACAAGTCTAAAGCCGTTGTCCGGCACATGTTTTTCAATCCCGACGATGTTCGGTGGTTTCAACCGTTAGAGCTATGGACAAAGCATGGTTTAAGGGGCAAAATCAAAGAAGCTGTTGGCATGCATGGGCACATGAAGTGCGTTTTTAATGGAGTGATTCAGCAGAGGGACACTGTGTGTGTAACCTTGTATAAAAGGGTCTACCCGAAGTTCCTGGTAGAATGATGTTGCAGAACCCTAGCTAAATGGTCGAGATAATTCTCACGTCAGGGAACCCGATGTTTTTTAATATCTTGTTTGTTGCCCACGTCTTGCATAGTTTGAAAATGAACTTCTTCATTGATGCTGTCTTGAGTTGCGTGTGACTCTCAGTCATCATCCTTAAACTCGCGACGATCCAGGTAGCGAGACGGGCGAAGATCAGTTATTTCTTCTTCGCTCATTTGCTCCCCTGTGGCTTTCAGTGTAGCCCGATTCAGTTCGCGAATCTCTTCAAGACGCTCTTTGTCGCGCTCTTCCTGTTTGTTGTGCATAAAATAAGTGTGAGTAAGTGTGCAACAGAACAGAGGGACCGGTGGCAGGCGCAAATTCCGGGCACGGGAAGGCGCTAGTATCGTGACAGTCTAGTTTACAGTTACTGGGCCAATTACTCACCTGCATTACGAAAAATATTGGGACCCCAAGGCCAGCACCAACACCGAGCACAGCTGCGACAATGGTCGTGATCGTCTCTGAGTCGAGATCAAAAGCTACCTGGGCGAGCTCGATGCCCTGTCGTCAAGAAAAGTCATTATCACGCGAAAACCCGTGGCGATTTTTCAAGTCTGGATGACAAGAAACGCATGATCTCAGCGCATCTCCGCGCGCACCGACGAAAGGCTCTTGGAACTGCGTTGTGAGCAGAGCGAAACGGAGTTTTGTTTTCGGCAGAACGCGAGGGAAGTCGCGTTTGGTTCACTGCTGCGCAGTCGGTACCCATGCCTAGAGGTACCGAATGACGCCTTTCTACAATGCTGCGAGTTATGGACAATGCGACTGACTGACATGTTTGTTTATCACACAACGATGAATTTTGGATAGGTCTCTGAACGTTGTCGCAGTGCGTTGGTCAGCGTATGAAGTAAGGCCGTTCCCACCACCGATAAAACCCTTGCTTCAAGTTTCGTCGAGATACCTTCATTCGTTCATATATTATATGACAACGGAAAGTAGCTATTATTAGTCTCGTACTTTCCCAAGTGTTTTCAAGTATTTCATAGCACTACAATAATAACATTAAATGCACTATGATATTATATATGATATTATATCATAATAATATATAATAATATATTTATGAATATAAATATGTACCTTCGAAACCAAACTTACGTAATAACATTACGTAGATAATACAGTTTTATTATTTGACTTATTAAAATATTTATTATTTGACTTAAGATCTTAAGATTATATTAATAATATTTAATATTTAATAATATTATGCGCGCGACGTCGAAGTTTCAACTCGAGCCGATCTTAAACTCGCGAAACGTCCATCAGAGACCGAGCGCGCGCAGCGGACAGTCGGCGGCGACGATGTCGCGGTTACGCCGCGAGGAGGTCGCCGCGGCATTACGCGACGTGCCCTCCACGATGGTGCCACGGTCTATTCGTTCCATACATTGTCAGCATTTTTCGTTCCAATCCAAGAGTACCTTTTTTTCACATACTCGATCCAAGTAGGTTCACGAGTGAGGTTCTTCCGGATATATAGCTAGATAGCCTTTATACATTTAAATTTAATGGTTTAGTTTACGTTAAGATTGTAATTATTAAGCATACTACAATTAACCATCCCTCTCAAGCTATGCCGACCCACATGGAGCGAACTCCGTCCCTCGTTCGATCCTGTAGAATTATTCTTATTATTATTAGATCTTAAGATCTTAATGTCTTTATCATTATTACAAAAGAACTTTATTTACTGAAATACCTCGAAGGTAATAACACTTAAGAATAGTACGAGTAACACGTACTGGAATAGTTGTGGTAGTTCCAGGCTCCGTTTAACCCACAGCACCTTGCAAAAAGCTGTCAAGAACTCCGTTAGAACGCGGCGAAAATCGAAAACATCGACCCAACCCAACACAGGAACCAGAAAGTCAAAAAATAGTGTTGATCCACAGCGAAATGGAAGTCCCTACCGTAATTGGCCTCGGACTCGGCTTCGACGGCACGTCAAACTGGATAAATAAGCATCTAGTTGACAGATACCTGTTCGGGTTGGACGAATTCAGGCCTGAAGCTTACAGTATCGGGCGCAAATTTATTGTGATGTGGACATTCCTTACCATCTTCACGCTCCTCCTTTACTTCTCTCTATGTCCGCTCGTCTACTATCTCTTGTACACGAGGCGCAAACCGGATGGGAAAAATTTCGCCGCTTGGGACCAGAAAGAAGGACAAGATCAAGTTGTGAATGAAATTAAGCTCAGCATATTTTCGATTATCGTGATGGCAGGCATGACGGCACCTTTCGAGCTCCTTGTTGAGGCCGGTTTGACCAAGATTTATTGGGTGAGATGGAAATCCACCTCAAACACTGCCCCCAAACTCAAGTTTCCCCTTTTGATGTGATTGTCTCTCGTACCTTGAACACCTCCCTCTGTGCCATCCAGGATCTACCAACCACGACATCAGGCTGGTTTTATTTGACAGTTGGTTCCCCGCTAATGTTTCTGCTCTTCTCGGACACCTGTGTCTACTGGATTCATCGGGCTCTGCACCATCGTTTACTGTACGCGCCGCTTCACAAACTGCATCATAAATACAAGGAAACAACTCCTTTTTCTTCTTATGCTTTTCATCCTCTGGATGGTTGGCTACAAGGCTGCCCATATCACATCTTCGTTTTCATTTTTCCGATGCACCATATGAGCTACTTTTTTGCGCTTGCTATCGTGGGACTCTGGACAATTAACATCCACGATCGAACTACTCTCAGGATCCCATTCATTAACGGTGCTGCACATCATACCATCCATCACACCGGTTTCACTTACAACTATGGGCAGTATTTTGTGTTTTGGGATGTATTTGGGGGTTCTTACAAAGATCCTTTCAAGTGCGCGCCTTACAGTCAGGATCCCCGTGCCAGAAGGAAGGAGTTCGGAGAGATGAAGAGATGTTGATGATCACAGATATGGTTGTGAGAACTGCTGCGTTCAGTGGCCGAGATACTGGGCGTTGTTTCTTAGAAAATCTTCTTAATTACGTCATGTTCTTGAACATCAATGTATCGTGCACAGGGATACGTTCTTGTTACTTGTACAAAAATATGTTAGCTAAACCTCCGTGCCCAACACTTGAGCGGAGTTAATCATCTCCTGACAAAAATGATCTCACAGTGGTTACTCGTTTTGTTCGGCTGAAGCAAAGCGAAACTTGCTCAATCTCCTGTGCTGTTGCACTGCCCCGAAATCCGAGTACAGGCAGACAAGCGCGAGACAAACCTACTATGTCTTGTACACCAACAGAGAAGCTAATTTAAAGATACTTTTCGATCGTGCCAGTCAGAGTTGATTTCGGGACAGCACCAATGACGGTATCAAGCTTCTGTCCTCCCTTGAAGATCATCACAGTAGGAATAGAGCGAATGCCGTATTCAGTGGCGACGCTCGGGCTTTCATCTGTGTTCAGCTTCACCTGGTTTTTGAAGGGTTATGAGGTCAGCATGGAACGCTTGGATCTCCTTGTGCGAACACTTTCAATTTGTGAAGCAGGCGAGAAAACACCAAAGGACCCGTCAACAGGAAACCTCATTAGCAAAAAAATGTGAAGCGCGTCAAACATCTCGATGACCTCGAATGATCAAGGAATATGCACGACCTCAAGCAATTAGCAGCAAAGATCGACGGTACGAAACAGGCTAAAAAACTTACTGCCTTCAGCTTGCCCGAATATTCTTCAGCTAGCTGGTCGATGAGTGGTGCAATCATGCGGCAGGGCCCACACCAGGGCGCCCAGAAGTCTACAAGAACTGGAATATCACTCTTCAGTACCTCTGCCTCAAATGTCGCGTCAGTCACCACAGTTGCAGCACCTAGGTATCAATAAGGGTTCGAAGAGAAGGTTAGCTGTGGAAAGCCGGGTTGCGTTTGCTCTGTTCGGAATCCTTCGCGGATGCTTACGTGGACCAGGCAGGCACCCGGGAAACCTGAACGAAACGCCAACGCCGGTCCATAATACACGGAAATACAAATAATTACTGTGCGTACGCACCATTGCCATTAGTAACCTCCGCCCTCGTCAGGATACAACGCTCAGCACGGCGGCGGGGGATAGCTGCACTGAAGTGACGAGTTCGGGAATTGCGTACAGAAACCTTTGAACTCAGCCTTGGGGTCACAGTCGTGGAAGCGACAGTTGTCATATTTGTTACGGTAGGGGTGCGTGCACAACGATGATAAGAGATGTGATGGATTAGCTCGCGCCGGAAGGTCTATTGAGGACGCGCACAGTACGTTTCCCGGACCGAGTTAGTTTGCGCGACGTTTATAGCAGGCTTGAAGGCACCTTTTCTTCTTTGGATGTGATTTTGTCCCACCAATGAATCCGATCCGTGAGCAAATTTCTTTTGATCCCGAGGCCACAGTAACGTTACGATACGGGCGGGGATATTTTAATTTATTTCACGCGAGCCAAAACTGTATTAATCATTTATAAAAAAAAACGATATTTACTACCTCAAAAAAGCAAGCTCCGTATGGGCAATTAGTATGTCATGGGCAATTAGTATGACATGTTACCTTAATGAGTTAATAGAGCGGCTATGTAATAAATCAATAGAGCGGCTAGCTAGGAGGTACAAAAAAATCGCGCCTGGGTGAGAAGTTCGCTTTGAAATCACGATATTTGATAGGAAGACGCAGCGACCCAAAAAGAATTAAATCGCGCTTAGTCCGTGGTAGGTGCCTCCGATCCCTTGTGATTGTGAGAAATGATAATTGGGTTGCGGGAGGCTAGTTTGGGACGAGTCGAGACGGGCTCGAGTATTTAATTCAAGTAAGAGCGTTCAACGTTTCGCCCTGCCACTAGGTACGCTAGCTCTGCGTTAATCATATCAAGCCGCGCGCCGTGGGCGTCGCGGCGAAGGAGCATCCGTATCGTCCGGTTCGGGCGTCTCGCGGCTTCGAGTTCTCCTCGCAGAGGGCGGCTCACCTCGCTAAAGGACTTGAACTCGTCCAAAGTTGATCGATGGAGCTTCGGTTTTGGTCGATGAAGCTTCGGTGAAAGAAAGGCTATATTTTAGGTTTGAAGCCAAATTTTCATCGATACATCGGTCAACGTCGACGTCCACTAGCGCGTCTTCAGAAGATGGCTTGGCGTCGTTTCTTCGTTCACAGGTGGCGTGCATGTATGGACGACGACTACGTGCACGCTTAGCGCAATGGTAAGGCCGTCCCGCTGAACAGCCGGCGTCCGAAGAACGAAAAGGCGTCGCACATAGTTGTTAGTCAGAGATAAAGTAACACTTACCGACTGTACGGTGATTTAGTCTATGGCTTTTGAAAATGATCGAGCTCTCGGCCAATCAGATGACGTTTAAATGTTACATTTTTGGGAAAATGACCGGGTTGGTTGGTGTTGCTAAATGTGACTTCGTCAGTGAACTGACTCGTCCCAAATATACGAACACCGGTCGGTTGCAGATACCGACACGCGCTCGCGCCAAACATGTTGGGTCGCGCGTGTTTTTATCTATGGCGCCTGTCGGGCCCATTCTGGACGGCGAGCGCGCTCAGCCGCTTGCAAAGATGCTGCTCGGTGCCAAACACGGAGGGCGACCGTCGATTGTTTCGCGCACTATTGGACATGAGCATTGCGATCCTTGAGTGTTCCCTAACTGTTCTGCAGCGATGTTTTACTTTGCCTCAAGAACTCAATAAATGACGGTTTAAAATGTTTGGATTCACTGCCGTATAGATTAAACCGTCTGTTCTTCAGTCGTGGGCACAATCTTCTAGTTCAGCTGCAACGCAATATTTGACGACTCGGCAACGTTGATGCGCAGCTACTGATGATGATGCCGTCCACTGTCTGGCGCCGAACAGCATATTAGCAAGCGGCTCAGCGCGCTCGCCGTCCAAACTAAGCGCCACACGCGCAGAAAAAAACACGCGCGACCAAAAAATGACTGCAACCGACCAAAATGCAAGCAGTACTTGTGGTCCACTCTTCATTGACTGTTCGTTGAAAGGCTGAAAGGCGCCCAATTTCTTGTGAGCTTTTTGACTAGTGATGCACTTTGGAAGCTCTGCAAAATTGCGGTCGCTACAGATAAGAAGTCGGTAGAGAGCAATCGGATTTTTAAAACTGAAGTCAGGCGGTTCCCTTAAAATCATGCCACTCGCTTTCATTACGGATGGCGAAACTCTCCATCGGGCTTTGCTTACTCGTTTGGTGTCTTGCGGATTCCCCTTGGCTTGGCACAGCACTGATGTAAAAGGGGAAGACATTCCCCGTAGCATTCGAGCCCGCACTCCTCGTCACGCCGTCGAGATCGCGGCATATCTACCTCCTGGAGGAACCACCACACGACCCGAATTTGTTCCGACCAGGCTCCAACCGAATCCAACATCAGGAAAACTTCAACAGCCGGTGATAATAATTGCTGTCTCTGGTGATGCTGCAACTGACAAATCTCTGGGACTTCTTCTGAGCGATGGAAAGGTCGAATCATCTGCATATGTCGACAGAAGCCTATTAGCAGGAGGCATACTCATGATGACTGGTCCTTTGTCTGAGATCGCGGTTTCAAATGCATCAAAGAGATGCAAACGTGCGGGCATGCGTCTTGTAATGGTCGCAACCGACGGAGAACCCAACGGCGCAAGCGGGGATGCACTGAACATATGGTGTGCATCTGAGCATACGGACGCGATTGAAGCAGTTATGCCGATTTTACATGCGCTTGCAGTAAATGTTAAAGTTATTGGACGTGATCCCAGAAATGCTTCCGGCCCACGTCTTGCTCAGACACTAACAAACTCCACCTTACCAGAGACAACAGAGGTCATGTATACAAGTGGAACAGCTGCAGCGGCTATTTTAGCTGAACGCCGTGCATTAAGGTTGGCGCAAGAGCTTGTAAAGGTGAGACAGTATGATAAGTGCTTGCAGACTCTTGAATGCGTCGTAACAGCAGCAAGCGAACACGCTCTTGAGACTGATGAGTGGGCGTTGAAAATTGCAGAGGAGAATGTGAAGTTGCATCAATTGCTTGAAAGAGCAAACAGTAAGAATGATGGGCTCGCTGAAGTATGTGCAGTCCTGGAGACGCAGCTTGGTAGGACGACAGCCGCCCTTCAATTTGCTGGAAGATCAAGGGTTCAGCTGGAAAAGACAACAGCAGAATTGCGGACAAAGAAACTAGGTGAAATGCAGGTTATAAGAGGGCTCACTAGAACGCAACAGATTCTTAAGAAGGAAGTGCGAACTCGCCGCATGCTGCATAGCAAGTCGAAGCTAGAGGCACATTATTTAGTATCTCTTCATAATCACATTATCGACAAAGATGCTGAACTGTGCATGCGATGTCGCCAAGTGCAGGCTGAACGGCGCGCAAAAGAGCAGATGCGCTTGACTCTCGATCTGGAGCGTACTTCAAAGTGCACAAGGATATCTGAACTCGTTTCTGAAATCGAAGGAGCACATGATGTAACAAGGAGCATGCAAACATTTGTGGTTGAAGTGGCAGATGAAAGGGATGTGGCCAGAGAAGAGATCGGCCTTATCCGAAAACAGTATGATATGTTGCAAAAACTTAAAGAGTGTCTTGAATGCGTTGCCAAAAATTGTCATTCTGCATTTGTACGCACAAGATCTTTGGAGAACGGCCGCGACCGCCTCGAGAGTGATTTGGCAGATGCCAACGATGCGGTTCTATCTGCCAGACATGAAAATCATAAACAGCTTTGGGAGATAGTTGGAATTCAGAACGCGCTGAATAACGCAAGCATCAAGTGTGAATTTGAAACAACAACGGCAGTGAGTCGAGCCGAGTGCACCGCTACATTCGCTTTAAAGGTCGCTGACCTCGCTCGTATCGACACAGAGGCACGCACTAGAAGACTAACAGAAATCTTAGCTAGCACACGAAAACACGGCGAGCGCAAGGCAACTCACGTACGCGAACTCTGCACCACAATAGCGGCAACATACGCAAAGATGCGAAACTCCTTCATGTTGATGAAACTCTTGGATGCACATGTTTCTATTACTAATAAGAAGGTAACTCGGATCACAGATGACGTGCACCAAATAAAACGGATTGTGCAAGCTATACACAAAAAGCGAATAAATACAATATCAGCAGCAAAATCAGCTTTAGATCATGCCCGTTCGGACACTGAAGCGGCTAGGCGGGCATGTGCAACAGCGGAAGGCACCAACTATCGCAATTTCATAGAGCTTGTACAACTTCGCCGACAATTTCATCACGCAAATGAAAAAAGAACACTTGCAGAAGATGGCGAAAAGATTGCGCAGCTCAATATCGCTGCCGAAAGAGCAGCGGGTGCAGCAGTGCAGGTGGCTCTCATAGACCTTGCTGCTGAAACGGCTCGCTTTTCGGGCGAAATCAGCACGGCACAGTGTTTGCAACGACACATTTCGGAAGGCAACCTGATTGATATATGTACCGCCTCTACGCGAGAAGAATGCACGGTACACGCGGCCATCATGTTTTCCAACAAACAGTCTGTACATCCAGCCTAGATATTTTTGTGATGTCACGTCTGAGAAACTTCTTGCATTCACACAAACAATGTCCCTGTGCGTGTTTACACACAGAAACATAACGAGGCACATGTAGTCAGCTCGGGTACAAAAAACCCAAAATATGGCTGTTCTTTGTGAAATTCTGTCAGTTCACTGATCAGAGCAGCAAATGGACTTTGTGTGCGCGTGATGCTTGTATTTTACGAGGAACTTTGCTTGTCATGCAGTACTCTGTTATGGCACGCGTTGCGGTTATGGCATGCGTTGCATAGAGTAGCTGCTTTTCTGCGAAATAAACACCATAGCAAGTGCAGCAATGAAAGGAGCTGCTCACAAGATGCCCCACTTGTTCTCCAGACAATTTGTAATACGCGCGATGCAGCACGCACCACTCAGGGGATAATGGCTCACAGATATCAGCACATCTGTATACCTTGACTCTATCATCCCGTGACTCATTGCTCCCAATGTAAAAATCACACAAGCATCAGCTGGAAGGTTGTTTATGTACGATTTAAAATCCTTCACCTCCGGTGCGCTAAAAGAAAACCCGACACGATGTGCTCCGGGTGGAAAATACTTCGTCACAGGCCCCTTCACAACTTTGAAGAGTTTCTCAGGTCCATTTGATGCACGAATCGAAAGCTTTTGTAGCAGCTGAACCATCAGGCCACAGAAGCGCTTAAAAGTACGGGGTATCCGAGTTTGTGGACTTATCTTTATCAAAATATTCTTTTGGGTGTGCACGTAAACGGCATTGACGCAACCGGCCTTGTTTAAAGGGCTGTCCAGAATAGCGAGCAGTTCCTGGTGCACAATGTCCGGACGAAAGTGAGCTGGATCCTTACCGTGACGGCGAAGAAAACCTGCGTGGTCGTCGCAGTTAAGGATCTGATAAGCCTTTCCAATCTTCGCCGTTTCCAGCGCAGCTTTTTCCAGGACAAAAACATAACCTGCCCTTGGCTGAGCTACGCTCTCTCCGTCGGGTGTCGGGGTCTCCATCAGACGTGTGCCGTCGCGGCAGGTAGATCGTTGAAATACAGTTGAAATACAGAACCTCTCTCAATACAAGGACCTCCCTGTGGGTGCCGTCGGATACCCAAACAGAAACACGCCGCCACGATTGAACTGCCCAGCCAGCTCGCTCGCAGTCATTATTTAATACCTTCGTAAGTTTCGAAGGTTAACTCTTATTACAAGTATTTAAATAAGGACTATTAAGTGTTACGAACCCCCAATGGCTTGTCCAACGAATGGCTGCCGCGGGGGAAGGAGGACGAGCCTGACGCGCGCCCCGGCGCGACGTCGCCGGAGAGTCTGATGACGGG
>Ga0209425_10006440_pt1 | contig 11252 bp, 15 predicted proteins | sample COG_05_FD_184749 | JGI IMG/M metagenome (GOLD analysis project Ga0209425, IMG submission 184749) | Pelagic Microbial community sample from North Sea - COGITO 998_met_05 (SPAdes) (version 2) | ecosystem: Environmental > Aquatic > Marine > Neritic zone/Coastal water | place: Helgoland, sampling... | reverse complement strand
AAACACATTTTGAACTAGCCCTTTTTTATTTTGGAGATATTGTTGCATAAATAGTTTTATATAATCAATATAGTATTAAATGCCAGAATTACCAGAAGTAGAAATAATAAGAAGATCCTTAAATAAAAAAATTCGACAAAAAAAGGTTAAAAAAGTAATTATAAGAAATAAGAATTTAAGATTTAAACTTAATAATAATCTTAAAAAATTTCTTGAAAATAAAATAATAAGCAAAGTTTCAAGATTTTCTAAATATTTAATATTCAATCTTCCAAACCAAGAGTTTTGTTTAATCCATTTAGGAATGTCTGGAACTATTCATTTAATTAAAAATATAAATAGTAATAATTTAACAAATCTGAGTTTTTATAATTCCCCATTTTTACCGAAAAAACACAATCACGTAGAAATTATTTTTGATAAATTTAAAATAATTTATAATGATCCGAGACGATTTGGTTTTTTTCAAATGATTAAATCGACAGCTGATATTAAAAAAAGATTTGCACATTTGGGGCCAGAACCATTCAATAAGAAATTTAATTTTGATTACTTTAAAAAATTCACAAGGGGAAGAAATAGAACTATAAAAGATCTTCTAATTGATCAAAAATTTGTATCTGGAATAGGAAATATATACGTTAGTGAAATTTTATTTTTAAGTAAAGTTAGGCCAAACAAAAAAGTAACATCATTAGATAAGAAAACCTTTAATAAAATTATTACAAATTCAAAAAAAGTTCTTTTTCATGCAATTAAAAAAGGTGGCTCTAGTATAAGAGACTTCAAAAATACAGATGGTAATCAAGGAAGTTTTCAAAATAATTTTAATGTTTATCAGAGGGAGGGATTGTTCTGTAAAAGAATTGATTGTAGAGGAAAAATAAAAAAAAAAATAATTTCTAATAGGTCAACATTTTTTTGCAATTTTTGTCAAAATTAAATAATTATTTGATTGACCGATATAAATTCTCAAGTTATACCCCTGCGCATATGGCAAATACAAAATCTGCAATTAAGAGAATAAGACGAATTTCTAAGCAAACAGAGGTGAATAAGGCAAGAAAAAGTCGATATAAAAATGCACTTAAAAAAATGAATATTTTAATCGATAAAAAAAAAAAGAGTGAAGCATTGAAATTCTTGCCTAAATTGAATTCTGAACTAATGAAAATTTCTAAAACAGGTATTGTCAAAAAGCAAAATGCTTCAAGAAATGTTTCAAGAATAACAAAAAAAATAGCTTCATTATAATTTTCTATACTCATAGTTGATTCAATTATAAAGACACACTTTATGTGTGGTAAAATTTAACTAAAAATCTATATTTAGATTTAGTAAATAAATAATTTCAATTATTGTAATCATAAATTCAATTCTAATAACTAGAATTTTTTTAATTATCTTTTGCACAATCATAGATTACATTTATTTTTTGTTTTAAAGATTAATTACTTGCAAAAGTTTTAGGATAGTCTTAAGTGATATCTCCCCAGTAATACAATTATGAACAACACATTTAATAATAAAAACCTTAGTGATTTGAAACTTGAGGGTTTGGAGTGGAAAACTATTCAAAATGAAATGAAAAGAAAATTAGGTTTAGAAGTTTACGAAAGTTGGCTAAAAAAAATAGATTTTTTAGATGAATTTAATAACTATATATTATTGAGTGTTCCAACAAGATTTATTAGAGATTGGATTACTTCTAGATATTTAGATCAAATTTTACATATAATTCGTAATTATAAAAAAGATATAATAAGAATAGAGTTTAAAATTGTAGATCAAGAAGAAGTTAAAAAAAAAGATGAAAAAATTATTAATTATGAAAGTAAAGAAAATATATCGTTCATAAAAGACTCTTATCTTCAATACAATCGCATCGATCCAAATAAAAGATTTGATAATTTTTTAACAGGAGCAAGCAACAAACTTGCTTATGAAGCTTCCCTAAAAGTATCAGAAAGTATTTCTCATTATAATCCATTATATATTTATGGAGGTGTTGGGATGGGTAAAACACATTTGTTAAATGCAATTGGCCTTGAATTGAAAAAAAATAATAAAGTGATGTTCATTTCAGCAGAACGATTTATGTACCAATTTGTTAAATCAATTAAATCAAATGATATGGTTAAATTTAAAGAGTATTTTAGAAATACTGATATCTTATTAATTGATGATATCCAGTTTATGAATGGAAAAGAAGCAATGCAAGAGGAATTTTTTCATACATTTAATGCTCTTTTAGATAAAGGTTCACAAATTATTGTATCATCTGATAGGGCGCCAAATAGATTATCAAGAATTCAAGAAAGAATTAAATCCAGATTTTCTGGTGGCTTAGTTGTAGATATCCAAAAACCAGATTATGAATTAAGAAAAAAAATTGTTGAAAATAAAACAGAAGAATTAAATAAAATTTATTCGGATCAAATTAATATTTCAAAAGAAATTCAAAATTATATAAGTACAGAAATAACTACTAGTATTAGAGAATTAGTTGGGGCTATTAATAGAATGGTATCATTTTCAAGAATTTATAATAAGGTACCTAATTTAGCTGAAACAAAGGTGGTTTTAAAAGATCTATTAAATTTAGCAGAAAATAAAGTTACTATAGATCTTATTCAAACCTTAGTATGTAAATTTTTCAAAATTAGTAAAAATGAAATGTTATCATCAAGAAGGTCTAGATATTTGGTTAGACCTAGACAGACAGCTATATATTTGACAAAAATGCTAACGTCTAAATCATTGCCGGAGATTGGGCGCGAATTCTCAAATAGAGACCATACTACGATTATTCACTCAGTAAAAACTATAGAAAAATTAAAAGAAAAAGATTTAGAAATGGTTGATAATATCAACAAACTAAAAAATCAAATATTATATAATAACAAAGATAATGAAATTTAACGTAAACCAACAAGATTTACAGCAAGCACTAAGTTATTGCCAAGGAGTAATTGAAAAAAGAAGTACACTTCAAATTTTATCTAATGTTATGCTAGATGTTATAAGCTCAAAATTGATAATTACCGCTACTGACCTTGATTTGATTTTTATACATCAAATAAATAATATTGAAGTACTTAAGGAAGGAAAAACAACAACAACTTCCTCTATTATGCATGATATAGTAAGAAAGTTTTCCTCAGGAAAAAAGATAAACCTATCACTATCTGATGATAACAAACTTCAATTAGAGTCTGAAAAATCTATTTTTAATTTAAATTGTATAAGCCCATCAGAATTTCCATTAACGGATGAAAATTTTAATGATAATGAATTTATAATAAATTCTAAGAGTCTATTAAAACTTTTAAATAAATGTAAATTTGCAGTTTCAAATGATGAAACAAGACATTATCTAAGTGGAATATATTTACATCAATCAAGTGTGGAAGATAAAAATTATCTTACAGCTGTATCAACAGACAGTCATAGAATGTCTGTTTCCAAGATAAGACTTGAACAAAAAATCAATTTTGAACCAATAATTTTACCTAAAAAAACGATTTTTCAGCTTGTTTCATTATTAGATAATTATGACGGAGATGTAAAAATTTCAAACGTTAAATCGAAAATAAAATTTGAACTAAATAACAGTATTTTAATTTCTAAATTAATTGATGGAAAATTCCCTAATTATATTCAAGTAATTCCAAAAAATAATCAAAAAAAACTTGAAATCAATCTTAAACTTTTTTTAGACTCAGTGGATAGAGTTGCATCTGTGTCACTTGATAAAAAAGATGGGGTTAAATTTAGTTTAACAAAAGACTCCTTAAATCTATCAGTAAATAATACTAACAGTGGTGATGGAAATGAAACTTTGAATGTTAAATTTGATGATGATTTAGAGATAAGTTTTAATTCAAGATATTTAATAGATGTAGCTTCACAGCTAGAAGGTGAAAAAATAGAGATTTATTTTAATAATACTGGTTCACCCGCATTAATTAAGGATCCAGCTGATTTTGATAGTATTTATGTTGTTATGCCAATGAAAGGTTAATTGATTCTATTTAATTCGGTGTATATTTCATTTTCTAAATTTTTTAAGAACTCTTTCTTATCCAGACCATAATTTATTAATGGTAAAATTGAAATTGTAATTTTTTTATTTGAAGATTTAAAACCTTTTTTTGGCCAAACATATCCAGAGTTAATACAAACAGGCTGACATGGTACTTTTAATTCATTGTAGATTCTTGCTACTCCTTTTTTAAAGGGAGGTCTTTCTTCTGGTTTTACTCTTGTGCCTTGAGGAAAAATTATTATTGGTCTTTCAGAATTATGCACAGTTTTATGTATTTCATCAAAGAAACCCAAATTGTCTTTAGTAATTTTATTTCTTTTTATTGATATAGATCCTATTTTTTTTAAATACCAACCAAAGATTGGTATCAAAAAAAGTTCCCGTTTTAGAATAAAGACAGGTGAATTAAATATTGTTTGAAGATAAAAAGTTTCAAACATTGACTGATGTGAGGCGGCAATAAAAAATTTATCATTATTAACTATATTTTCTTTACCTTTAACTTCAATTTTAACAAATAAAATTCTTTTAAGACAAAAACTTGTCCAATGACCCATTAGTTTTCCACCAACTAAAACAATTGATTGTGGAAATAATAGAGAAGGTAAAAAAATAATTGAAATTATAATTATTCCTGAAAAAAAAACTGTTGAAAATAAAAAATTTCTTAACATTGTTTTAAATGTTATATTAATTCAGATAGCTTTTGTCTTTTTTTGATAATCTTAATACTTGATCCTTTTACAAGTATTTCGGTTGGTTTTGGTCTTACATTATAATTAGAAGCTAAAGAAGTTCCATATGCACCAACATCACATAGAACTACATAATCTTTTTCATTTAATTTTTGAAATTTTTTAACTGTTGCAAATTTATCTGTGCTTTCACAAATGGGTCCAACAAATTCATAAGTTTTTTTTGAAATATGATTTATCTTATTTGATGGAATTATTTTATGAGGAGTACCATATAATGCTGGTCTCATCAAATCGTTCATGGCTGCATCTAAAATAATAAAATCTTTTTTGAAACCCTCTTTTATATAAATAATTTTAGTAATTAATATTGCTGCATTACCAATTATTGAACGTCCTGGCTCAAAAATAATTTTAGAATTATTAATATTAAAATTTTTTTGAATACTTTGTGAGTATTTTTTCAAATTGAGTTTGGTATTTTTGTGAGAATAATCTATTCCCATACCTCCACCTAAATCTATATATTTAAATTTAAAGTCAGATTTCCTAATGGTCTTATTTATAATTGTAAGCATTTTTTGGTAAGGCTTATGATCTAATATTTGGCTTCCAATATGCACACTTAAGCATTGTAAGTTCAAATAATTAGTATTTTTAATATATTTTACTAATTGTAAAAACTTTTTCTCATCTATTCCAAATTTATTTTCTTTCTTTCCTGTTGAAATCTGACTTAAAGTTTTTGCATCTGTGTTTGGGTTTAATCTGATACCAATATTAACAACTCTCTTATTTCGTTTTGCTATTTTTTCAATCTCCAATATTTCACTTTTTGACTCAGCATTAATTAATAATATTTTTTTTTTTACAGCATATTCAATTTCAGGACTAGTTTTGCCTACCCCAGAAAAAACAATTTTATTTGGTTTAATACCAGCTTTAATTGCTTTCATTAACTCACCAATTGAAACAACATCAGCTCCAAGGTTTAATTTTTTAATTTCTCTTAAAATATTTACATTGGTATTAGCTTTAACAGCGAAACATATTAAAGGGTTTATTTTTTTAAAAGCCTTTTTTAAATTTAAAATATTCTGTTTTATTTTCTTTAACGAATAGCAATAAATTGGTGTATTAAATTTTTTTGCTAAAAAATTAACTTTATACCCATCAAAAAAAAGCTTATTTTTTTTATAAATCATTAAAGTATAATTTGTTGAGAACTAATTATTTTTGAATTTTGATTTTCTTCATTATAAATAGGATCACCTTTTTTTCCACAAGAGAACAACATCGTAGAAATAAATAGAATTATAAAAATTTTTTTAATCATATTTTTTTTTATGTTTCATTATCATTCTTTTAATGTTTTCAAAAGATGTTCCTCCATAAGATTTTTTTGAATTTACTGAATTTTTTAAATCAAAAACTTTTAAAACTTCATTAGTTAATTTTGGCTCTATTTTTTTAAGATCTTCAATAGTAAGTTCTTTTAAACTTTTTTTATTTTTTTCTGCAAAATTCACTATTTCTGATGTTTTTTGATAAGCCTTTCTAAAAGACATTGAATGGTTTTTAGCCAAATGATCTGCCAAATCTGTTGCAGTAATATATCCCGTATCGGCCAACTGATACATTCTTTTCTTATTAGGGCTTAAATTTTTTAAAACTTCATTAAATATTTTTAAACAATTAATTAGAGTATCATTAGATTTAAAAACAATTTCTTTATCATCTTGAAGGTCTTTAAAGTAAGATAGTGGCAAACCTTTTAAAATCGTTAACATAGAAAATAAGTTTCCAGTCATTAAGCCAGTTTTGCCTCTGAGGTACTCAAGAGGATCTGGGTTTTTTTTTTGAGGCATTATAGATGAACCAGTTACTATTTTATCTGAAAGATTGATTAAATTAAAGCCATCTGAACTCCAAATTATTAGTTCCTCAGCTATTCTTGAAATATGTATTGAGCAAACGGAAACAGTATAAAGAAAATCTAAAACAAAATCCCTATCTGATACAGTATCAATAGAATTGTTTGTTGGATTTTTAAATCCTAATTTTCTTGTAGTATAACTTCTATCAATATTAAACGAAGTACCAGTAAGCGCGGCAACTCCAAGAGGGTTTTCATTTAAATTTTCTATATTATTTTTAAATCTTTTCTTATCTCTACTAAACATCTCTACATACGCCATAAGATAATGAGCTAGAGAGGTTGCTTGAGCATTTTTCATATGAGTGAAACCAGGCATAATTGTTTCAATATTAGACTCAGCAAGTTTAAGAATAGATTTTATAATATCATCTAAATTGGAATTAATTTCTTTTGTTGCTGATTTCATCCACAATTTAAAATCAGTCACAACCTGGTCGTTTCTAGATCTAGCTGTGTGAACATATCCAGCTTCCTCACCAATAATTTGAAAAAGTTTTTTTTCAATATTCATATGAATATCCTCATATTTTTTACTAAATTCAAACTTATTTTTTAAAATTTCTTTTTCTATTTTCTTTAATCCATAAACAATTTTATTTTTGACTTTAAATGAAATAATTTTTTGTTTAAAAAGCATTTCAACGTGAGCAATTGAACCTGCTATATCCTCTTTATAAAGTCTTTTATCTATATCAATAGAACTACCTACTTTTTGGAAAAGAGTAGAAGCATTTTTTTTAATTCTAGCACCCCATATTGGCTGGTTGTTTTTATTTTTGACCATGATAATTAACTATACTCATTTAAAATGAGATTTTTAATAATATTTATTTTTTTAATAAACTATTCCCTTGCTAATGAAATAGCAGAAATCAAAAATCTTGTTATCAATAAAGATTTGAAAAAATATGAAGTTTTGACGTTTCTTGACGCTAAAAATAATCAGCTTAATTTGAGTGATTATAAGGGAAATTTAGTTTTATTGAATTTTTGGGCAACCTGGTGTGCGCCATGTAAAGAAGAAATGCCATCACTGGACTTATTACTTTTAAACAAGAATTTAGATAATTTAAAGATATTTCCAATAAATGTTGGAAAAGACGATATTAAAAAGGCTTCAAAATTTTATGAAGATTTAGGAATAAAAAATTTAGAACTATATTTTGATCCACCGATTACTCTAGCTAAAAAATTTGGATTAAGAGGAATTCCAACGTCGATATTGTTTAACAAAGAGGGATTAGAATTTGCAAGAATTATAGGATCCATTAATTTTAAAGATGAAAAATTTATAGAATGGCTTAGCAATTATAATTAGTTTTTAAAAAAATATGCAAAACCAACCAAAGCTATTATTGCTATAAATTGAAGCAAAACTCTTAATTGCATTAATTTGTTAGAATATTTTTTACTTGCTTCTCCACCTTTGAATAAAGTACCTATACCAAGTAAAAGAACAATCCCAACAGCTATCAATAATACTATTGATAATATCTTTACAAATATTTCAGAAATCATAAAGGTATAGTAGGTTGTTTTAAAATAAAAAAAACATAAATCATGCACTATGACATTTTGTCTAGACTCAATTATAATAAAACCAGAAAATAATAATGAAATTAAACATGCTATTGTTCTACTTCATGGCTATGGTGGAGATGGAAACGATATAAGCTTATTGGCTTTGAATTGGAAAAGATTTTTACCAAACACAATTTTTATATGTCCTAATGGTCATGAACAATGTCCAGTAAATCCATCTGGTTTTCAATGGTTCGATTTAACAAAAGATGATCCAAATTATATTTTAGAACAAACTATTAAGGCTGAAAATAAATTAAAACAATTTATTGAGGAAATTAAAAATGAGTTTGGGTTAAAAAATAACATGATATGTTTATCTGGATTTAGTCAAGGATGCATGATGGCCATTAACTTAGGATTAACATCTAATTTAAAATTTAGTTGTATAGTGGGTTTTTCAGGTAAAATTATTAATGAGGAAGAATTAAAATCAAGAATAAAATGTTCGACAGAAACAATATTAATTCATGGTGATTCAGATCAGGTAGTTCAACCTTACTTTATGTTAGAGGCTAAAGATTTTTTTATCAGAAATAATATTAAGATTGAAACGCATTTGATTAAAAACTGCGACCATAATATTCCTATAGAAGCTTCAAGTATAGCACTAAATTATATCAAAAAATTTCTATTATAATTGCATATTATTGAAATAATTTTTTATTTAAGTTAAGATTTAATTATGAATAATTTTTTTGAGCAAGACGTCTCCCTAGAAAAATGTCCAGCATTAGTTTTAAATGCAGATTATAGACCTTTAAGTTATTATCCATTATCTTTATGGTCATGGCAAGATACAGTTAAATCAGTATTTTTGGATCGAGTTATAATTGTAAGTAATTATGATAGAGTGGTCAGAAGCCCATCTTTTGATATGAGACTACCAAGTGTGATAGCTTTAAAAGATTATATTATTCCACAATCAAAACCCAGTTTTACAAGATTTAATGTCTTTCTAAGAGACAAGTTTTCATGTCAATATTGTGGAAGCGGGGAAGAGCTTACGTTTGATCATCTGTTGCCAAGATCAAAAGGTGGTGAAACTAATTGGGACAATGTAATAACGGCTTGTTCAGCTTGTAATGTAAAAAAAGGTGGAAAATTATTAAAATTTTCTGGAATGAAAATAAATCAACATCCTTACAGACCATCTACTGAAGATCTTCATCGAAATGGTAAAAACTTTCCTCCAAATTATCTCCATAAAAGTTGGATGGATTATTTATACTGGGATGTAGAGCTAGAGGCTTAAAGTTTATACTTTTTCAGAAATATTAATTGCTAATTTTGACCCCGTTTTAATAATTTTATCCATTATTGAATAAAGGCCCTTTTTTGTTGCACCCTTTTCATAAGCTATATCTTTGTGATGCAGCTCATCCTCTCTAAATTTAATAATTTTCTTCTTAAGATTTTTTTCATCAGATCCTAGTTGATTAATTTGATTTTGATAATGTTCATCAATTACTTCTTCAACTGATGCTGTACAAAGCATTGCTGCTTTTTTACCAAGGATAGCAGAACCAAACCCAAGTGTTACACCCATAATATCCCATAAAGGTAAAAATTTTGTAGGTTTAATTTTTCTTTTTTTAATTTCATTTTCGAAGAAATCACAATGTTCTTTTTCATGTGTTTTCATTTCTTCAATTGTTTTTTTTAAATTTTCATCTTTAATTATTGTATTTAGAGCCAATAATTGACCTTCATATATTTTTATAGCACCGCGTTCTCCTGCGTGATCAACTCTAATAAATTCTTCTATTTTATCTTTTTTCATAAGAAATAAATATTTTAACTAACAAAACTATAAAAATTAAACTTATAATCATATTAAGCACTGTCAGAGAAAAACCAAAAATTCTAAATGTCACATCCTTACAGCTCACAGTCTTTTTTTGTAATTCAACTAACAACTCCTCTTTAGTGACTAAATCTGTCCCACTTTTAATGTTACAAATTGGAGATTCTTGAAAAAAACTTTGCTCTATTCCAAAATGATATATCGATAAAATTAATGAAAAGAAAAAGATTAATATTAACAATAATATTAAAAATCTATAATTTTTTGTGAGCTGATAATTTATTATCAATATGAATATACTTAAAATGTAAGGAATTCTCTCAATTAAGCACAAGTTACATGGCTGATAACCTAAAACATATTCAATAAAATAAGCAGAAAATACTGCAATTAAACTTATAAAAAAAACAATTTTTAAAAAAAATTCATTTTTAAAATTAGGCATGAGATTTAAAAATTATATAAAAAAATATTGAAATAATTATGATTAATATGCCAATAATTGTAAACCATTTAGACCCATGTTGATTTATAAATTTAGTAAATAAATCTCCAAATTTATAAGATAAATATGCAACAATAAAAAATCTTAATCCTCTTGAAATTAGACTTATCAAAATAAAAAATGGAAGATTAAAACTAATTAAACCACTTACAATTGTAAAAACTTTATAAGGCAAAGGAGTAAATCCAGCCAAAAAAAGAATACTTAGCCATGCAAAAAAACCATCTCCTTGAGTTAATCTGTCTTTCAAGTAATTAACGTTGTCAGCATAACCATAAAAATCCATAATCTTTATTCCTACATCAAAAAAAAATGTACCAATTAAATAACCTAAAACACCCCCTAAAACAGAAAAAATTGTTGCTATAAAAAAAATTTTAATAAATTCATTTTTTTTTGAAATAACCATAGGTACTACCATCACATCAGGCGGGATAGGAAAAAAAGAACTTTCCACAAAAGAAATTATTGCTAAATAAAACTTAGCCTTGCTATGAGCTGCTAAATTTAAAGATTTATTATAAAGAGTTGTAAACATTTTTTGTTTTAATATAAATTTAGTTCTTATACTATTTATAATAAAATTAAGCAATTAAGGGCGAATGGCGGAACTGGTAGACGCGCACGACTCAAAATCGTGTTTCGCAAGAAGTGAGAGTTCGATTCTCTCTTCGCCC
>Ga0209425_10006435_pt1 | contig 11260 bp, 21 predicted proteins | sample COG_05_FD_184749 | JGI IMG/M metagenome (GOLD analysis project Ga0209425, IMG submission 184749) | Pelagic Microbial community sample from North Sea - COGITO 998_met_05 (SPAdes) (version 2) | ecosystem: Environmental > Aquatic > Marine > Neritic zone/Coastal water | place: Helgoland, sampling... | reverse complement strand
ATCTTTTATTTTTTTTATTAAAGACATAAATTTACCTATAAATCAATTTTGCACTAATAGTGCATAATAAGAATAATACAATTTATAAATGAATATAGAAATTAAAAAGTCAATAAAACCAATAAAATATAGTAATGCTGTAGAATTTCTTGAAGCAAGATTAAAGGAAATTAGTGATAATAGAAAAGGTGATTTAATTTGGATGTTGCAACATGAAGAAGTTTATACAGCTGGGACTAGTTACTGTGAAAATGAAATTTTGAATAAAGATATAAACTTAATCAAAACTAATAGAGGTGGTAAAATTACCTATCATGGTCCAGGTCAGTTAATATGTTATTTTGTTATTGATTTAAAAAAAAGACAAAAAGATATAAGAAAATTTATAACATTAATTGAAAAAACAATTATTGAAAGTTTAGCTGAATTTGAAATTAAATCATTTGGTGATCCAGAAAATATTGGCATTTGGGTCAATAACAATTCTAGTGTTAAAAAGATTGCAGCAATTGGTATTAGAGTTAGTAAATGGATTGCTTATCATGGTTTTGCAATTAATATTGATAATGATTTATCAAAATATAAAAATATAATTCCATGTGGTATTTTAGATAAAGGTGTAACGAGTCTTAAAGAGCTTAAAAATCAAAATTACGATAAACTAAGCGATATAGTTATTGTTAATTTATCTAAGAACTTGGAAATCTAAGTCTTTTAGTTTTTAAAAGTTTTTTAAAATAATCTGGTAATAAAGCTGTGAAAGTATATTTTTTATCATTAATCATAAATTTGATTTGATAAGAATGAAGCATTAAGTTTTTATTAATTGCTTTATCTGTATTGTTAAATTTATACTTTTGGTCGCCATAAATTGGGCAACCAGCTGCATAGAGTTGTTTTCTTAATTGATGTTTTCGTCCAGTAATTGGCTTCATTTCTACAAGACTACATATAGAATTTTTATCTAATACTTTATAAAGTGTTCTAGCTTTCTCAACTATTTCTTTATCATTATCATATCTAGTTAAATCATCATTCCATTCACCAGAATTATTTTGTAATTCACCATGACATATAGCTAAATATGTTTTGTGAACTTTTCTAAGTCTAAATAATGATGTTAATAACTGTGCAGACTCTCTATGTTTTGCCATAATAAAAACTCCTGATGTATCTTTATCTAATCTATGAACAGAAAATGGTTTTGTATTTTGAAAAATTTCACTTTTTGCAAAAATATCTACAAGATTTTTTTTAGATTTTGTTCCACCTTGGACTGAAATGCCTGAGCTTTTGTTAAGTACAATAAAATCATCATTATTATCAATTATTAACTCCTCATTCTCTTTGATAATTTCTTCTGAAGGTTTAAATTTTATTGTTTTTTGAACTATTGTTTCTTTAAAATCAAAATTAAATAAGTTTATAACATCACCAGTTTTTACCTTGTGAGAACTTTTTATTTTTTTGTTATTAATCTTAACTTTTCCATTTTTTAAACTTTTTTCTATTAAGCCTTGTGGGTAATTACCTAGATTATTACGTATCCATCGATCTATACGCATATCATTAAACGTTGAGTCAACGTTAAAGGACTTTTTCATGATGATATGTTTTTATATAAAAATTTAGGCAGTAGCTAATTTTTTTTCTTCGTTTAGCTCTTTTGTTGGCTCTTTTTTCTTCCTATCAACTTTTTTAGCCTCAACATCTCTATCTACAAACTCAATAACAGCCAATGGCGCATTATCACCATATCTAAATCCAGCTTTAATAATTCTAGTATATCCACCACTTCTTTTTTCGTATCTTTTGGATAAAGTTTTTGTAACTTTTCTTGCTGATGTAACATCTTGCAATTTAGTCATTAACATTTTTGTTGATAACAGAGTTTCTTTTTTTCCTAAGGTAATGATTTTATCTGCTTGTGGCTTTAGAAATTTAGCTTTTGGAAGAGTTGTAGTGATTTGTTCATATTTAATTAAAGAATTTAGCATGTTCTTTAATAGTGCTTTTCTATGCTCAGAAGTTCGATTAAGCTTCTTATTAGCCATTCCGTGTCTCATTAGATTTGCTCCTCTAACTTCTTAGACATTTCAGCTATATTTTCTGGTGGCCAATTTGGTATCTCCATACCTAAATATAAAGACATACCAGTTAAAACTTCTTTAATTTCATTTAAAGATTTTCTACCAAAATTTGGTGTCCTAAGCATTTCACCCTCTGATTTTTGAACAAGATCACCTATATAGATTATGTTATCATTTTTTAAACAATTCATTGAACGAACAGATAATTCTAACTCATCTACTTTTCTTAAAAGATTCTTATTAAATTCAGGTTCTGTTGAGACTTCTTTAACTGGAGCTTCTACTGGTTCATCAAAATTAACAAACATATTAAGCTGATCTTGAAAAATTCTAGCCGAGTAGGCCACTGCATCTTCAGCAGAGATTGAGCCGTTTGTTTCAACTTCCATAATTAATTTATCGTAATCTAAAGCTTTACCTTCTCTTGCTGTGCTTATAGCATAAGAAACCTTCTTTACAGGACTGTATAGAGAGTCTATTGCAATTAATCCTAAAGGCGGTTCTTCAGGCTTGTTCATTAAAGCTGGCACATAGCCTTTACCAGTTCCAACATTCATCTCCATATGAAAATGTGTTTTTTCATCTAGATTGCAAATAACTAAATCAGGATTTAAAATTTCAATATCAGTGACAGCTTCAATGTCAGACGCTTTAATTTCCCCTGGTCCTTTTGCATCTAAAATAAGTTTTTTAACACTATCAGTAGAGCTTTTTAATGCTAAAGATTTAACATTCAATACGATGTCTGTAACGTCTTCTCTAACACCCTTAATAGATGTGAACTCATGTAGAACACCATCAATTTGAATTGAAGTTACTGCAGCTCCCCTTATAGATGAAAGTAAAATTCTTCTCAAAGAATTACCTAAAGTTAAACCATAACCTTTTTCAAGTGGTTCAGCTATAATTTTAGCGTGTGATTTATCATCACTAATTTTGACATCTAATTGAGCTGGTTTAATTAATGCTTTCCAATTTTTAGCATTTACGTTTAAACTTTCCATTTTTAAACTCTCCTTTTTTTTGGTGGTCTTACGCCGTTATGTGGCATTGGTGTTGTATCTTTTATAGAAAGAATCTTAAATCCTTTCGCTTGTAATGCTCTCAAAGCAGTCTCTCTACCAGATCCAGGACCTTTAACTTGTACAGTTAAAGTTTTCATTCCATACTCTAATGCTTTAGAAGCGGCTGAGTCCGCAGCAACTTGAGCAGCATAGGGAGTTGATTTTCTTGATCCTTTAAAACCTTTTTGTCCAGAAGATGCCCAAGAAATTACATTTCCATTAGTGTCTGCAATTGAAATTATAGTATTGTTGAAAGTTGATTGTACATAAGCAATACCATTAAGAATATGTTTTTTAATTTTTTTCTTTTTTGAGTATGTGCTTTTTTTAGATTTTTTATCTACTTTTTTATCTACTACAGACTCTTTATTTTCTACTTTATCTACTTTAGCCATATGTCAATTATTTTTTAAGTGGTGTTAATTTTTTACCAGCAATAGCAATAGCTTTGCCTTTTCTAGTTCTTGCATTACATCTTGTTCTTTGTCCTCTAACAGGAAGTTTTTTTCTGTGTCTAGACCCTCTGTAACAAGCAAGATCAATTAATCTTTTAATAGTTAATGAATAGTCTCTTCGAAGATCACCTTCAACTTTAAAATTTGCATCAATGTATTCTCTAATTTTTAAAATATCATCATCAGTTAGTTCATTAATTCTTTTTTTCACAGGAATCTCTAATGATGTACAAATTTGATTTGAAAACTTTTCACCAATTCCATAGATATACGTTAATCCTACATGAACGAGTTTGTTTTGGGGAATGTTTACACCTGCTATACGAGCCATATTTTTGAGAATAAATTTAGCCTTTTATATAAGAAGATGTTCTAAAGTCAACGCCTTAAACATTAAGAACAGTGTTGATTTCATTGGTAATTTGATCAATTTCAGCTGCTCCATTGATTTCTGTAAAATTTTCATTTTTTGAGTAATAATCAAGTACTGGTTTAGTGGTTTTCATATAAGTTTCATATCTAGCAACAACTACGTCAAAATTATCATCTTTTCTTTTCTTAAGGAAAGCTTTTCCACATGGATGTAACTCTATTTGTTCTTTATTGAAAAATTCATTTAAAGTCATATTACACTTATCACATGTCATTCTACCCATTATACGTTTTTCAATAATATCCTTTGAAACATTTAAAAAAATTATATGACCAACTGTTTGATGAAATTCATTTAAAATTTTATCTAAATTTTTAGCTTGTTCAATATTTCTTGGATAACCATCAAAAATAATTCTATCTCTAAATTTAAGATTGGTAATTGATTTCTTTAAAAGGGTGTTAACTATTTCATCTGATACAAATTTACCATTTGTTATTAATTCTTCAATTTTTTTACCAAGTGGTGTTTTTAGTTTAACCTCATCTCTTAAAAGATCACCAGTTGATAATTGAAAATAATTATGTTTTTGAACAATAAATTGTGCCTGTGTACCTTTTCCAGCACCAGGTGGACCAAATAAAATAATGTTCACAAAGTTATTTACCGAATTTTGTTTTTTTAATTAATTGTTCATATTGAGAACTCATTAATCTTGTTTGTATTTGAGTGACTGTATCAATCGCAACAACAACTACAATTAAAATTGAAGTTCCACCTAGATAAAAAGGTATTGGATAATTTGCAATTAAAAATTCTGGCATTAAACATACAGTTGTTAAATATAAAGCACCGATAGTTGTAAGTTTAGTTACAATTTTTTCTATGTATAGAGCAGTATTTTCACCAGGTCTAATGCCAGGCACAAAGCCACCATATTTTCTTAAGTTATCAGCTGTTTCAGTTGGATTAAAAGTAATAGAGGTGTAAAAGAAAGTAAAAAAAATTATTCCTGAAGCATATAGCAACATATAAAGAGGTTGACCCTGAGTGAAGTATGAACTTATGTTTAGAAAAGTATCATTATCAGAAAAACTGAAATTAGAAAAAGTTACAGGTAATAATAGCAAGGCTGAAGCAAAAATTGCAGGTATAACACCAGCTTGGTTAATCTTTAAAGGTAGGTGTGATGATTCACCACCATACATTTTGTTTCCCATTTGTCTTTTTGGATAATTAATTAAGATTTTTCTTAATGCTCTTTCCATAAAAACTATAAACATAATTGTTCCAACTAATAATACAAAAATTCCAATAATCATAATTGTGGATACTGCTCCAGTTCTACCTAGCTCAAAAGTTGTTACTAAAGCCCTAGGAATTTCAGCAACAATTCCAGCAAAAATAATTAGTGAAATACCATTTCCAATCCCTCTTTGAGTTATTTGTTCCCCAAGCCACATTAAAAACATTGTTCCAGCAACGATAGTTGAGACTGCTGTGATAGTAAAAAATAACCCTGGATTAATTACTAAATTAGCAGAAGATTGCAAACCCACAGATAAGCCATAACCCTGAATAGTAGCTAATAAAACAGTTCCATATCTTGTTATTTGTGTAATTTTAGCCCTACCTGTTTCTCCTTGGGCTTTTAAATTTTTAAAATAGTCAGATACACCTGTTAATAATTGAACGATAATAGATGATGAAATGTATGGCATAATTCCTAAGGCAAAAATTGCCATTCTGCTAACTGCTCCTCCAGAAAAAACATTAAACATTCCTAATAACCCTTTTTGATTACCACTCATCATTGTTTGTAATTGTTCTGGATCAATCCCTGGAATAGGTACAAACGTACCAAATCTGTAAACTGCTAAAATAAATATTGTAAAAATTATTCTATTTCTAAGATCATTGGTTTGAGAAGATGAACTCATATTATCTTAATTATTTTTTTAACTGTATTGTTCCGCCAGCTTTCTCTAATTTTACTACAGCAGATTTTGATATTAAGTCAGCTTCAATGCTAACTTTATCTTTAATATCACCTGTTCCAAGTATTTTTAATTTTTGAGAATTTTTATTGATTAATTTTAATTTTTTAAGCAAAGTAATATTTATTATATCGCTAGAATTTATAGTTTTTTCATCAATATATGTCTGAATTTTTTCTAAGTTCATTATTGCAATTAAAGCCTGATATCTTTTAATGGCATTGAATCCTCTTTTAGGGAGTCTTCTATACAATGGCATTTGGCCACCCTCAAATGCTTTAATGGCAACACCAGATCTAGATTTTTGACCTTTAACTCCTCTACCTGAAGTTTTTCCTTTACCAGATCCAATTCCTCTACCAACTCTTAGTTTAGTTTTAGTTATTTTACCTGTTGTATTTAATGTACTCATTATCCTCTTTTTTCAATTACTTCAGAAACTTTTTTATTTCTGATGGTTGCTATGTGTTTTGGCGAATTTTGTTTAGAAAGTGCTTTCATTGTTGCTCTTATCATGTTGTGAGGGTTAGATGTTCCCATAGATTTAGCAACAATATCTTTTATTCCTAAAACTTCACAAACAGCTCTTACTGGTCCTCCGGCAATAATACCAGTTCCTTTCGGAGCAGATCTTAAAACAATTTTACCTGCACCATCTTTTCCATGGACATCATGGTGAATAGTTCTGCCTTCTCTTAATGGAATATGAATTAATTCTCTTCTAGCAGTTTCATTGGCTTTTTTAATTGCGTCCGGAACTTGCTTAGCTTTTGCGTGTGCTATTCCAATTTTACCAGCTTGATTTCCTACAACAACTAAAGCTGAAAAACCAAATCTACGTCCACCTTTTACAACTTTTGTGATTCTATTAATGTGAACTAATTTTTCTAAAATACCATCGTCGTTTTTATTTTTAAAATCCATAATTAAAATTCCATTCCATTTTTACGTAATGTTTCAGCAAATGCTTTAACTCTACCATGATATTTGTAAACTCCTCTATCAAAATAGATTTTGGTTATTTTTTTTTCTACAGCTTTTTTTGCTAGTTTTTCAGCAACAATTTTAGAAATGTCTGTTTTATTAACTTTATCCATTGCCTTGACATCTTTTTCAATTGAAGAAGAAGATAACAAAGTAATATTTTTAACATCATCAATTATTTGAGCTGATATATTTTTTGAAGATCTTGAAATGCTTAATCTAAATCTTTCTGAAGAAGAGACTTTTTTAGCTTTATTACTTACTCTAAATTTTTTTCTATCTGAAGCTTTTAATTTCATTATTTTTTCTTTCCTTCTTTTCTTAATACGTACTGACCTTTTTCTCTAATGCCTTTACCTTTGTAAGGTTCAGGTTTTCTAAAAGATTTAATTTTTGAACAAACCATACCAACTTGCTGTTTGTCAGAACCACTAACTTTCACTATTGTTTGTTTTTCAACTACAATCTTAATACCTTCAGGTATGTCAAAATTAATATCATGACTATAACCAAGCTGAAGGTTTAATTGTTTTTCTTTTATTGCAGCTCTGTATCCAACACCAATTAATTCAAGAGTTTTTTCATAACCAGTGCTTGAACCAATAACAGCATTGTTAATTAAACTTCTATTCATTCCCCACAATCTTTTTGAATTTTGATCAACTTTTTTTGGTTTTATTAATATTTCTTTTCCTTCAGTAATATCAACATTAAACATTTCTAAATCAACATTTAGTGATTTTTTCCCAAGAGGACCTTCAATATTAAGAACATTGCCTGATAATACGGCTTTAACTTTTTCAGGGATTGAAATACTTATTTTACCAATTTTAGACATTAAAATACCTTACAGATTATTTCACCACCAACTTTTTGTTTTCTAGCATCGACATCTGTCATAACACCTTTAGGAGTTGAAACGATTGCAACACCAAGTCCACCATTTATTTTTGGTAAGCTATCAGCGCTTGAAAATATTCTTCTTCCAGGTTTAGAGACTCTTTCAAAAGTACTAATAACTGGGTTTCCTGAATAGTATTTAAGGTCTATTGATAAAATTGGTTTTTTTTCTTCAGTATCAATCTTATATTCTTTGATAAAACCTTCATTTTTTAGAATATCTGCAATTTTTACTTTAAAGTTAGAAGATGGCAGTGCTACTTTTTTGTGATTTCTCACTAAAGCGTTTTTAATTCTTGCTATCATATCCCCTATTGGGTCACTTAAACTCATATATTCCTTTCTACCAGCTCGACTTTGTCATACCTGGAATTAATCCATGTAGTCCTAAGTCTCTCAAGGCTATTCTTGATATTTTTAATTTTCTGTACACACCGTGTGGTCTTCCAGTAATTTTACATCTATTCATCACTCTATTTTTTGCAGAATTTCTAGGTAAATTAGATAATTTTTGTTGAGCTTTAAATCTTTCTTCTAGTGAAATTTTTTTATTCATTACAATCTTTTTTAATGCTTGTCTTTTTTTAAAAAGTCTATCCGAAAGTTTAATTCTTTTATCGTTTTTATTAACTGCACTTACTTTAGCCATTATTAATTATCTCCTTTTTTAATGAATGGAAAATTTAGTTTTTCCAGAAGAGCAAAACTATGCTCTCTATTCATAGCAGAAATTACAACTACTACATCAAGTCCTCTGATTTTATCTATTCTATCAAAATTAACTTCAGGGAAAATTATATGTTCTTTTATTCCAAAAGTATAATTACCAAATTTATCAAAGCCTTTAGGTGATAGACCTCTAAAGTCTTTAATTCTTGGTAGAGCGATATTAACCAATCTATCAATAAATTCGTACATTTTGTTTCCTCTTAAAGTAACTTTCAAGCCTGCGTTGCTACCTTTTCTTGTTTTAAAGTTTGCAACAGATTTTTTGAATTTTGTAATAACAGGTTTTTGTCCTGTAATTTTTCCTAAGTCATCCTCAGTAGACTTCATAATTTTAGCATCTGCACCATCTAAACCTAACCCCATATTAATCACTACTTTAACAACTCTAGGACCTTGATAGGTATTTTTAAATCCCAATTTCTCTTTTAGAGCAGGCTGTATTTCTCTATAATAAAGTTCTTTTAATCTTGGTGTCATTATTTTTTAGCCTCTTTTTTTTCGGTTTTTGCTTTTATGTCAACTAGTGCAAGGTTCGAAATATGAATAAAGTTTTCTTTAGAAACAATTCCACCTTTTTTTTCCTTAGTTGTTTTTACATGTTTTTTTACCATATTAATTCCTTGTACCTTTGCTCTGTTATTAGATCTATCGATTTCAATAACTTCACCTTCTTTTTTCTTATCACTACCTGTTAAAACTTTTACTTTTAAACCTTTTTTTATCATTTTATAAAACCTCTGGTGCTAATGAAATTATTTTCATTTGTCCTCTATTTCTCAATTCTCTTGTAACTGGGCCAAAAATTCTTGTTCCAACTGGCTCACCTTTGTCATCTACCAAAACTGCAGCATTGTTATCAAATCTAACTTTAGATCCATCTTCTCTATGAATGCCTTTTTTTACTCTTACAACTACAGCTTTATGAACTGAACCTTTTTTTACTTTTCCTTTAGGTATGGCTTCTTTTACAGCAACAACTATTGTGTCGCCAATGCTTGCATATCTCCGTTTAGATCCACCTAAAACTTTTATACATTCTATTTTTTTAGCTCCAGTATTGTCAGCCACTAGCATTTCAGTTTGTACTTGTATCATTTAGAACCGTCCATTACTTGAAATTTCTTATTTTTAGAAAAAGGTTTACATTCAATTATTGAAACTTTGTCACCCGTTTTGAATTTATTACCTTCATCATGAGCGTTATACTTCTTTTTAACTTTAACTACTTTTTTTAGTACAGGGTGTGAGTATTTTCTTTCAACAGCCACAGTAATAGTTTTATTTGGCTTATCACTAGTAACAATTCCTGTTAATATCTTTTTAGGCATTTAATTTTCCTTTTAGTGTAGTTTTTAATCTTGCAATCGTTTTCTTTGTTTGTCCAATTTTTGATGGATCTTTTATTTCTGAATTAATTCTTTGGAATCTAAAATTAAATAAATCTTTTTTAAATTTATCTATATTTTTTAAAACCTCGTCTTTTGATAATTTTTTAATTTCTTGTTTTTTCATTTTATACGAATCTTTTTATAAATTTAGTTTTGATTGGTAATTTTGCTGAGGCCTTATAAAGAGCTTCTTTTGCAATTGTTTCTGATACTCCATCAATTTCAAATAAAATTCTTCCTGGTTTTACTCTGCAAGCCCAATATTCTGGTGCACCTTTACCTTTACCCATACGTACTTCAACTGGTTTTTTTGAAACTGGAATATTTGGAAAAATTCTAGTCCAAACTCTGCCTTGTCTCTTCATATGTCTGGTAAGAGCAACTCTTGCAGCTTCAATTTGTTTACCAATAATTCTTTCTGGGGCCATTGCTTTTAGAGCAAACGATCCATAGTTAATTTTTGCAGCACGAGTAGCAGTACCATGAATTCTACCTTTGTGTGCTTTCCTATATTTTGTTCTAACCGGCTGTAACATAATTATTCTTTAATCTCTTTAGGTTTTACTTTGTTTGTTTCTTGACTAAACTCTCTTGCAAACACTTCACCTTTATAAATCCAAACTTTAATTCCAATGATTCCAAAAGTAGTTAACGCTTGTGCTTCATCATAATCTATATCAGCTCTAAGTGTATGAGATGGAATACTTCCCTCTCTCAACCATTCCGTTCTTGCAATTTCATTACCACCAAGTCTTCCACTGATTGAAACTTTAATTCCTTTTGCACCTAACCTCATACAAGATTGCATTGCTCTTTTCATCGCACGTCTGTAAGATATTCTTTTTACAAGTTGTTGTGCAATATTTTCAGCTACCAAGTATGCGTTAGTTTCAGGTTTTTTTACTTCTTTAATATTTAAAGATACCTCATTGCTAGTAAATTTAGATAAATTATTCTTAATTTTATCAATATCGCTTCCTTTTTTTCCAATAACAAAACCAGGTCTAGAAGTGTATATTGTAACAAAACACTTATTTGAAGTTCTCTCAATCATAACTTTAGATACACCAGAGTTTACCACATTTTTTTTAATGTAATTTCTAATTTTAAAATCTTCTATTAGGTAATTACCAAAATCTTTCTTTTTAGCATACCAAACAGAATCCCAACCTCTATTTACTCCAAGTCTAAAACCTATTGGATTAACTTTTTGTCCCATGACTCTCCATTTGTTTTGCTTCTGATAATATAATTGTAATTGTTGAATATGGTTTTAAAAT
>Ga0209425_10006428_pt1 | contig 11266 bp, 9 predicted proteins | sample COG_05_FD_184749 | JGI IMG/M metagenome (GOLD analysis project Ga0209425, IMG submission 184749) | Pelagic Microbial community sample from North Sea - COGITO 998_met_05 (SPAdes) (version 2) | ecosystem: Environmental > Aquatic > Marine > Neritic zone/Coastal water | place: Helgoland, sampling... | reverse complement strand
ACTGATGATGCCTAAACCCGCAATCAACCACATGCCAATCTGTCCACCTGGAATTCGAAAACCTGACGGTGAACCCTTAGATAAGCGCAACTTAATCGCCGCTGCAAACATGAGGATGTACATCAACATGTATAACTGGCCTGCAAGCGCTGTTAACAACCAGTAAGAACCGTTCACACTTGGCATCGTTAAAAACACTAAAGCAATTAAGGTAACAATCACCGCTTGCGCAATCAACAACACCTTAGGAGCATTGCATGAATTTTTTCTTGCAAGCATTGCCGGTAAGAAACCTTCATCTGCGGCAATTAACAAGCCTCGTGTCGGCGCTATAATCCAGTTATTCACACTTCCTAAACCACCAATCACTAATGACAACGCCATCACAGGTAACAACCACTGAATATGATACGCCACAAAAAAAGCCTCAAAGGCCTGCATAATGCCTGACACTAAACTGATCTGTTGTTGCGGAATCACGATCGCAATACTCAACGCACCAAAAATCAACGTGCCGACAATAAAGAGGGTTGAGTATAACAACGCGCGTGGAAACGCTTTTTGCGGATCCTTCACGTCACTGGCATGAACTGTCGCAATCTCAATGCCACACAATGACAAAACGATACCGGTTAATGAAACCCACATATCAGGACGCGACAACGTTGGCATCATCGCTTCTTTTGTAAAAGCAATCTGTAACGTGTAATCATTTGAAAACCAATAAAAGCCCAAACATATAATAAAGGTCATGGGAATAAACAAACCGGTGATGCTGCAAAATGTCGCAAAGCGTGCTGATGATTGCATACCGCGCAAGTTGATGTAAGTTGTCCCCCAAAATGCAGTTAGAATAACAACAACAATAAAATATTTATTCGCGCCTAAGTCAGGCGAGATTAAATAGCCCACACTGCCCGCAATGAATGCGAGAATGGTTGGATACCAAATCACATTTTCAATCCATTGAAACCAAACAGCCAACACACCCGCATGGCCACCAAACGCATGACTCACCCAATGGTAGACACCGCCTCGGCCGGGATATTTTGCTGATAATTCTGCAGACACTAACGCCGCTGGCATTAAAAAGCAGACCGCCGCTAACAAAAAAAAGAAAATGACAGCACTACCAAAAAGCGCCGTGGCAGGTAAGTTGCGGACACTGTCGACAGACCCTGCTGTAATCATCACTAAACTGAAAACACTCAAAAATGCGGTGCGCTGTACGACATTACTTTGCATAAAATTACAACTTATTTTGGTAAAAAAATGACCGTTATTTTGCCATAGATTCTTCTTATTAACAAGGTTATGCTGGTAGTATCAAGAATGTAATCTGAATGGAGATCTCACATGTTAGTCTTTGCTCGCCTCGCATTTAGCACCCTTATCATTGGCCTATTTACCGCATCTAGCTTTGCACACGAATCAACGGATATCGCCACCCCCCATATACAAACAGCAGAATCACAATCAGCTCTCACCCCACATGATGCATTAGAAAAGCTCAAGAATGGAAACCTGCGCTTTGTTGACGAAGATAAACGCGATTTCAACTACACAAGCGCTCGCAAGATTACCAGCATTGAAGGCCAGCACCCCTTTGCACTCATTTTTAGCTGTATTGACTCACGGTCAACACCCGAAATTACTTTTGATCAAGGCGTTGGCAATATTTTTACAGCTCGCGTTGCGGGGAACGTCATCGGGACAAACGTTCTGGGCAGCATTGAATACGCTATACAATATGTTGGTTCTAAACTCGTTGTCATCATGGGACATACCCAATGTGGCGCAATGGGCGCCGCTTGCACGGGAGAAAGCTATGGCAACAACCTCAACCACCTACTCCTAGACATCAAACCAGCTGTCTCCACGATCGAACGCGAAGAAAGCGAATTGAGCTGCAGTGAACCCATGCAAATCAACGCGATCGCAAAACAGAACGTGTTAAACCAAATGCAAAATGCGCTCTTCAAAAGCACGGCCTTGCGTGAAATGAATGAGAACGGTGATATATTATTGGTTGGCGCCATGCATAATATTAAAACAGGCGAAGTGTCGTTTTTTGACATAGACGGAGAGGCTTTGTAGTTTGAGCGGCTGTTCGGTATAATTGAATAAAATTATAAACATAAGTGACGCCCTATGCTTAGCCTAGTACTTGCAGATAAAATCTTATTGGATCAATTATTGCCCGGCATGATTGAAGAGTATAAAGATGACCTCGTCAACTCCGGCGCATACGCCTCTGAAGAGGAAGCACTTAAAACCGCCAAAGAAGAAATCGACGGCTATTTTTACAACGGAAAACTGTTACCCAATCAAGTCATTCAAGCGATTTTCATCGCTGGCGCTGAAGACCCAATTGGCTCTATTTGGATTTCAACTAAATCCGCACAAGATCCTGACAAAGCGTTTTTGTGTTATATCGGCATTCGCCCGGAACACCGGGGCAAAGGGTACGCCAAACGCGCATTGCTCACAGCAGAAAAAAGATTATTAAAACAAGGTATCGGCAAGCTCGGATTGAATGTGTTTGCGCACAACACGCCCGCCATTGCGCTCTACAAAAAATTGAAATACGACATCACGTTTGAAGTGTCGTTGAAATCTACAGGAAAAGTCACACGTTACTTGCTTGAGAAAAATTTAGCGAAGCATCATCGTAAGTAGCAAAATCCACGTCTCCTAATTAATTTCACATCTTTGATTTTATGGGACCCGGCTCGGCGGCCAAGATGACAAATCTCTCGTCTCCCCGGAAATGGGTAGCATTATCCGGGGTCCATAAGATTAAAAAGATGGATGCCGGATCAAGCCCGGCATGACGCACTCACTACGCCGTCAATCCATTCCTCTCGTCCGCAACTGGCGCAAGCGCCTTCGGAAGAACCTTAAAACTTTCAGTAGAAAACTCACCCTCCGGCACAGCAAACATTGCATTTGCTCCCCGAGATAAGTTCCCATGAATCGCTCCAGCCAAACGAGCAGACTTCGCAGAAACAGTACTACCACCAAAAAAAAAGCCTAGCTTATCCTGGCTTGCAAACATCTTCTCAAAGCCTTTATCAATCAAGTTATATAATGCCAGCTCTGTTTCTACCTTATTTAAGATTTTTTCTTCAGCACCCGATACCTTCATCAAAATAGCAAGATCGCCAGCAGACAACTTTATTTGCCTGGCCGCTGCTTGAACGACTTTTTTAAACTCCATGATAATACGAGCACGCTTCTCAGGAAATGTAGCTGATTCACCTAACATAGCCTTTAACTTGTTTTTGTGGGCACCATCAGTAGACCTAGGTTTGCTTTGCGCATGTAGCTTGGCGGTAAAGCGATCATGCTTTAATAAGCTCGTGTAGGATTCCCCTGAATTTTTCAACTCCCAAAAATTCAACACCACTTCTGCTTGATGAATAACACGTTCCAACCCATAAAGACTCCCCCCCGCTGGCTTTAGCACGTCATCAACAAAATCCTGGCCCGCACCTTCGCGCACCAACTCTTCTTGGTCCACAACTGCCTGCATAAACTCTTTGCAATGGGCATCCATCATGTCATCTATATGCACTTTAAATTCTCCGGCTTTTTCAATGAGTTCAAACTGCGCCGCATATGTGCTCGCGTTCACAACCTTACTTATGAACGCATCAAAACCACTCGAAGGATTTGTTGGCAACGGCGCCATCAACACAGCACCAATCAACAGTAAAGCGCGAGACGATAATGACTCACTTAGCCTAGCCGAAATTGGACTGTCCGTTTTAGAGCCTTTATTCGCAGGATACAAAGAAGCGTCAGAATCACCGCCTTCAGCAAACCCGTTTTGCACAGGACCAGGGCTCAACCCTATAGGCGATTCAACTTGCTCAAGTTGCATCCGCCCTGATTGAGAGGCAGGTGTCCTAGCGCCTCCTGGAAGCTCAGCAGTTAAAGTCAACGCAGCTATTTCCAGCTTGTTTCTTATATCATGCGCCATTGCTTTTCCGATCACATCACGCAAAACTGATAATGCGGTTTTACAAGCAGCAAGATACGACTTCGACGCACTATTCATTCGACCAAATTTCGTTTTCTGCAAATAAACTGTCAACTCACCCTTTAAACTCTTAAGGTCCACATCAAATTTCACAATCTCATCGAGCAAACTTTTCTGAGAATCAACATCTTCAGACTCAGACATTTTAGCAAGAAGCGCAACCGCCCTGATCCTCAATACTTCCATTTTCTCGTTGAAAAACGCAGTCTGGATTTTCACTGTTGGGTTTTTAGCAACAACTGGATTCCTTTTGCTTTCATCTGACATAACTTTATGTCCTGCCATTGCTGACAACGTATTATCAAAATGCTGTATGCCCATTTCACAACGCGTGATCACCGCGCCATTCTTTGCAAGAGTAAATGCATTCAATAGATTATTATACTTCTCAAGCTCAACAGGCAACGGAGCCTCTTCTTCTTGTTTCTGCTCTTCTTGTTTCTGCTCTTCTTGTTTCCGCTCTTCCTCTTTCACTTCTCCAACAGGCAATTCATCGCTTTGTTTTCGAATAGGCGTTGCAGCAGCAGAACTCTCTTTTGAATTTTTAGCAGATGGAAGATCCATTTTGGCAAAAATTTCATTATACTTTCTAACAAACGCTTTAAACTCTTCGCGCACAGGGCCTGGCTCCGCCGCAAACTCCCTTGCTAACAACGTGACAAAATGCAAAAGTTCCACCCCTGTTTTTTTGCCTAATGACTGGCCGATAGGCATAAACTGCTCTTTTGAAAACCTTTCAAGAACCAACGAAACCCACGCCACCAATTCGTCTTTTTTCTTAAGCTTTTTAGCAAGCGTTTGCATGTCCGCACGTAACGCTTTATCCGTTTTCGTGATAATCGCTGTATCATTTTCTACAAGCATTGGAAGCTTTAAAGCTTCTGCTAAACCCAATTCTGGCTGCAAGCCATTGTAAATCGCATAAATCATTCTATGCTTCATTGGAGCGGGAAAATGCTCAGAGTCTAATAATGCAATTGTTAAGCTTGCAATCTGCGCGTAATCCTTACTCCCGCCTTGTTGACCCTTCAAATAGGTTTCAATCTTTACTTTTAGCTGCTTAGCCGTTTCTTCTGTTAACGCTTTTGATTCTTCTTGGCTTTGTGTTGCGTCGGTTGCTCCCTGCATGGTCTTTTCCTCTAATAATTATAATGAATATGACGAAGCAGTCTACGCGCCAAAGCTTAAGGAAATATTAAGGTGGTGATAATTAGTCTCCAATACCATGATCTTGATATCTTTTTTATGGCGCCCTCATAGACTGGACCACGTTTCACCTTTGGTTTATGATAAAAGTATAACCACGTTATCAAGGATGAATATGAACTTACAGCGCTCAATCTCCACCTTTGCATTGCTCATGATATCTGTCGGCAGCATTGTAGGCTCTGGCTGGTTATTCGGCCCACTCTACGTAGCTCAAGCCGCGGGCCCAGCCGCCGTTCTCTGCTGGATTTTGGGCGGCACACTCATGATCTTCATCGCCCTAACCTTTGCAGAGCTTGCCACCATGTTTCCAATCGCTGGCGGCATGGTCCGATTTGTGGAATTCACGCATGGCACACTCGTTAGCTTCACACTCGGCTGGATAGCTTGGCTTGCCGCGGTTGTGGTTGCACCCATTGAAACCCTCGCGATGATTCAATACTCCTCAAACTACATTCCCGGCATGATGACCAAGACGGGGTCTGAATATCTACTCACCTATCCAGGCATTGGCATCGCGGCAGTGTTGATGCTGTTGATGTGTTACATCAACATGATCGGCGCAAAATGGGTGAGTAAAACCAACATAGGCATTGTATTTATCAAGCTGGTTTGCCGCTGATTGTCATCATCATGTTCTTCAGCACCAACATCGACTTTAGTCATTTTACAATGCACGGTGATTTCTTCGAAGCAGGCCCCCAGGGAATATTTCGCTCACTGCCAACAGCCGGTGTGATTTTTTCTTTTATTGGCTTTAGCCCGGCGATTCAAATGGCAGGCGAATGTAAAAATCCTCAGCGCGCTCTTCCTATTGCGATCGTTGGTTCACTCGTCATCTGCATGGTCTTATACACTTTATTACAGGCATCATTCATTAATGCACTGCCCATAGACGCGGTGAAAGATGGCTGGCAAGCCATTAGCTTTCCTGGCGAAGCAGGGCCATTCGCAGGGTTAGCTAGCGTGCTAGGCATGATGTGGTTAGTTTACCTTCTTTACTTTGACGCGACCATTTCACCGTTTGGTACCGCACTGCTTTACACAACCGCCACTGCTCGGGTTAACTATGCATTGAGTAAAAATGGTGTCATGCCGGAAAGCTTTCAAGACCTCAATAAACAGAGCGTGCCAATGAAAGCCGTGATGACAAATTTCTGCGTCGGCCTTTTCTTATTCCTCCCCTTCCCTGGCTGGGAAAAACTCGTGAGCTTTTTAGTGCTCTCGTTTTTTTTTGTTTATGCTGTGGGGCCCATTGCATTACTCTCATTACGCTACACGATGCCTGACAAAGAAAGACCGTTCAAACTGCCCGTCGGGCACACATTCACATTGCTTGCTTTCTACATTTGCAATCTCATTATTTTCTGGACGGGCTTTGACACGATTTGGAAAGTGTTAGTGGCTATCACTTGCGGCTATATTTACTTATGTTTATACCGCCTCACCTCACACGGGAAAAAACTCGACATAGAATGGGCCTCTGGCTGGTGGATGTTTCCGTACTATATCGGCACAGGCATACTGTCTTATTTAGGCTCATTTGGACACGGCACTGGGACCATCCCCTTCGGGATTGATTTTGCTGTCATTGGGCTCTTTACTCTCATTATATTTTATTTTGCGATCAAAGCTGCTATCCTGCGAAGCCAAAGACAATCATAATCGGCATCGAGGAAAAACATGAAAACGTATCTCTTCTACGACTTGGAGACAACCGGTCTTAACAAGGCTTTTGACCAAGTGCTACAGTTTGCAGCCATCAGAACCGACTTGCAATTCAACGAAATCGAACGCCATGAATTTTGCATTCGCTTAAACCCTGACGTTATCCCTTCTCCTTTTGCAACGATCACTCATCACATTGGCATAGACCAAGTGAAAAATGGCTTAACTGAATATGACGCCATGAAAAAGATTCATGCCATTATTAACCAAGCGGGCACCATCAGCTTAGGCTACAACACCTTAGCGTTTGACGATGAGTTTTTACGCTTTTCATTTTACCGAAATTTATTAGCGCCCTACACACACCAATACGCCAACGGTTGTGGCCGCATGGATATTTATCCGCTCACCATTATGTATCATCTTTACAAACCTGATGTGATCAGCTGGCCTAAAATTGATAACAAAATCTCATTTAAACTTGAAAATATCAGCAACGAAAATCAACTCGCCAAGGGCCGCGCGCACGATGCGATGGTTGACGTTGAAGCCACACTCGCGCTCACTAAAAAACTCGCCACCGACACTCGCATGTGGACTTACGTTAAAAGTTTCTTCACGAAAAACGGGCATCAAGAGCATGTTGCAAAATTAGCTTTTTCACTGCAAACAAAGAATACGCGTTTTCGTGAAAGTCTCATCATCAACGGAAAATTAGGCTACCGTGCAAACTTTGTCGCCCCCGCTCTCTTCTTAGGAAATCACGAAACCTATAAAAACCAATTGTTATGGTTGCGGTTAGACTTGCCTGAACTTCGAAAAGCAACAGTTGAGGATGTTACAGAAAACACCTGGGTGATGAATAACAAACTCGCAGAACCTGGATTCATTTTACCGACAAACGAACGCTTCATGAAAAACATATCCAGCGAACGACAAGAAACCTATGAGGAAAATAAACGTTGGCTGCAAGATAATCCTGATGTTTTAGATGCTATTGTGAAACACTACACTGCGTACACTTATCCGGAACATCAAAACATCGACGTTGATGCAGCACTTTATACCTCCCCCTTCCCTAATCAGGAAGAAATGCAAGACGCGAGCGACTTTCATAACGCAACGTTAACCGATAAAGCAAAACGCATTAACAATATGCGCAGCGCAAACATGCAATCGCGCGCCATACGCATACTCGGCAGAAATTTCCCTGAGGCTTTATCAGAAGTACAGCGCGAAGAATTTTATGGGCATATGAACGCTGTTAAAACCAATGAAAATATTATTGATTTTAAAGGGCTGCCGCGATTTAACGCAGAACTCGCTCGCACTGACATTGCCACCATAAAGCAAGAACGAGACTTAAGCGATGAACAAGTGGAATTGCTTTCTGAATTAGAAGCTTATCTTGATTCGCGCATGCCGGTCAAAGCTTAAAGATGGAGCTCACACATTCATCATCCCGGACTCGATCCGGGATCCATAAAATGTCACGCAGCGCTTCGCGCAATTAATCCGAATGGATTCCGGATATCGCTTCGCGGCTCTGCCGCTCACTGCGATTCCGGAAAGACGCAAGAAACCGAGGTCCACACACCCGTCATCCCGGACTCGATCCGGGATCCAGTTTTTTTAATATAATGGATTCTGGGTCCAGCCCGGAATGACCGAGAATTCTTACTGTCTAATCTTTCCAGTAGGTCCCAACCTAACTGCCCCACCCGACTCTGGATCTTCACTGTCTTTTGAGCCTTCATTTAGCGGATCATTTAACCCATCAGCTTTAACTGCTTCTGCACCACAATAACCCGCACTTAAACACATCGTCCTTACCGTATACGCCAAAGCAACAACCGTAACAGCGGTGGCTATATACAGCACGAAGTTGGAAAGAAATAAATCTAACTCTGCATCACAATATTTTTTCAACACATCTCCACAAGATGTACCTTCTAATTGATTGGGGTAATAGAGATCTTCACAAGCATCAACCTCCTCACTATATTTAGCTAAGGTGGCACTAAATATGTTGCCACACGTATCCCCATCCCATGGCGTTGTATCAAACACGTCTTTATTATTATCTTCAATTGTTGCACGAGAAACTTGGCCCCATATCGCCCCGCCTACTGCTGCTGCTGCGAACAGCACGGTTGTTCCCGCACAACAAACCGATCGCAGACCCCAGACTTTTTGTCGCATGCTAATAGGGTTCTCCACCCCGTCTGCCACTGCATTTGGACTTGAAAATAAATTTGCCATTTTTGATGCCCCTTATTTTTTTATAATCGGTACAGAATACCAGGGTAACCTTAAGGCAATCTTAAGCACTGACAAGAGAGGAGACAGGTACATTTACCCACAGGCTGTGGATAAATGTACCTGTCCCCTCTCCCTAATCTCCTGTAACATAATGACAATAAACTTATGGAGACATCTCATATGAAAGGATTATTGATTATTGCCGCAACGCTATTCACGTTCTTTTTAGCACCGTCAACATTTGCACACCCAACACCGCCAACAGGCTTCTGGGAAACATTCGACGATAACGATAGAGACCCTACCAGTATTGTTGAGGTCAGAGAGATTAATGGTCAACTCCAAGGCAAGATCGTTAAGCTGTTTCTAGAACCTGGCGCGCCTAGTAACCCAATATGCAAGAAATGTCCTGGAAAATACAAGAACATGCCGCTATTAGGCATGAACATCCTCTGGGGATTATCGCCTAAAAACGACGAATGGATTAACGGTCACATGCTCAGCCCTAAAAAAGGTCAGATCGTCAAAGCCAGCGCAAAAATGACCAATGATGACACACTTACAGTGCGTGGATACAAAAATGCTTTTTTAAGTAAGACCGTCACCTGGAAGCGCGTTAAAAACCCAAATAACTGAGAATATTGACAATATTATAGACAAATCTGACAGCTTGCATGTGTACATACTTAAAACGTAAGGTATACTAAATATAGTAACGGATTGGATATACAATTATGGACGCAAAACAACTCGACATTGCTGAAAATTTTGCCACTCTAAAAAAGCGCGGGATAGAAAGAACCGGTCGCACAACACCGTACAATCCGTTAGTGAACGCCGCCGCCTGTTTCTTTGATGCCACCAAAAAACCCGACCCAGGCAAGCTCGGCGCCACTCAAAAACAACTGCTCGACAATCTCGACAGCTTTGAGCAAATCGTCTCACACTACTACGCTGAAGCCTTAGAGCTCATCAGCATCTACATCCTCTGTTTCACCCTAGACACCTTAATGGCCTATCGGTTAGGGCAATACTACGAACACTGGCACCGCTACGATCTCGTGAAAGAGATCTTTCAATACGAAGACGCCAACAGCGCAACCCGCATGCTCGACGCTATCGACTTCTTATGCCTCTCAGAAGAAGCCGATACCCAACTTCTCGAATTTGCTTACGTCTGCATGAGCCTAGCGATCAAAAACAACGCCAGCATTGATGCTAACATTAACCGCCGAGCCGAAGATGCTATCGACAAGCTTTATAAAAAAATATACGACCAACGCGGTGGCTTTAAAACCAAGCTCGCTATCAAGCCGCTGGTCAGTAGAGAAAAAACATCTAAAAACAGCGACGTGCCTGTTTGGATGATTCTTCTTCTAACACTTGTGACCATACTCACTATTTTTTCGGTAATGTCGTTTTTATTCAACGTTACCAACAAAAAAACACTCGAAAGCTTAAACTCTACAAGGCACACAACAGCTAGTCATGAAAAAACCGTCAGATAAAAAAAACCGCAGCTTTTCAGCTACGGCTGCGCGACCACCGATGACTCTCTCTGAGCGTTTTGTAGATGCTGTGAAGTTTCTAAAAAAAACCTATATCAACACAGCACAAGGAAAAGTAAAACTTGACGTTCTACCTTGGCATATCGTCATCGGTAGACGCGGATCCGGGAAAACCTCTTTCTTGACACACTCTGAAGTGCCTTACGTGTTAGCGAAAAAAGCAAAACACATTGCACCCTCTCGCCATTGCGATTGGTGGGTAACAAACAAAGTGGTCTTACTTGACGTACCTGGTTCTTACATGACGCGAAAAGGCCAACTGCTCTGGCTCGAACTATTAGCCCTACTTGAACAAGCGTGCTCAGATGACACCGTACGCAGCATCATGCTGATGGTTGACTTAAAAGAAATAGAGCGCCCGAACAAGGAAAACATTGCCTTACTGCGTCGACGCATTCTCTCCTTACAAAAGAAACTAAACACAAGCATCCCGCTATATATCACAATCAACCATACCGATAACGTACCAGGCTTCACTGAATTTTTCGCCAACGTCACACAAGACGAACGCAAACAT
>Ga0209425_10006427_pt1 | contig 11267 bp, 13 predicted proteins | sample COG_05_FD_184749 | JGI IMG/M metagenome (GOLD analysis project Ga0209425, IMG submission 184749) | Pelagic Microbial community sample from North Sea - COGITO 998_met_05 (SPAdes) (version 2) | ecosystem: Environmental > Aquatic > Marine > Neritic zone/Coastal water | place: Helgoland, sampling... | reverse complement strand
ACACTTATTTGCCGGTATTTGGGGTACTTTAATTGTGCCTGCAACAAATGATGGTGCATCTTTTAGTACACAGTTGATTGGAGTAATATCCGTTAATGTATTTGTATTTGTAATTGCTTACATTGTATTCAGCATTATGAAAGTAACTGTGGGTCTAAGATTAAGTAAGGATGGTGAAAGCAAAGGTACAGACGTTACAGAAACGGGTGTAATTGCTTACGCTATACGTGACTAATTGTTAACAATAAAGGGGTTCTTTGCTCTCTGTGTATCTCCGCGATTACTCATCAAAGGGCCCCTTAAATTTCTTTCTAAGTTAGTTAAACAAAAAAGCCCCTCCTTCAGGAGGCTTTATTTTTTTTAAAGTTTTTAAAAGTTCTACTGAAGGATTTTAATTGTGAAGAAACACAATTTTAATATATATAGAGAAGTCTAATTATATGAAAACGATAATTTTAGCAGGTGGTTACGGCACTAGACTGGCAGAGTACACAGACAAAATACCAAAACCAATGGTTAAAATTGGAGACAAACCAATTTTAAGTCATATAATGAATTTCTATCAATCTTTTGGACATGATGATTTTATAATCGCTGCAGGTTATAAAAAAGATGTTATTATTGACTATTACAAGAATTCAAAAGAATTTCAGAATTTAAAAGTTGTAGATACAGGTGAATCAACAATGACTGGAGGAAGAATTTTGAGATTGAAATCTTATATAGATCAAAATGAAAATTTTTTTATGACATATGGTGATGGTTTGTGTTCAATTAATTTAGATAACTTAGTTCAATTTCATAAAAAAAATGAAAAAATAGCAACTGTAACTGCAGTCCACCCACCAGTAAGATTTGGCGAGTTAGAAATCGATGGTGATAAAGTAGTTAAGTTTGAGGAAAAACCTCAGGCTAGTGCTGGATGGATAAACGGAGGATATTTTGTTTTAAATTCAAATGTATTTGATTATATCAAAAACGATCAAACTTTGTTTGAGAAAGAACCAATGACTAAATTGTATCAAGATAATAATTTAAATGCTTATAAACACGAGGGCTTTTGGAAATGTATGGATACTTTAAGAGATAAAATTGACTTAGAACAAATACTAAAAGATAAAGGACCTATATGGAAAAAATAAATAGCTTTTATAAAAATAAAAAAATTTTAGTAACTGGAGCCACTGGCTTTAAAGGATCGTGGTTATGTTGTTGGCTTTTAATGATGGGAGCAAAAGTTTATGGTACTGGATACAGTCCAAATCAAAATAAAAATTTGTTTTATAAATTAAAACTTCAAAAAAAAATAAAATTAGGAATATTTGATATAAGAGATCAAAAAAAATTAGAAAAATTTATCGTAAAATCAAAGCCATCAATAATATTTCATTTAGCAGCACAACCTTTAATAATCGAATCATATTTAAAACCTCATAAAACAATTGCGGTTAACGTTGGCGGTACTTTGAATATTTTAGAAGCCACAAAAAATTTTAGTTTTATAAAATCAATAGTAATGATTACCTCTGATAAATGTTATGAAAATGTTGGCAAGTTAACAAGATATAAAGAAAGTGATGAACTTGGAGGAATAGATCCTTATAGTGCTTCAAAATCTTCATCTGAACTTATTATTAGAGCGTATAGAGAAAGTTTTTTTACAGATAGAAGAAAATGTGGTGTTTCTAGTGCTAGAGCTGGAAATGTAATCGGAGGAGGTGATTGGTCAGCAAATAGATTAATTCCTGATGGTATAAGATCATTGTTAAATGGTAAGTCTATTTATTTAAGAAATCCAAAATTTAATAGACCATGGCAACATGTTCTGGAACCTCTTAGAGGATATTTAATTTTAGCTAAAAGACAATTTAATGATCCTAAAAAATATTCAGATGCTTGGAATTTTGGAACAAAGAATAATTCTATTAAAAGTGTTAAAGAAATAATTGATTATATGATCGCATTTTGGGGCAGTGGAAAGATTAGATACAATAAAAAAGTTAAGTTTTATGAACAAAAAAATTTACAGTTGGATATAAAAAAGGCAAAAAAATATTTGAGTTGGTATCCAACTTATTCAGTAAAAAAAGGGGTTAAAGTCACAACAGAGTGGTATTTAGATGTTTTTAAAAATAAAAAAGATCCATTTAAAGTAACCACAGATCAAATTCTTGGATATATGAATGAGAATAAATGGCGTTAAAAAAATAAAACAACAAGTTTTTAAAAACTCAAAAGGAGATTTACTAAAATTTGTTTCAAAAAAAAATAACTTTTTTAAATCATTTGGAGAGATATATTTTAATGAAATAAATCAAAATAAAAAAAAAGGTTGGATTAAACACAAAAAAAATCAATGTATCTTTTCAATTCCATATGGTGAAGTTAATTTCAAATTAGTAGATGGAAGAAAAAATTCAAAAAGTTTTAATGTTAAGGAAAATATAACTTTAAAAAAAAATAATTTTAATGTTTTAGTAGTCCCACCAGGAGTTTGGTTCTCTTTTTCAACTAAAAAAAAAAAATCAGTTATAGTAAACTTAATAAATAATCCTCACTCAGACAATGAGTCTGTAAAATCTGATAAAGTTAGAAATATATATATTAAACAATAAAAATTATTTTACCCATTCATTTTTTACATCTACAAATGGGGAAATGCCAAAAATTGAGTTTACATTAGCCATGTGAACTGACAGCGATGGGATAGGAGATAAACATACTTCTTTCTCACAAATTTTGTTAAGATATTTTTCAATTGGCTCATTATGTTTATGGCAAGTTAATAAAAAATTCTCCCAGTAAAGTTCTAAAATTTCTTTACTTGTCATAAAACTACATAAAACTTTATTTAAAGTTTGCCAATGTCTATGACTGCCAGCTAGCACCTCTGTAGAACGCTCGCTCATATAAAGATATGGATAGTCAGAAGGAACTAATAAGATTTCTTTTTCAATTTGAGAGGAAACTCTCTCATAAGTTAAAATCATTTCTTCAATTAACGATTCTTTATGAAGATAATCATCCTCCAAGAAAAAATATAAATCATCAGGGTTTTGTTTTGCTATTTTAAAACATTTTAATAGACTGCTAAGATTTCCAAAAACATCTTTATCATAATCCAATTTTATTTCATTTTTAAATTCATCTTTATTAAAGTTAATTGTATTAACTTTCAAATCTAGGGTAGAAAAAATATCTTTAAATTGTCTTAATATATTTTCATCATTACTTTGATCTACTATTGTCAGGTTAATTTCAAACTGTTTGTATTTTGATTTAAAAGACTTAATTGAAATCATTAAAGATTTTAAAGATTTTTCAATATAGCTAATTTTTTCTTTGTTAAATATCCTTTTCTTATTTTGATCCGAAATATGAATGTTTGAATTTGTTCTTAAAATTATACCTAAGGATTTTACCTTTCTAGTAATTTTTACTTCACCTAAAGGTAATACTATTGATTTTTTATTTACGGTACTAAGATTGTCAAATCTTTTATCTTTTAATGAGGGAAAAGAAAATTCATTTTGATCAATTATTTCATAACCATTAAACCTATTTAGTTTAATTAAAATTTTTTTTATTATTTTTTTTAAAAACATTTTTTAGTTATTCTTGATCATGTAACTTAATTTTTTTTGAATAAAATATTTTGATTATCCAATAAAATAAAATTCCAATAGGACCCGTTAGATATGTTATAATTAATGGAAAAGCTATTAATACTTTGTTGATCGAGAATTTGTGAGAGTTGTTTAATATCCATCCTCCAATAAATAGATTTACTGATACAAAATGGATCCAAAATGATAAAAGAAAAAATTTCTTATCAAATAAATTAGACAGATAGTCTATTCCTAAATATAAATTGAAATTGGATAAAAAATCATACGAATTTAAAAATGATTTATAAATAACAAATACATAAATGCCTCCTAATAAAAACATAGGAAATATAGATGTCGCTATATATTTACAAAGTTGTGATTGAGGAAAAAATATAATTAAAAACCAAAATGGCAATACACCAAGATTTACCCATAAGTAAATCATTTCTATAGTAAAGTAGTTATAAATTTGTTCGATCATAGTTAAATATATTATATTAAATAATATTATGATTCCTATAAGAAACAAAAAAAAAACATTACAGATAACCGTTGAAGAAATGCGTAATTTTGCTTTTGCCTATGTTGAAAAGTATGCACCTTCGAAACAGCAGCTAAAAACCTACCTTTTAAAAAAATATTTAAAAAATTCAGTTACAAATATTAAAAAACAAGATTTAAAAAATTTGATTGATGTTGTTTTGTCTGATTTAGAAAAAAATAAATTCATAAATGATAGATTTTATTCTGAAAGTAAGGCTAATAGTATGATCCAGAGAGGGAGCTCAATAAATAAAATTAGAAACTATTTACTAGGAAAGGGTATTGACAGTGAATACATAAAAGAAACGATTGATAAAATTAATGATAATAACTCAGACCAAGATTTTTTTTCAGCTATTAAACTATGCAAAAAAAAGAGGATAGGACCAGCTAGAACCGAAGATAATAGACCATTGTTTTATAAAAAAGATATTTCACTATTAGCTAGAAACGGTTTTAATTTTGAAATTTCTAAAAAGGTAATGGGTATTGAGAAGGATGATTATTTAAAGATAATAAATTTACTTTGATTTTTTATTTTCTTCTTTAACTAAATGATCAATCTTATTTTTTATAAAATTTCTCACAAATACAAAAATTAATAAACCAAAAATAGACACTGATACAATTATAATTAGAATAGTTTTTAATTGATCATCCATGTGAAATAAGCTTTTTACTTTTTAAAATTAAACTTGGGTTTTGAAAATCTTTTTTACCATAAAGAATTTCATTATTTTCAAAATCAGTCACTGAGCCACCTGAATGTTTTAAAATTGCATGTCCTGCTGCAATATCCCATTCGCATGCTCTTGGTTCTGCAACATAGCCGTCAAATTCCCCTGTTGCTATTACACAAAATTTTAATGAACTCTTCATTCTTGTATGTTCTTTAACATCAAATTTTTCAAAGATCTTTTGTATCTCTGGTTTTATTTTATTAGAGTAGGATACAAATTTTATTTTATCTTTATTAAAATTTCTAGAACCATCTAACTTAAGCTCTTTTCCATTTGAAAGCTCAAATGCATTACCTTCACCATAGGAATAAAACATTCTTCTTTTTGCCGGTGCATAAATCAGTCCTGCAACTGGTTTCTTATCTAAAATTAGACCAGCATTAATTGTAAACTCATCTAGATTATTTATATAGTCATAAGTACCATCAATTGGATCTACTAACCAAAAATCTTTAAGATCTTTAATTAGTTTATTGTCAGATGTTTCTTCTGAAATAATTGGTATTGAAGGTACTAGCTCTTCTAATCTTTTAACAATAATTTTATTAACCTCTAAATCTCCATTACTTACAGGAGTATTATCAGATTTCAACTTTCTCGTAAGGCCTTTTTTTCTTAAATCAATTGAAACTTTGCCAGCACTTAAAAAACTATTAATTAAATCTCTAATAAGTTTTTCAATATCAATTTTAGTCATTTATCTTTTTTAGTTCAATGTTTTTTGAATTAATTACTTTTTTCCCAACATTTTGAAAATTAACTGTTACTTTTTCTTTAATTATTGACTGAACTTGACCAATACCCCATTCTTTAGCTAAAGGATTGATAACTTTATCTCCAGGCTCAAAATCTAATATCATTTATTTAACTTATATTAGAAATAAGTATAAATACCAGTTAATGAAAAACCAATTAAACTCAATAGGTCTTTTAAAAAAACCATCTGAAACAACGGTTGTTGTCGCTATGTCAGGTGGTGTCGACTCTTCAACCGTTGCAGGTATGATGAAAAAAGAGGGTTATAAAGTAATTGGAATAACTCTAAAACTTTATGATGAAAGTAAAGAAGTTGCTTTATCTAAACAATGTTGTTCAGGCCAAGATATTATGGATGCAAAAAGAGTCGCTAATAAATTAGATATTGATCATAAAATCTTATATTTTCAAAACAAGTTCAAGCAGGGAGTTATAGATAACTTTGTAGAAAGTTACTTAAAAGGTGAAACACCAATACCTTGCGTTCAATGTAATCAAACTGTTAAATTCAAAGACTTATTTGAAGTTTCAAAAGAATTAAAAGCTGATGCTTTAATCACTGGTCATTATGTAAAAAGTATTACGTCTGACTCTGAAACTAACATGTATAGAGCTGTTGATGAAAATAGAGATCAAAGTTATTTTTTATTTAATACTACAAGAGAACAATTAAATTATTTGAGATTTCCGTTAGGTGGAATGCTCAAAGATGAAACAAGATCTATTGCAAAGAAATTAGATTTAAATGTAGCGAATAAACCCGATAGCCAAGATATTTGTTTTGTACCTAATGGAGACTACGCATCTGTTATAAGAAGATTTAGACCAGACTCTTTTAAAAAAGGAAATATCAAAGATTCAGATGGTAAAGTTATTGGTGTACATGATGGGATCATTAATTTTACAATCGGTCAAAGAAAAGGAATAAAAGTTTCTGATGTAGAGCCTTTATATGTTTTAAAAATTGATTCTGATAAAAATGAAATTGTAGTTGGACCTAGAGAAAAACTTGGAAAGAAAAATATCAACATCAATAATTTAAATTTATTAGTAAATGAACAAAAATTTTTAAATGATATTTTTGTTAAAGTAAGATCAACTGGAAAATTGTTAGATGCTAAAGTAAATCTAAAAACAGATAATTCAGCAGAAGTTAATTTAAAAAATTTTGAGGACGGAATTTCTCCTGGACAAGCTTGTGTTTTTTATGATCTTGATCAAAAAGGTTATAAAGTTCTAGGAGGTGGATGGATTAAAAATTAATTAATTTTTTTCCACATCATAAAAGTCAAAAGATAAAAAGTTATTACACCTATAAAATAATCCCATTCTAATGCATGTTTAAAAAATTTTAAATTAAAACCAAAAAAATCATTCCCAGGTATACTAATAATAGGAATGCTTATAACTGCTACAATTATTAAAATACTCACTAAATAAATTTTCAAAGTTAAATATTTGTTATTTATATAATTAGAAAGCTTGTCCTTAAAAGAAAATAAAGTAGCAACCAAATATGCCTGAGCAACAATTTCAAATATTATGAACATTAACATTATTACTCTTCTGAATAATTTGTATAAATCATTATCAAATTTTATACCTAAAAAGATAGAATGAATGGTTAAAGCTATTGCTGAAGCAATTCCAAAAAAAACTACCTTTTTTATATTCTTGTGATTTTTATCAAAAAAATAAATTATATCTTTATTGAAAAGCCAATATTTAACTAAAAGGAAAGACGTTAAAAACATTGCGGGTTTGAATATAAGCCACGAAGGATAAGGTCTTGCAGTTCTACTAATTGAAGCTCCACCATCAAAATATGGAATTGTATGATGTATTATATCTTCTTGATTTGGGAAAAGTTCATGAAATTGAGTTATTAATATTAAACAAGCATTAACTGCAACAAATGGTACGATAAAAATCCATATACTAATAGATTTAACCTTATTGATTTGCTCCATAGGAGTTATTTCTTCTTATTTTTTCTTTTTGCTCTTCTTTTTTTAGAGCCTTGCTTTCTTCGCCCTCTGTGTTTTTTTGGGTAACCCATTTTATCCTTTTAGTTATAATTTAATTGAAATTATTAGCGGGATATAGCATTCTCCTTAGCAGTTATCAAATTTTTTTATGACTAGTTCGTTTAAAACCTTTTTAAAACACACCGCGAAAGACTTTCACAACCAATCTGTAAATCCACCAGTTGTACGAGCCTCAACAATTATATTTAAATCGATGAAACATATTCGTAGAACACAAGCTAAAGCACAAAAAAATCCGACCGGAGGTCATTACGATTATGGTCGTCAAGGAACCTCAACAACATATATTTTGCAAAAAATTTTGAATAAATTAGAGGAAAGTTATCATGTTTTTACGACACCTACTGGTTTTGGTGCGGTCTTTTTAGCAATTTTTAGTGTTTCAAGACCAGGTGATGAAATACTTGTTGCTGATCCTGTTTACAGCCCTACTAGATTACTAACACAAGATTTTTTAAATGAATTTAAAATAAAAACTAAGTTTTATAACCCCTCAGATTTAAAAACAATAAAAGATAATATTACAAAAAAAACAAAATTAATTTTTGTTGAAAATCCAGGAAGTAATTCTTTTGAATTTCAGGATTTAACAAAGATCATATCAATTGCAAAAAAAAATAAAATTCTTACTGCAATTGATAATACTTGGGCTACACCATATTATTTTAAACCAATTAAATTTGGTTTTGATATGTCAATTGTTTCTGCTACAAAATACTACTCAGGTCATTCGGATGTTATGGGTGGAAGTTTAGCAGTTAACAAGAAGGTTTTTAATCAAGTTAGAGCTGCTGAAAGAATTACAGGTTTAAGATTAGGTCCTGATGATGCATACTTAATAACTAGAGGTTTACGTACACTAGATGTTCGATTAGATAGACATAGTGAAAATGCAAAAAAAGTAGCAGCATTTTTATCAAAGAATAAAAAATTTAAATTACTTTATCCATATAAAAAAGATTCTTATAATTTTAGAATGTGGAAAAAATATTATTCTGGAGCTTCTGGTCTTATGGGTTTAAAAATTAAAAGTAGAAATATTAATTCTGTTAGAAAATTTATTAATTCACTAAAATTGTTCGGTTATGGATATAGTTGGGGAGGGTTTGAAAGTTTAGCACTTCATCAAGAATTAAGAGAAACAGGAAACAGAAAATATCTTAATTTAAAAAAAAATGAACATCTTGTTAGATTTCATATTGGCCTAGAAGATCCTAATGACTTAATTGCAGATATTAGACAAGCATTAAGACATTTAAAATGACATCAGAAAAATTTTTTCATTCAAAAACTGCAATAGTAACTTTATTTGCAGCTTGTTTTGTAGTGCTAATCTCCTTAGGTGTAAGACAAGTTTTTGGTTTGTTTTTTATTGATTTCAATAACAGCCTTAATATTAGTAATACTGCTTTTGGACTCGCTATTGGAATACAAATGTTAATGTGGGGTATTACGGGTCCAATTTTTGGTGCAGTGGCTGACAGATACGGCGGTCATGTTGCTATCATTTCGGCATTTATATTTTATACTTTAGGTATATATTTTTTATATACAGGTCCAAATACAGGAATTTTTTTTCAAATTCATATGGGCTTATTGATAGGTGTGGGCCTTGGAGGTACGGCAATAAGTATTCCAATGTCAGTAGTTGGTAAACATTTTCCACTATCGACAAGAACGATTGCAATGAGTTTTGTTACGGCCCTTGGTTCTTTTGGTTACTTTCTCTCGCCAATTTTTACAAATTATTCTTTAAAAGAATATGGCTGGAATTATACTTTATTTTTATTTTCTCTAATTTTATTAACAGGATTGGTTGCAGCTTATTTTGTAAGATCTCCATCCGAGTCTGAAAGTGTAGATAAAAAATCAGACCAATCATTCAAAGAAGCTCTAATAGAGGCTTTCAAAACTAAAAGCTACATATTGCTAGTATTAGGTTTTTTTGTTTGTGGTTTTCATATTACTTTAGTTGGAACCCACGTTCCAACGTATGTTATTGACAGAGGATTAGAGGATTGGACTGCAGCTGCAATTCTCTCATTAATTGGTTTATTTAACATTTTAGGCTCTTTATTAAGTGGATATCTATCTGCAAAAATGAGTAAAAAGCTTATTTTAAGTGGAATTTATTTTCTTAGAGGAATTTCAATTATTCTTTTTATATTCTCACCCGCAAGTAATGTGAGTGCCTTTTTATTTGGAGCTAGTTTTGGTTTCTTGTGGCTATCAACTGTCCCAGCTACGAGTGGAATTGTAGCTCACATGTTTGGGACAAAATATCTTGGTCTTTTATATGGGATAGTATTTTTAAGTCATCAAATAGGTTCATTTTTTGGAGCATATTTAGGAGGCTTATTTCACGATCTGTATGGTTCGTATAATTATGCGTGGTATTTAGCAATTGCATTATCTGTTTTTGCAGCAATAATTCACTTACCAATTAAAGAAGAACCAGTTTTAAGATTAAAAACAGAATAAATTGAATAAAAAAAATCAACTAGCAGATATTCATGGATCTGGAAAACCGTATATAATTTATAAATCAAAAAAAGGATTTAATTTATTTACAAATTTTTCAAAAAAAATTATTTTAAATAATAAAAATATAAAAAGTTTTTTAGAAAAAAAGTACAAAGGTCAAACAAAAAATACAGATTTATTTATTGGTTTTTTTGGTTATGAGTTGTTAAATAATTTAATTAATATAAAAGTACCAAATCAAAAAAATATTAATTTTCCAAAAGGGATTTTTTATAAACCTGAAAAAGTTATTAATCTAAGCAATAATTTAAAATACAAAAGTGATAAAATTTTTAAAAATAGTAAATTTAAAATAAATATAAATAAAAATTCTTATACAAAAATCTTTGATAAATTTAAAAAGAAAATAAAAAATGGTGAGACATACCAAATTAAAATTTGCACTAAATATAAAATAAAATCAGAAATTAATCCTTTAGACTTTTTTTCAAGACTATCAAAATCAAACCTAGCCCCAGAAGCATTCATGATCAGAGATAAGAATTATTCAATAATAAGTTGCTCTCCTGAAAATTTAATAACTAAAAAAGGTTCAAACATATCGACAAAACCAATAGCTGGAACGCTAAAAAAAACAAAATCTTTAAACAAAATTAAAGCTTTAAAATATTTTAAAAAGAACATTAAAGAAACCAAAGAACACAATATGATTGTAGATATGGAGAGAAATGATTTATCGAGGATTTGTAAAGTTGGATCTGTTAAATTGTATAAACAGAAAATTATAGAAGAATATAAGGATCTTTTTCACTATGTTAGTCTTATTAAAGGAAAACTTAAAAATGATATTAAGAATATAGATATTATAAAAGCGATGATGCCAGGTGGTTCTGTTATCGGTTGTCCAAAAATAAGCACTTTAAATCTTTTAAATAAACAAGAAAAAGAAAATAGAAATATTTATACAGGTAGTTTCGGATATATAAAATTTAATGGAGATATGAGATTTAATATTATTATTAGATCAATTTTAAACTTTAAAAATTATTCAGAAATTTCAGTAGCTTCTGGAGTAGTAGCAGATA
>Ga0209425_10006424_pt1 | contig 11273 bp, 8 predicted proteins | sample COG_05_FD_184749 | JGI IMG/M metagenome (GOLD analysis project Ga0209425, IMG submission 184749) | Pelagic Microbial community sample from North Sea - COGITO 998_met_05 (SPAdes) (version 2) | ecosystem: Environmental > Aquatic > Marine > Neritic zone/Coastal water | place: Helgoland, sampling... | reverse complement strand
ATTGACGAAGGAGATGAACCGTGGTTCCCGCCGAGTGATGAGGCCGTCAAGTGGGGTGAAATTGCGAGATGGTTCCTTGGAGGATTGTTTTTGTTACCGGTTGCATTTGTGCTCATTAGCGCCCGAAGAAACCGAAATTATGGACTTGAACTCTTGGCCATGAAAGAGCGTTTAGCTTGGTATAAAGAGCGATTAGACTCAGGTGAACTTAACGTTCATGCAACACAACGAGATTTGGTACGTGCCCTCCATGCCGTAGCCCAATTGGAATGGGAAGACGGTGTAAGTGCATGGGGCACACCTGCATTAAAGCACCGAACTGAAGGATTAGATATAGCCGTATGGCATCTTGACTCACGGATGGCGAAAACACCTTCTGCATGGCCATTGGTGATTGGTTTACATGTCATTGAGGGTGATTGGGACCTTGCAGCATTGAGGTTTGATGCGCCTGAAGGACAACCTTTGACCGTGACTCATGTTGAACCTCGATTCCTTTTCCAAGGCGAAGAGGTGTTTTTAGATACCCTCAAGAAAGGTCACCGCACTTTCCTCACTGTAGAGCTATCCGGTGATAATTCCATCGTTGACATCGAACTTAACGGCCGGATGGATACACGGCCTTTTGCGGCGAAAATACCTATGAGCCTGAGCCGTTCCGAAGAAGAATAACATCACCGTTGGCGACGCTCATTCGCATCTTTCAAGATGCTCTTTTCGACGTCAGAAGGTGAAAGTTCTTCACGAAGTTGAGACAATGTTTTCTTGACTGATTTCGGTATTTTGCGAGGCATATGTAATTTGATGAGAACGACAACATCTCCTCGACCACCGCTTCGTTGACGAGGTAAACCACGCTTTTTGATTTCGATAGTATCTCCTGAATTCGACATGGGGGGGACCTTGATGATCATTGAATCACCGTCAAGGTGATTCAATTCGACACTGGTACCAAGCACCATGTCAGAGTATCCCAATGGCAGAGACATGATCAAGTCAGAACCACTTCGTTCGAACCAAGGGTGCTCTTCAATCTCAAGTTCAACAAAGAGGTCTCCTGGCAGTCCTTGTCCGTGCGGTGCTGGCTCACCCTTTCCTCTCATTCGTAATCGTGTTCCAGATTCTGCACCGAGTGGAACTGTGAAACGCAGGGTGTTGCTCTTCATTTCCTGACCTTTCCCTTTACAAGGTTTACAGGGCTCTTTACTGATCTGGCCACGACCAGAACAAGCATTGCATGGCTGTACACCCTCCTGAATAAAGGGACCAACCTGTTGACGAACACGAACTTGTCCTTGTCCAGAGCATGTCTCACAGTTGATGGTTGCGCCATCTTTTGCACCACTTCCGTCGCAAGATTGGCACGGTTCTGGTAAATCTATGACCACTTCCTCTTCGGCTTGGGTGAGAACTGCAGCCAATTCGATGGAATGGCGAAGCAGGATGTCACTACCCCGGCGTTCCCTTCGGCGTGAACGTCCTCCACCGAAGATATTGGAGAAAAAATCCCCACCAAGAATATCTTCGAAATTAATATTGAATCCACCCGAACCAAACCCTCCAAATGGATTTCCTTGAGGGCCATCGTGTCCAAATCGGTCATACTGAGATCGTTTTTCAGAATCCGAAAGCACTGCATAGGCCTCTTGGAGTTCCTTGAACCGATTTTCAGCATCGTCTTCTGTACTACGGTCAGGATGGTATTTTCTAGCCAGACGACGGAAGGCATTCTTCAGATCCTTCTCACCTGCTTGGCGGTCAACACCGAGAACCTCGTAGTAATCTCGCTTCTTCGACATCCAGTTCCCCCTATTGAAGCACGACATCACGCCCCATTTCAACCTCACGGAGACGACCAATCAAAGGTCAAGTCCACAATTTGAACAATAGCGTTCATTGAGGGCAGCCGTTTTACTACAGCCAGGGCATGATTGGACACCAGTTTGCGCCGGCACTGGTTGAGATGTGATAGTGCCGAGCATCGCCATAGACTCCAAGGATTCTGATGGCACAATGGGGGATTTTTCGACATTTTTGACATTGGATTGTGACACTTCTTCGCCCGATGTTGTGATCGCTGTTTGAACCCCCCCGGTATCACTATAACTGATCAATTCATCACCAAGCGACTCAGTTTTCCGAGAAGTTTGCAACGGAGCCACGGGACGTTGAGCAATAACCGGAGATGATTCGGAAGCAGCTTGCAGACGAGATAAGCGATCTGCTTCACGTTTTGAGCGAGCATCACGGCCAAAGATCGACGCAGCGAAATCAATGAAGCGGTCCATTGGATTTGGGCGACGTGTTGCCCCCAATGTTTTGTTTGGACCCACCTCATCCAGAACATCTTTGCCTGAAAGTCGTGCATTTGCTTTCATCACATGCGCTGCTTCACTCAGCATTTTGACATCGACTCGCTCCTCACCATCGAGTTCTATTTCTGGCCCTTCAGGACTAATTTCCCCGATTGAACGAACCAAACCTGCCTTTGTCACGCTGTCCATGGTGTGGTCCAATTGCGCATTGGTGTCCCAGACACCTCGTTCCTCTGCTTCGTAGACATGCTTGATTTTCTTCATGGCTTTTGCCCGAATGTATTCATGATCTTTCACCACACGTGATTTACGAAATAGAACGAACCCGAGAATGAAGGCAATGGCATACCATCCATACATGAGACGTGGCTCCACCTCAAACATGGCTTGCAGAGGAGGAAGAGAAACATGACACACACCCATAATGAGCAAAGGGAGGAGTGCTACTCCTCGCGAGGTCATCGTACGTGGTCGTTCCATAGCGCTCAAACTCTTTGACCATCGGTTCTCTCAAGTATCTATGGGAGATTTGCTCATTCAAGAACGGTCATTAGCGGCCCGTGGTTTGCGAACCAATCCACCGATGAGTCCCAATGAAAACCCTGTGTGAAGCATGGCTAAACACAGAGGAAGGCCAACCATCAGTGAAGGGCGACGTTGGCGAAAGGCCTGAACCAATCCAGTGAGGCAAAGTGTGGAAAGATAGGCAGCACCTGGTAGCCACCATTCACTCGACCCACTCGCAACTAAAGTTCCAGTAAGCGCAATTCCCAACAACGGCAGAAATTCTGCAAAATTCCTTCTTTTCGGATGTTTCATGAGGACTTTTGTTCTCCAAAACCCATACCTGAAACTCATTCGCCACCACTGTTTCAATGTCGTTCGTTTTGCCATGAATACTTCAGGACTTGGATCTCGCCGCAATGAATACCCTGCCTTGATGAGCCTCATTGACAGTTCACTATCTTGACTGGACAGGAAGGCTTCATCCCATCCACCAACCGATTCAATGGCTGAACGCCGATGCATCACAAATGCCGGTATTTGAGTTAGGCCGGGTTTTGTAAACCGACTAAATTGGCCCCCTCGGTGTCCAAGGGGAGAAGAAATGGCGGATTCAATCCAAGATTCAGTGCGTATGAGTTCATGGGTTGCAGCATGAACACGAACACCGACTCCTGCGAGTTTTGTTCCATCAGTGGCTTCAGCTTGTTTCCAAGCATTCAAGCGATCCTCAAAGTGGGTTGGAGAAACCGTAGCATGGCCAATCATTTCCACCATAAATTCGACTGAACTCGGTAATTCATTTAATGCTAAATTCCGAGCATGAGCCACGCTACGACCTGGATTATTCATCACGACAACCTTTGGCGTGGTCGCTGGGTCAACTCCAGAAACAACACGTTCAATGACATTGAGGGTTCCATCTGTCGAACCCCCATCGAGAATCAAAACCATGTGATCGCCATGAGGGATCGTTTGGTCGAGCAAGGATCGAAGACAAGATTCAATGAAATTCTCTTCGTTGAAGACAGGAAGAACCGTAGCGATACTGGGTCCAATCTCCATGCCCATGTAGGTTGGGAGTCGGCGGAGAATTTCACCCTTCGCCAAAGAAAGGCCATGGAAAGGCACCTTCATGAAGTCCAGAGCCCTGCCCGTATCATGCAAGGTTCCCGTATCCGCCTCACTGGGATTGGAGAGGGTCTTGAGAGCACCCTCCAAACAACCCTAGGAGGAGGAGATTCTCCTCTCTTGGTTCTCCAAGCATTGAATACCATATTTCCAGAATTAAACAGATCAACGCTTGACCCTGAGCCCATCTTTGGTAAAGCAATTGAAACACAATGGGAATTCGAAAAAGTCTCACTTGAGTCCTTTCTTCAACTCTTACATGAACAGCGAATTCTTGATACCGCCTTGGATGCAATGAGTCGGGGCCTTGATGGAGAACGAACGATGTTCCATCTTTCACGTCAAGCAGCAATGGCAGGGAAAATTGCATTCCCAATTCCTGGAGAGCAGCCACTGGGAGGAGTCTTTGAGATTCATCTCTCTGGCAACGGACTCATTGAATGGTTGGAGGCTGCGACATGGCACAGTGGTCGGACGCAAGTCCCTCGCTCAATTGATGATGAACGGGCTATGCAGGACGATGGCGAAGCCTCAACTTGGCATTGACCATGAACGAGCAAGATATGCTGCCATTTCTCCGTCACGTCCTGTCCAATCCAATTCTGAGGCATCGCTAGGCAGGCACCACATGATGTGTTCGTGGATCTCATGGTCAATTTTGAGACCTTCAAGTTCAGTATCACAGTGAACCAAATGAACACGGTAGACGGTTGATTCATGTTCATGCTCCCAAGTTCCAATCAATCGCCTGGCATTCACTATGATGCTCAGTTCTTCCATCAATTCTCGTTCAATAGCGGCATTCCAACTCTCATGCGGCTCACATTTCCCTCCAGGAAATTCCCATCCAGTTCGTTGGGAAGATGTGGCACGGCGAGCTAAAAGTACCGAACCGTCATCTCTCATGATGCACGCAGCCACCACATCAACGACATCTCGTTGTACATCGTCCAATAAAACATTCAAGGAATGCAAGACAAAATTCTTGGATTCATCAAATGAAAGAGTGGTTTCGTGCGGGAGGTGAATGAAGAGACAGGGTGGAGGCAAGGATTCTGTATGGTTCGAATCAACGAGTGCCTTGAGGGTATGAAAATATGTCTCGTTACAAATGTAGGTCCCAGCATCGATGGAGAGTTCCCACGGTGTGGGAAATGAATTCAGACTCCATGATGTTAGGTCAATCCATGGCCCACGGTGACCGTTCCCATCTAGCATACCCTGCATGATATGGCGACCGCTGTTGTCTGGGATCCTCATAGCCAGTTGATCTTGTGCTCGACGTTCAATTCTTGGTACATCGCACTTTTCGCATAACCCAAGATGGACAATACAGTCCCAGGAATGACCAATTTCAATTCGTTTTCTCGTTGATTGAGAACCGACTTCATCGACAGAAAGAATTGCTGATTCAATCTGGACTGTATAGTTTGGAACCCCTGTTTTCCCAATAAATTCATGAATACCTGACAAAGCAAACGCTACATCTTGGCTGATATTGGTGGAATGGCCTCCAAATGGAACATATCCTGTGAGTAAGACCTTCAAGGGTTCCATGGAGATGGGTAAGTGGCCTAGTTTTTCATCCATCCGCTTGGAATTTAGCGTCACATTCACAAACAAGCAAGGGTAGCCAAGGCTTGAGGGTGCTCATGGAAGAAGAATTGGTAGTCCAATTTTCTCCAGAAGCCCATGTCGATCGTGTCGGCTTCCAACCCCTCCGACTCGTAAAGGAGATTTGGAGAGAAATCACCTTCGGAGTTGGCACATGGGGGGCTCTTCGCCCTCTCATTGCAGCACTACTTGCTGCCGTCCCGTTCCTCTTCCTTGGACAACATTTCAATCGTAACCATCGTCGTGCAACCGACTGGACATTGTTGCAAATACCCCTTGCGTTTACCATCGTCCTATGGATTGGTCTTTGGTTTTGGTCAATCATTGACGCGTGGAAAGAGGCCACCTCATTAGTGGCTAACCGTTGATTATCTCCACAATTGATCGGTTACTTTGATTGATCCATCCGCCATTCCTGCTAAATCAGCGAGGTCGTATTCGTCAAATTCATTCGGGAGTGAGCCAGAAATAAAGTTGGCTAAATCCGTGGACTCAATGGCCCAATACATCACGGATTCATCGTTATTCGAGTGACCTTCATTGTTCTCATCTTCGTGTTCAAATTCCGATTCGTACACTAAATTCACCAAACCAAGAAGATGCCCTATCTCGTGAACCATCACACTGTTTTCAACATCCTCTGCAGAGATGCGTATGCCAAAGGGTGCGCCAGCATTTTCAATTGAATCTCCGAACATTGCGACACTTGACGCATCAACTGCCACCCCAAGGACGGAATCATCCTCATAGGTACCCGAGGGGAATATGATTTGCCAGCGGAGTGTTGAATCAGTTGTTGCAGATGCATCCTTGGTCAGGCGAGATTTTTCTCGAACATCATCAGCTGACCAAGTCCCTTCATGATTAAACTCAACCTCATCGAGTTCGATACTGATACCGCCTGGCTTATCACAGACACTTTCCAAACGCTCCACGATCATATCGAGGCTACTGCTTTGTGGAGCATAATCAGCCTCATGGTCAATTTCAATAACCATTGACTGGTAGGTATCTGATTGCAAACACGCTAATGTTAGTCCTCCAGGGGTTCCATAGCGTTCGGGCAATACCTCATCGAGGGCGTCTCCGAAACATCCTGCCAGCGAACTTGAAACAAGAACGATTGTCAGAAGAAGGGTGATGCTCGTGTTCCCCTTCATGTCATTGCCTACCCGCTGGTCTTTTTCAACCTCATGTTCACCAGTCTTCTGGAACCTCAAGAGGAGAGAACAATTGCCCTGGCCCAGTTGCTGATGCTAATTGGGTTCGTGCGAGATGCTCCCAGGAACGGAGGGCAAGCAGCCCTTCAATCAAAGATGCTTCAATCTCAATCAGCGTCACACGTATCAATGTCTCAAGGATATCCATCCTTTGAGCATCAATGATGTTCAACACTTTTTCGAGAGAAAAACTTGCCTCTGTATCGCTGCCATCCATATCAAGGGGCCAAGGTTGTGAAACCTTGATTGGTACGGAGGTACCTTGCTCATCCAAGTGTTGATTGAGTGATTTCATCAAACCTGAAATGTGCTTTTGTAACACTAATGAAACCTCAACCAATGGCATGCTGAGTTGGTTGATGAGATTGACCATGCGCTCTTGAAGTGTCACAAGACCGTCAATGCTGGGCGTTGATTCATCACTCAAACGATCAACTCACTTTGTCAGTGCATCAATGAATTGCCATCCGTAAGAATTCCATTGTTCTGTTGTCCATCCCTCTGGTAAGCCCGTTGGTGGGATCGGTGGCGGGGCCGACCGATCAAGGCCAGGAGGCGCGGGAGTCGTTTGGGGTGCGGGAGGGGTGGGAGTGTCAATCATTGGCACTGATTTTGTCGCTTCCATTTCAGCCGAAACTACGTTTGTTTGGTCGGCCTCATCGGGTTCCTCAGGATTGAGCATGCGGCGTTGAATGACCAAAGCCCACATACCAAACGAAACAGAAATCAGAGCGATGATGAAGAGCGTGATGCTAAACATGTCGTCCGAGGCTTGTTGTGAAAGAGCTGCCCCGTCGCGAACGGTTTCTTCCTTCACAACCAAAGGTGCCACTGTATGACGATCCATCTCAACGCCATCAACAAGAACAATCACTCGATACTGAACACTGGTTCCAGCAGCCACATCAGCAAGAGCCGGGAGAGATGCTGTAATGTCCTGCTCTGCAGTCACATCCAATGATAATTGAGTTGTTGTTGACCAGTATCCACCGTCAATTAAGCGCTGAAGAGCAAAACTAACTTCTCCGTTACCACCGAGGTTTTTGACTTCCACGACCATACTTGTAGCCTCATTTTCTACTGGGCTCGGGTTGCTCCATTGCAACTTGGAATTTTCGTCGTGGAGGTCGACACGTGGCCCGAGTAAAGCCAGAGGCCAAGTTGCAAATGGTTCTCCCATTGAATTGAGTTCCGTGTCAAAGGGATTGCCTGCTTCATCGGAGCCTGACACCCAGACATCAACAGCATACGAAGGCAACAATGTTGTTGCTCCAGCATCTGTGAGATCAAGCATACCACTCCAGAAGAATTGTTGACCAAATGGAGTGATGTCGGGCAAGAGCACGCTTCCACGTGAAATTTCTGCCTCGCCAGCCTTTACTCGATAATGTAAAACTGCAGGTTCATCAAGATCGAATCCACTGTCGTCATTGGTTTCAAGCATTACCTGCAAGGCATCCGCTTGACCGATGGAAATTGAATTACCAGGTGAAACATCATTGAGAGAAATGCTGCCGATTGTTGGGCGAGTACTATCAACCGCTAGGCGGACACGGGGTGAGAACGGTGTTTCATCAAAGGCTAGGCCCGGTAATTCATCCATGCTCAACCGGAGGTCAAGATGCCCAGAGCGTACTGCGGGAACTAACAAATCAAGACTGAATTTACCATCTTCTCGAGTGGATGTTCTCCAATTATTTTCGTAATCTCCGAAGACGATATCAAACGAACCTGGTGGTGCTGGTGTTTCGTCCTCACTGAAGAGAACTCGTCCATCAACACGAAGCGCCTGTCCTGCTCCAATAATAGTTTCAATATTTTCAGAATTGTAGTGATTTTCACTGTCACGAAGTTCAATGGCACGAATGTGTCCTGGTTCAGTATCGAATCGGAAATCGTTGTCAAGGCTCCACCAGTTCTCTCCAAGACCAACCGTTGTCTCAAAGCAGGGGGCCGATTCTCCTTCGTTACATGGTAAGTCTGTGACCATGATGCTTGGAATGAAATGAGACACACCGTCCGTATCAAAAGATTCTGGGAATGTCCAAGTCAATTGGAACCTAGCTTGTATCACAATGATACTGGAATTGTCTGGATCTAGTTCAACCGTTGAATAGAGATTTGAGACTGCGATATTGTTGGAGCCGGACGTCATGACTGCTTCTGGCAAACCTTGGGCATCAGGTGCCAGAGTGATGAACATACTCGCTTCGTCATCATCAAAGTCTCCACCGAAGGCTACCTGGATGTATTGGATGTCTTCCCAACCGTTTTCATCGCTCAAGAATATCTGAGCTGTATAGGGGATTCCAGGATGGAGAGGCTCGTAATCATCATGTCCGACAATCGATGAGTTGCCCAGATCCACGACTGGTTCGAATTCTTGGCGAATGGTGTAGGTGGATAAGTCGGCATCCCAGTCAGGTGTAACTTCACCCGGGCGATATCCACATGCAACGCTACTTGCAGGGCATACGGGGCCTCCACCCATGGCAATTTCATTTTCTTGAGCATCTTTTCCATCAACGTAGAACGAAACTTTCTGTTTGTGTAGTAGCATTGAGTCGTCAATCATACTTTCAAAGATGTTGATGCCTCCTGCGCGGGTTTCTGGTGAAGAGATGATTGTGACCTCATATTCGTCAGCGTTTGGCAATCCATCGAAATTGTAATCCGTACAACCGATGGCCTCACTCGCACGGCATCCAATCCAGTAATTCAGAGTGATTTGTGTAGGTGGGTCGACTGAATCTTGAATGACGATTGAAACAGGTTGGCCTGCACCTGCTGAACCAACGTGACGCTCCTCTCCTTCTGTGGGAGTTGCACTAAGAACAAGTGGTGAGTTTCCATCCAGAATCAATCTCATTGAGTTGTAATTTGGATTTGCGTACACTGAACCATTTTCAAGATTGACTGCTTGAACATAAAAAATCATACCACCAGGTTCAGATTGAATCGGTGATTGGAACGTGAGGTTATAATCGCCAAAGGCAGGATTGACTTCTTCAATCATGATGACGGGTTCTCCAATAGGGTCACCGTCATAGGTCACGTTTTGGCCAATCACACGAAGTGAGAAGCTTCCACTTGGAGGTGAAAGTTGAGTGTCTTGGAAAAAGACTCCTCCATCGAAACTCAGATTGAAGCCACCACGCACCCAATCCATTGGATAGAGTTGTCTTCCCGTTTCTTCCCAGACTCGCAATCCATCCAGCTGGATATCGTTTTCAACGACTAAATTGAGACCGGTTGTGTCCCATCGATCAACGGCGACACCAAGGTCATCTTCGACCGTCACGATGGCTTCTGCAGAGGATTCATCGTCCCAACTCCAATTCACCTTCATGGGCATCCAAATCGAGACAATACCCTCAGAATCTACCGTGGAAGTGCAGTTTGATGTGTCGAAGACTACGATACCGTTGGCGTCAGAATTTGTACTACATGAGTCGCCACGTAGCCACGTGAACGAAGGATTCTCTCCGTGAGAGTGGTTGATGGCAACAATCGCTTTGGTGACACGGGAAACTTCGTCTCCGGGTGCAACTCGAGTGATGAGATTGCGGTATGCCCCATCGGGAGCGGTTAAGCCACCCTCAAAGTTGACGTCAATCGCTCGGGTTTGCATCCCATAAGTGATGTCGATGTTGGACAATTTGATGCGGCCTGAACTCGCTGCCTTAACAGCGATTGGAATATCCAACATCCCTTCTCCATTCTCTGGAATGTAATCATTGAATGCATCAACAAGGGTCGGTGCTTGTTTGACGACAACACCAACAGCGGAGTCATCCGAAGCAATAACCGATGATTCATTGAGGAACAGGAGAGATTCCCAATCATAGGTTCCATCGACACCGATGTCAAGCATTGGGCGGTCAGGATAGCCCTCTTCGTACCACAAGATAAATTGGTCCAACTTTGGGGTTGCTGTGATATCAGATGTGGTCATAAAGATTGCAAATCTGAGCGTATTACCTGCTGCTTCTGTTGAGAAACTCGTCTCTGCGTTATTTTGTGCACCCAACCAACTAGAGCCGTTATCATTGGAAACCATGACATCAATGGTGGTGCCTGCGGGTTCATCAGAGACCCATGCTGGACGAACTTTCCCAACCTTTGTCCCTGTGTTGAACGGAACGGATGTCCAATCACCCGAAGTGGTGTATTGGGTAGCAGCTTCAATGTCAACCCACCAAGAAACTGCTGTGGAACCAATCAATTGTGCTTTCCAAACAAGTTCGTTACCCGGATGGTCAAAATGAATGGTTGAATTTGACGTCACTGCCTCCCAATGTGTACCGTTGTCCGCTGAGATCCAGTAATCAACTCGGTCACCGATACTCGCTGCAGACCAGTAAGTCTGAACGTTCGCAGCCACAATATCTTCGCCCGACCGTGAGACGGGGCCGTACCAAGTTGTGGTTCCAGGCGCAGGCGTGGTCTCATAGAGCCAACTCGTACCAAATTCTCGATAATACAGTGT
>Ga0209425_10006423_pt1 | contig 11275 bp, 10 predicted proteins | sample COG_05_FD_184749 | JGI IMG/M metagenome (GOLD analysis project Ga0209425, IMG submission 184749) | Pelagic Microbial community sample from North Sea - COGITO 998_met_05 (SPAdes) (version 2) | ecosystem: Environmental > Aquatic > Marine > Neritic zone/Coastal water | place: Helgoland, sampling... | reverse complement strand
AGAGCACCATGTTGAAAGAATTTTAAAAAACTGTCCTAAACTGGTATTAAAAGTATCTCTTTCAATCGATGGTTATAAAGATGAGCATGATAAATTAAGAGGAGTTCTAGGTAATTACGAAAGACTAATTGAGTCAGATAAAGTTTTAAGGTCACTAAGAAAAAAATATGATAATTTATACTACATAATTAACACAGTTTTCACAGGTCAAAATCAAAATAATGTTTTAAACACAATAAAAAAAAATAAAGAAAATTTTGATCACGACATACAAGTATCTACTTTTGTAAGAGGTTCTTTGGCAGATGAAAAATCTAAAGATGTAGATATAAATAAATATTTTGAGATCGTAGATTATCTAGAAAATATACAAGCTTTAGAAAATAAATCAAACAGCTATGCATTAGAAACTCTTCACCAAGGGCTACAAATTGAAAGCAGATCTGCAATAAAACATGTTATGACCGAAGGTAAAGGCAAATACAGTTGTACGGCTGGTAAATCAATGCTTGTTATGGATGAGCTTGGTAATGTAAACCCTTGTGAAATTCTTCCTAGCAAATTTGGATATGGAAATATAAGAAACTATAACATGAATGTAAATTTAATGTGGAAAGAACAAAAAATAAAAAAAATTCAAAATAGAATTAAAAAAGAAAAATGTTTTTGCACTTGGGAGTGTGCTCAATTAAATTCAATAGCATTTTCACCTAAAGGAATTTTAAATATGTTTAAACACGCTTTTAAAATTAAAGATAGAAGAAAAACTATAAAAAAAATGGGTAATAATATTTCTTTTGAAGACTATAAAAAATATTTTATTAAAAAAGAAAAAAATATTACAGAACTAGATAAATATGTTCATCCAATGATTAATGAAGGTAATAATTTAAATCCATTTAATATAAAATATGAAATTTCAGAAAAAAATGAAGTGATAAATCAAAAAGGAATGAATGAAAAAGAATTAGATTATAAAAAAGAAAAATGGCTTAAACCTGTTAAAGCTGGAAAAGTACCTGACAGCTACAAATATAAATAATCATATCAATCTAAAAAACTTATATTTAATAAGAGTCATTATGCATCCAAGACCATCAATAAAATTTGTTTTTTTTCCATCTTTATATGATCTAGCTTTATAATTTACTGGTTGCTCATCTACGTACACTCTATTTTCGTACAACTTTAAATATTGTTCTAAATCATAATTAACACCTTTGGCTTTGATATTCAGGTTTTTAACAACTCTTGAATTAAAACATTTAAATGTTGTAAGTGGGTCTGCTAAAAATCTATTATAAAGTATTAGAGTAATTACACTTATTCCTATACCTCCAAATTTACTAACGTAGTAAAGAAAAAGATTTTTTCCGTATACTTTTTTTATCATTTTTGATGGATCTAAATTTTTAATTAATCTGCTTCCAAAAACTACTTTGCTTTTTCTTGAATAAATCTGATCAATTAGTTGGGGTATATCTGAAACTAAATATTCACCATCAGTTGGAAAGATAACTATTATATCTCCTTTGGAATTTTTTATTCCAAAATCAATACACTCACCTCTTTTTTTATTTTTTAAAGCATAAATCTTTAAGTTTTTAAATTTTTTTGCTATTTTTACACTTCCATCTGAAGACCCTCCATCTACAAAAATTAATTCTATTGCAGGGTTAAAACTATCTACTCTAAAATTTGAAATTTTATTTAATACTTTTGATAATTTATTTTTTTCATTAAGACAGGGCATTATAATACTCACAGATTGAAAAGATCTATTTTTTTCGAAAAAACTTTGCATTTTCATTATTTTAAAGATTTGGCTCACAATTAAATTAGAAAAATGAACCCCGCTTGATTTCTCCCAATCAAATTTAAATATTCTTCCTTTAACTTTTAAGTCGTCTGTGAGGTAAGCTTTTTCATTAATATTGCTGATATCATTTAAGTCTTTTCTGTGTAGAAAATAATAATCAATTAATCTATTTTTATTTAAAACTTTTTTTTCCTTATTCATATAGTAAAAAAAACTATTAATTAATGAATCTGTTGTCTCGTGAATAATATCTTTGTCTTTAATTATATTTGAAATAAAAATTTTCTTTGCCTTTGATTTAACTAAATACTTGTTTAAACTTTTTGTTAAATAAGAGGGAAATAATGATGAGTTTTGTGTTCCTGGTCCGTAGATAATAACATCGGCTTTTTTTAAAATTAATTTTAAATCTGCATTAAGACTAGGAACATAATTCATCTTGCTTAGATATTGAATTTTTTGTTCTAAAGTTTTGAAGTTGTTCAAATATTCGATTTTTTTTGGGTCTAATTTTTTTTTTAGTAAAAAAATTTCAGATATTTTTTCTTTTTTTTTATTTTCAATAATTGACACTTCATCTTTTAAGAAACTACCACTACTAGCTAATGCGCATAAAAATAAGTTCTTTCCATCCGTAACATTATATAAATTATGATCTATTTCAAAAAATTTAGAAAAGGCTCTTATAGTTGAATTAAAATTATTATTTTTTTTCAAAAACATTGCAGTGAATATAATATTTCCTAAAGATACATCTAAAAATTCTTTTTCATTAAATTTTTGTTTTTTTAGATATCTATGAAAAAGCTTCATCAATTCTATGAAATTTAAATACTTATTCCATGGAAGATGATCTATGAAATTAAATTGATGTTTATCTTTTTTTTCTAATTTTTTGATAAGTTGTTTGTATATACCAAAATCTTTAATTCTAAATTCAATAATCTTTTTTAAAATTTCCTCTCTTTGATTATTGGCTGTTAATAAATTACTGCAATTTTTTCTAAAATCTGAGGGACCTAACATACCTGGAACTAGTTTTCTTAAAAAACCTGTGGATTTTCCATCATCATAACCGTTAATAATAAAATTTATTGAAATATTTTTTGTTTTTTTATTTAATACGGAAAGATTTCTAGCTAATTCAAGGTTTCCCGAACCTCCAGTAAAAATAGCAATATTTATTTTTTTCATGATTTCATTGTTAGAAAGCTAAGTTTTAAATATTTATATGGAACCATTTCCATTTTTGTTTGAAATCTACGAGTAAGAAAATTAAATATTTGTTTGAAAATTTTTAATGGATAATAAAAAAATTTATATAACAAAAATAATAAATAAAACTCTAGTCTCTTTTTAGATAAATAAGAATAGTCCTGTCTCCAATTCGGTGAGAAGTTTAATTCGGATAAATTATTATAACCTCCTATTTCATCGAATATCTCTGCACCAGGTATAGGGGTAATAATAAATATAGCTATTTCATCAATTCCATTTTTAGTAAGGTTCATAATCATATTTTTTGTAAATTTTAAATCATCTTTATTTTCTCCTGGATAGCCTAATACAAAACACGCTTGTGAAAAAATTTTATTTTTGTTCATACTTTTTACAATTTTGTAAGCATGATTAATATCAAATGGTTTCCCAATTTTTTTCATAATTTTCATTGAGCCACTTTCGGGAGAAATTGAGATATATTCGCAACCAGCTTTAGCCATTAGTTCCACTGTTGAAGTTTTTTTAATACTTTCGACTTTTGTACCGGCAACTATTTTCCAGGTAATATTTAAATCTCTTTTAATAATTTCATTACATAATTCTATTGTTCTTGTCTCATTAACAGTCGGGTTTAAATCTTCAAAATGAAATTCTTTAACATCATATTTTTTTATATAATATTCGATTTCGTCTACAACTTTATTTGTTGATTTGTGCCTCCATCTTCTATTGTTTGTTTCTGGTACTACACAAAATTTACAAGGATATGGACAGCCTCTTGAAGTTAATATTGAAATATATTTTTTAGAAGTAAATGGACCGTGAGCATACTTTAATTTCCAATAATTTTTTAGAGGTATTTGATCCCAATCAGGTATAGGAAGAGTGTCTAAATCTTGTATTAGATCTCTTTTATTGTTTTGAAAAGATTTGCAAATTAAGCCGTTTATATTTTGTAACTTGTTGAAGTTGTTTAGATTTTTACAAATTAGATTTATTTTTTCCTCAGGTTCCCCTATTAAAACAAAATCATTTACACTATAAATAAATTTTTTATAAATATCCTTCAGGGAATAAGCTGTCACAGCTTGTGTGTTCTCAAATGTAAAAATTTTAATTGAGCTATTTATAGACCTTATTTTTTGAATAATGTTTATTATAGATAAATGATTAATAACCTGATTAGCATATACAAAAATTGCATCACTAGATTTAACTTGATCTGAATATTTTTCGATATTCTCGCCTAAAACAAAAAAATTATTTAGTTTACTTATTTTTTTTGGATCATTTCCAAATAAATCTATAATTGTATGATTTACATTATGTTTCTTTAAATTGGATGAGATGCTAGCTAAAGCAATTGGTAAGTAAATTATTCCAGTAGTAAATTTATCTTTAGAATTAAATAGAAGCTGTGGGTTTATAATTAAAAATTTCATATTAATTTATCAAATTGTAAATCTCATCTTAGTAATCAATGCTAGAGCTTTATATGCATCAAATATATTAATTTTTTTTCCTTCTTTTTTAGTTCTAGAATTATATTTTACAGGCACTTCTATTATATTATATCCTTTTTTAATAAGATTTACTGTAATTTCATGATCTGTTTCAAATCCAGCTGTTTTAATATTAATTTTGTTGAAAAAATCTTTTTCATATACTTTATATCCAGTTAATAAATCTGAAAAATATTTTCCAAATAAAATGTAAAAATAAAAAGATAAAAAGAAATTGAAAAGGAAGGCAAGGTAACTTTGTTTATTTTTTTTTTTAAATTTGTATGAGAAAATATTTTTTTTTAAATACCTTGATCCATAAACTGCAATTTTTTTGTTTGTTAAAAAAGGTTTAATTAATTTAGAATAATCCCTTGGATCATATTCTAGGTCTGCATCTTGAATTAAAACTATTGATCCACTTGCTTTTTTAATTCCTTTTTGAACAGCTCTTCCTTTTCCTTGGTTGGACTGTTTAATGTATTTTATTGTTTTAAATTTTTTAATTATTTTTTTTGTACCATCTGTTGATCCGTCATCAACCAAAACTACTTCTTTAGAAATATTATACTTCGATAAATTGACTTCAGAAATTTTTTTTATCAAATTTGGTATATATTGAGCTTCATTAAAAGCAGGTATGACTATGGTTAATTTTTTTTTCATAAAAGGTTTAAATCTCGTTTAAAATTTATACCAATACAATCTTTAGTATTAGATGATTTTAAAACTTTAATCTTATTTTTTTTTGCAAATATATTTAAAAAAAGTAAAAAATCGTATTCTTTAGTTTTTTTTGTAATAATTGATCTTGTTCGAATTAATTGACTCAAGTTTTTTTTAACTATTGTAGTTTTGCAGCAAAAAAAACCGCAATCTGAATATCCTTTTTTTATGACAATTTTTCTTTCTCTCGATTGTTTTATATTTTTTAAATAATTAGCATTTTTAAAATTTATTATTGTATAAGGTTTTTTTTTATATACCGCTGGAAAAACTATAGGAAATTTTTTTTTTTCAAAAAAATTAATAGTAGCTCTTATCGTTTTGCTGCTTAGCCCTAATTGATCCCCCCAAAGTGAGAAAAAATTTTTTGTTTTAGTTTTTCTTAGGGCTAATTGAATAGCCGTACCCATACCATTAATTTTTTTTTGAACTACTATTTTGATATTTTGATTTTTAAATTTTCTTAAAATTGAGGCACATTCTTTTTTGTCATTTTTGTTAACTACTACAACCACATTACTTGTAAAATTAAGAACTTTATCTAATATATTTTCTAAAATACTTTTTTTTTTGTAAATAAAAAATATCTTACTTTTCTTCGATTTAAATCTTGTACTTTTACCTGCCGCAGGAATTATTGCCGTCCAATTAAATTTTTTCATTTCTTAAATAGAAATAATCTTTGCCCTACATTATACCAAATTCCAAAATTTAATGATTCTGGAATAAAATTATTAATTATATTGAAAAAACTAAAATATACACCTGCTCTTTTTAGAACATACTTTATTGGTAGAGCTTGAAGATGCAATATACTTTTTTGATATTTAAAACCATGTTTGTTGAGTAGCTTTGTAAGTGTTTTCTTATCAAAATAGTACAAATGAACATTCAAAAAAAACGGCCATTTAAAACCCAAAACTTTTCTAGCTAAGCTTCCATAATCAGGAATATTTATTAATATTTGACCGTTTTTATTCAGAATTTTTTTGCAATGTATTAGTGTTTTATTTACATCAGTTACATGTTCAAACACATCCCAAAAACAAATCAAATTATATCTTTTATTTTTTATGTCGTTTAATGTTCCAGCAATTATATTTAATTTTAAGTTTTTTTTAATATAATTAACTAACCATTTGTTAGGTTCTACCCCTGATGCTTTGAAACCTAAATTTTTAGCTGCCTGTAAAAAAGTTCCCCCACCGGTACCAACATCTAAAATTTTATAATTACTAACATTTTTAATTTTTAAACTTTTTTTTATTCTTAAAAAGTTCAGTTCAAAAGACTTTAATCTAAATTTATTATGTTTAACAAATTCCTTATCAGGATTATTTTTATACGATTGAAGAACTATTTTAGAATTTACTCTTGGATTTAAATAGACGAAATCACATTTAATACATTTTGATAATTGATCTGACATTATATTGTCGCTTGAAGATAAATAGTATTTTTTAATTTGTTTGAGGCTCAAATCAGGGTTTTGATTTTTTTTCAATACACTAAAATTTTTTTCTTTACATATCGGGCATTTAATTTTTTCGTAAATTTTTTTCATTTACTTTCTGCCTATTAATTTAATTATTTGATCTTTGAAATTATGTTGTACATATTGAAAATGGAGTTTGCTTTTTTTAGCTGCAAGACGATCTTTCGATCTATCTCCAATCATAAAACTGCTACTTTTATCAACTTTCCACTTTTGAAAAACTTCTTTTATCATTAAATTTCTTGGTTTTCTGCAGTTACATTTTTTTGAATATTTTTTAATTATACCTTTTTCGTGATGAGGACAGAATTTTATTTTTGTAATCTTTATCCCCTTTTTTTTAAAAAAATTTATTAAATCTCTATTTAGTTTAATTAATTCCTTATACTTAATATATCCCTTTGCGATTCCAGCCTGGTTTGTAATAATGAAAATGAGGTATTTTTCTTTTGTAAGAATTCTTAGACCTTCAATAACACCTTTTCTAAATTTTAATTTTGAGAAACTATTGATATAACCTTTATCAAAGTTTATCACTCCATCTCTGTCTAAAAAGGCGCAGTTATTTCTATTGTTTTTCATCATTAAACTATTTATGTAATATGGCTTAGAATGTCTATATTATTTAAATTAAGTCAATTTTAATTATGAAATTTAGTAAAAAATTTAAAATAACTATAACTGTTATAGTTATCTTATTAACTGGAATATTTTTTGAAATAGAGAGAAATATGGGAAAACCAACTTTCTATAAAGAGATAACAAAAAATTTGGTGTCTCAGGATTTTAAGAAATTTGTAAAATATAAAATTTTTAGTTCAAAATATGAGTATATAAAATTGGAGAATAATAATAAAGAATTAAAAGAAAAAATAGACAAACAAAAAAAGATGATTGGAGAAAGAAACGTAAAAATTTCTGAGCTTATATCTGAGGTAGGATTGATTGATTTCAAAAAAACACATGATGAATTAATTAATATTAAAGACATAGGTCAGATAAGATATGTTAAATTTGGAACTAACGATCTACTTGTTGGTAAAAATCCAAAAAAAAAAATTCTTTCAACCTCATATTTTGATTTTAGTGAAAAAAATATATTTTTAATTTCTGGTGATGGTATTTTAAGCTACTCTAACTTTGAAAATTTTAAAAACAAAAATAATTTATCATTAAAGATAATCTCGACGAATTTAAAAAATATAATTAAAGACGATAAATTTTTTGAAAATTCATATATAGGCATTAAAGACTTAAAAATTATCGACGAAAATATTTATATTTCTTTTTCAAAAAAAATTAGCGAAGACTGCTATAATACTTCAATTCTAAAAGGAAATAAAAATCTAGAAAAAATAAATTTTGAAAAATTTTTTAGTCCTGAAAGTTGCGTGTCTGGTAAAAATGATTTTGGGGTTAACGGTAAATGGGCTCAAGGTGGAAGAATTATAAATTTTAACTCTGAAGAAATTTTATTCACAGTAGGCACCTGGGGTGAAGAAAACCTGGCTCAAGATAAACAGAGTGTGTTTGGAAAAATATTAGCTATAAATAAAAATGATAGTAAACATAGAATTATTTCATATGGTCATAGAAATCCTCAGGGATTAGCGAAGGATGAAAATTTTATAATAGAGTCTGAGCATGGTCCAACTGGGGGTGACGAGTTAAACATTATAAATCTTGCTAGTAAAAATGATTTAAACTATGGGTGGCCAATTTCATCTTATGGAGAACATACCGGGTATGATAAGAGCAATAAAAATGAAAAGTCTGAATTATATAAAAAAGCACCTTTGCATAAATCACACAAAGATTACGGTTTTATAGAACCAATTAGACAATGGACGCCATCTTTAGGTGTAAGTGAAGTTTTAAATGTTAAAAATTTTTTTAATAATGATAATAACCTTATCCTAGTAAGTGCGCTAGGCGATTACATTGAAGAAGGTGATAGATCGGTGCATTTCTTAAGTTTTGATAAAAATTATGAAAATATTTTAAATGAAAAAATATTAGCAACTAAAGAAAGAATTAGGGACATGATTTACATAGAGGAACATAATTGTGTAGCTATGTATTTAGAAAGTTCTGCAGAGATAGCTTTAATTTTTTTTAAAAGATAATTTTTGAAAAATATTTATATCTTAATATTTTTTTACTTAAATTTAAAATTTCTAACAAATAATTATTCTTCATTTTTTGATTTAAAATTTTATTATCTATAATTGCATATTTCACTCTTTTTGATTTAATTTTGTTATGTAATTTAATAAATGCATCATTTTCATAAAAAAAATTACTGTTGTATAGAAAGGAATTTATTATACTTCCCTCGGGTATTTTATTACTAAAAATGTAGGGCCATCCCTGACTGTTACCGATTAAAACTAATTTTTTTGTCTTGTTATCAATCATATTCTCTTTGATAGTTTCATAAAATCGTATGTTAATGTTGTTCTCACAATGTATATTTTTCAAACAGTCAAATTTAAATAAAACTTTAGAAAAAATCGGGCCTACGATTAAAATAATAGAATAAAATAATATAGGAAATAAAAACTTATAGATCTTTAAAAAAAAACTTTTATCAATCAAAATTATTGAAGAAAATAAAATTGAGTTAGATAAGATTAATATATAGTTACGTTTATCCATATTTAGCGCTAACTCACATGATAAACCGCATAGAAAAATCAATAATGCATAATAATTTATTTGCTCTTTTTCTGTTTTTTTATTCCTAGAAATAAAAATTCTAATTTTTTTCAAAAAATCTTTATTAAAATATTTGTAAATAATTCTAAAAGAAAGGAAAATTAAGCCAGTCGACAATAAATAAGTAAAATGAAACTCTCTATTAAAATTAATTACAAAACTAGTAAAATGACTTTGCAATTCTTGCGAATAGAAAAAATTAAACGTTATATTATTTTCAAAAAAATCATAAAAAGAAAAATCAAATAATATTTTAAATATTTGAAAAATTGCTAACGGAATGAAAAAAAAAGAAAAGTATAAAATTATTTTGTTTTTTTTGTTTTGTTTTTTTTTAATAGCAAAAAGTAAAGCAAGAAGGATGATAGGGGAAAAAAATATTGCTAATGAAATTGTATATAATGCAATGTAATAGAACACCATTCCAAATATAAAATTTAAAATAGAGTTATTTTTTAAAAACAAATAGAAATTAATAAAACTAATAAATAATATACCGTCAAAAAAAAAGTAAATTGATGTATTGGTATTTTGACCAAAAACAGTTGTGATTAAAATACAATAAAAAAATAATTTAATAAAATTTTCATTTGTTTTAAAATATTTATTTATAAAAAATATTGCTGGAAAAAAATAAATTATTAAAGATGCTATTAATCCATAATTAATGTTTCCATACTCTAAATTAAAAATGAAATAAATTATTTTTAAAAAAAGATAATAAGCTGGTCCCTTATTATCAAAATGATCTACATAAAGTTTATAATCTTTATCAATAAATATTGAGCCTGCTAAGTATTGACCATAATCAGAACCAAACTCATAAAATATTGTTAAAGACCAAAAATATGAAAATAAAAAGAAAATTAAATATACAATAATATTTTTATTCGAAGCTGATTTAAAAAAAATCATTTTAATTAAAATAGTGATTAGCTAAACCTAACAAATAAAGCAACTAGAGATTTCTCATTCCATAGATAAGATACAATTGCTAAACCACTATTTCCTGCCAAAAAAATATAACAATATAAAGAATAATAACCTAAAGCGGCAGTAATTGCTCCAGCCAAAATAGTCAAAGTCGAACACCAAGCCCAAAATTGGTGTGGTTTAAGTTTTAGTTTTACCATCAAAAAATATATTTATCTCCTAAATAGATAACTAACCCCAATGATATTCCAACAAGTATCCAATAATAGTTTTCTTTCATTATGCTACAAATTTATTTAGGTTAGGTTTAAAATAATTAGGCCCCTTCATAACTTTACCTGTTTCATTATAAATTGGTTTGCCATCAGAACCTAATTTACTCATATTTGATTTTTGTACTTCTTCAAAACATTTATCTAAATTAATTCCAAATGCATGACCCGCTCCATAAGTAACGTATAGAATATCTGTTAAAGCATCAGCGACTTCTTTAATATCTTTGTTGACTATTGCCTCTTTAAGTTCATTAAGCTCTTCTTGAATAAGATCATATCTTAAAGTAACTATTTTTTTGTCTGGAAATTCAGCTTTTTCTCTGATGTTTTGACCAAATGTTTCCATAAACTTTCTAACATATTCAAAATTTGTCATTTCTTATCCTTTCTATTTTATAATTAATTAATAAGAGTGTATTATATCATTGAATCAATTATGAAATATAGAACTGAATTTGATAGTATTGGAAAAATTAAAGTCGCTGGTGATAAGTATTGGGGGGCCTCGACTGAAAGATCTAATAAATATTTTAATATTGGAGATTTTTTAGTCAGACCTCTTGTTATCCATTCAATTGCTGTTATT
>Ga0209425_10006422_pt1 | contig 11275 bp, 12 predicted proteins | sample COG_05_FD_184749 | JGI IMG/M metagenome (GOLD analysis project Ga0209425, IMG submission 184749) | Pelagic Microbial community sample from North Sea - COGITO 998_met_05 (SPAdes) (version 2) | ecosystem: Environmental > Aquatic > Marine > Neritic zone/Coastal water | place: Helgoland, sampling... | reverse complement strand
CAACTATTTATACATAACACTGTGTTTTTACTAAGTTTAGGTGCGAGCTTAATTGCAGTTGAAAAGGCATGACTCGGTTCGAGAGAGGGAGATATATTTGAGAATTTTGAAACAAGTGCGTAGGCTTCGAGAGCTTCTTCGTCAGTCGCAGAAGTATATCTAGCTCTTCCAGCGTCTTTTAAAAAACAATGAAGTGGACTCACGGAAGGATAATCAAGTCCGCTCGCCAAACTTTCAGTTTCACCAATTTGACCATCAGAATCTTGAATACAGTAAGCTTTTGCTCCATGAAGTACACCTAGTTTAGAATTATTACTTAAAGGTGCTGCATGAAGTTTACTATTTTTAGAACCTCCAGCCTCAACACCAATTAGTTCGATTTGTTTTTTATCATAATCAATAAATTCACTCCAAAATCCGTAAGCGCTAGATCCGCCTCCCACACAATTAATTAATTTTAATTTGTCTGGTATTTTTCCAAATTCATCTTCTAATTGCACTTTTAGTTCCCTGGAGATTTGTGAAGTAGAATAACCTGAAATCTTAACGAACACGTTCGGTCCTACTGTACTTCCAACTACGAGATGACTGGACTGACAATTTGCTACCCAATATCTCATACACTCACTTACAGCATCAACTAATGTTTGACTCCCTGAAGTTACTGGAACAACTTCAGCTCCATATTTTTTCATGACTACAACATTTTTTTGCTGTCTTTGAATATCTCTAATGCCCATAAATATTTTGCATTTTAAATTAAATTTTTTGGCTACCATCGCTAAATTCTTCCCTTGCATTCCAGCACCCGTGTCTGTACAGACATATTTTTTACCCGCTCGCTTAGCGATCAAACAGTGCACTATACATGCATAGACCTTGTGAGCGGTGCCTGGGTTTTCTGAAACTACTTTAGCCCAAATCTGAGCACCTCCTATATGGTCTGTTAAATTATCTAAAAATATCAAAGGTGAGGGGGACCCTACATAATTTTTGAAGTAATAATCTCTTTCTTCGACAAAACTTTTATCATTTCTCAATTTCTCAAAAAGGTTAGTTAGATCCGCAATAGGTTTTTTTAGTGTTTCAGGAACAAAACTCCCACCAAACTTGCCACCCCACATCCCATTCTTGTCGTGCTGATCAATTAGAGGAACACCTTTTTTAATTTGCATCATTAATTTTATTTATTTGGTTTGTAAATTCTTTAATTTTATTTATATCTTTTACTTTATTTGTTTCTAAAGCACCAGAAACATCAATAGTGTCAGCTAAACCTTTTAAATCTTGAATTTTATCAATTGTGATATTACCAGCTATCATTTTTTCGATATTTGTTGATACCGCTTTAATCCAGTTATAATCCCAGCTGAGACTTTCTTCATAGCCTGAACTATCCCATAATATAATATCTGATCCAGAACTGATTGCTTTATATTTATCTATATCTTCTTTTTTTTTAACTTGAACAGCGGCAATTATCTTTTTACCATATTTCTCTTTAATTCTGCTTAGCTCACTATTGGAATAATCTCCATAAAGTTGAAAGTAATCTAAATTTAGTTTGGAAAATTTATCTAATTCTTGTTCATTCGGTTTTACAAGGACGCCGACAAACTGTGAGTTACCTTTATTAATTTTTGTAAGATCTTTTGCTCTATTAAAAGATACAAAGCGATGGCTTTTCGGGAAATTTAAAATAAAGCCACAATAATCTACTTTATCAGAAACACAAGTTTCAACTTCTATTGCGTTTGATAACCCACAAACTTTCAGTTTCATTAATTCAAAGATTTTATAAGTTTTTTAATATTATTTTTAATATTACCTTTTGTGACGCTTCTACCAATAACAATTGAGGTGGCTCCATTTTTAAAAGCCTGCTTTGGAGTCATCACTCTTTTTTGATCTCCTTTGTTATCACCAACCAACCGTATGCCCGGGGTTATAATTTCCATATTTTTACAAATTTTTTTTAAATATTTTGCCTCAAAGCCTGAACAAACTATACCATCTAACTTTGCAAGTTTAGCTAGAGCAACTTGTTTTTTAACTAATTCTTTAATGGATTTAGTGTGGCCGATTTTTTTAATTGATGTATTAGAAAAGCTGGTGAGAACAGTTACCCCTAAAATTTTAATTTTATTATTAATTTTTTTTGATACTTTTTTAACTGCCTTGAGCATCTCGAGACCACCATTTATATGTACAGTAAGGTAAGAAATATTTTTTAAATCTCTCAAAGAGTTAATAGCGGCAGCGCAAGTATTTGGTATATCATTTAATTTTAAATCTAGAAAAATTTTTTTACCTTTAAGTTTTGAAATATATTCACGACCACCTTTTGAATAGAAGAACTCTAAACCAAATTTATAACCTAAATCTAATTTGTTTGTTTTAGTTTTGCTAATAATCTTTTTTACTTCACTAATTCTGTTTGTGTCACAGGCAATAAAAATTTTAGGTTTATTCATTTATTAATAAATTCTTTAAGTTTTTTACTTGCTCTGAATCTTACCTTATTTTTTTCAGGAACATAAATCAATTCTCCGCTAGCGGGGTTACGTGCAGAGAATTTTGCTTTGATCTTTTTAATAAAAAAAGTACCAAAACTTCTTAATTCTATAGTTTTATTCTTTAGAAGCGCTTCCTCTATACTAACAAAAAAGTTATCTATAACTTTCTCTAATAAGGGGTTGCTAAGTTTGGGGTGTTTTTTTTTTAATAATTTAATGAGCTTTGGTCGTGACAATTACTTTTCTTCTTTTTTCTTATTCTTGCTACCAAGAGCTTTTTCAAAAATTCCTTTAAGAGTTGCGCCAGATTTAGTAGCATTTTCACCGAACTTAGCTATCATAGACTTTTCTTCATCAAGCTGGGCAGCTTTCACACTTAATTTAATTTTTCTAGATTTTAAATCCAACTCTGTAATCTTTGCATCTAGTGCGTTACCTGGAGAAAATACTTCAGGTCTTGCGTCAGCTGTTTCTTTAGCTAAATCAACTTTTCTTATGGTAAAAATCAATTTTTTTTCTTTATCTAAGGCAACTCGAACACCAGTTTTTAAGACCTCATGAATTCTTGTAGTTATTATGTCTCCAATTTTTTTTCCATTATCTTTAAACCAATCCAAAGGATCTTTATCAAGAGCCCTTTTAGAAAATCTAATCTTTTCATCTTTAATTTCTATTATTTTTACATTTATAACATCATTTTTTTTAAACTTTTTAAGATCTTCTATATTTTCCTCATAAGATATTTCTTTATAGTGTAACATACCTGTTAAAGAATTATCAGTAAGCTCTCCAAAGATAGCTTTATCTGTAACATTATTAATTTTTATTTTTGTTTCTTTTCCAACATTTTCTTTAATTTTATCCCAAGGATTTTCCAAAGTGGCTTTGTACGATAATGAAATTCTTTTAGATTCTTTATCTATATTAACAATTTTAAATTTTATTTTTTGTGAAACTGATAGCACCGCATTTGGCTTAATATTTCTGTTGGTCCAGTCTAATTCAGAACTGTGTATAAGCCCTTCAATCCCATCTTCAATTCTAACGAAACATCCATAATCCATAATTTTTGTGACTGTTCCCTCGTAAGTTTGACCAACCTTGTATTTTTTATCAATATTCGAATATGGATCCTCTGTTAATGCTTTTACAGACGCTGAAACACGATTTGTCTTAGGATCAATTTTTGTAATTTTAACTTTTAATTTTTGCCCAATTGTAACAAGGTCAGATGGTTTTTTTACTCTTCCATGACTAAGATCAGAAACATGTAAAAGTGCGTCAACACCATTAATATCTAAAAAAATTCCCCAGTCTGTTGTCGCTTTTACTATAGCGTCCTCTACTACAGAGCCTTCTTTTATATTTTTCAAAGCTTCTGTAATTTCTGCATTCTTACTTTTTTCTATTACAGCTCTTCTAGACACACACACGTTACCCCGATTTTTATCAATCCTTGTTGCTATAACTTTTAAAGGCGTATTCATTAGATGGTCAACTTTTTTTAATGGTCTAACATCTATCTGAGAGGAGGGCATAAAACATGGCAGCCCTTCAACATCCGCTATAAACCCACCTTTAACCTTACCAGTTATATATCCCGTCAATTCTTCTTGTGTCTCAAAGACTTTTTCCATTTTTTTCCAAGCTCTCATTTTTCTTGCTTTATCTCTTGAAATTATTATTTCTCCTTTAAAACTTTCAATACGCTCAAGATAAACATCGATAGTTGATCCAACTTTTAATTTAGATAGTTCATCATCATTTTTAAACTCTTCAATTGGAATCATTGCTTCCATCTTCGCGCGGCAATCACAAACAATAAAATTTTTTGTAATCTCAGTTATAGTAGCTTTGATAATTTCGTTTTCTTTTAATTTTCTATCTTTGAAGTCTTCGTCAAGAAGATTCTGAAATTCCTTATGAAGAGGGCTTTCTTTCTTTATTTCTTGTTTAATTGACATCTTTTTTTATAATTACTTGATCTAGATATTTTGACATTTTTATCAGCATATTTTGTTTATTTAGTTTTCCGGTGTCGATTTCTATCGCATCTCTATGTTTGAGTAAAGGACTGTTTTTTCTTTTGATATCGTGATTATTTCTTATTCTTAGGGCTTTTTTAACATCTTTAAGTTTAATATTTTTATTAGTTTTTTTAAGCTCTTTAAACCTTCTAAGTGCAGCAGTATTTAAGCTACACTTAAAAAAAAATTTTACATCAGAATTTGGCAAAATTTTTGTTGATATGTCTCTTCCTTCTATACAACAATTTTTATTTTTTTTTGAAAAATTTGTTTGAAAATTTTTTAAAATTTTTCTAATTTTATTTTTTTTTGCAATAATTGCACTTTGTTTGGATATCTCTGGAGAGTGTAAATTAATTTTATTCAGCTTTTTATAATTTAAATTTCTAATTTTATTTTTTAAATAAAAAATTTCATTTTTTGGTTTATATTTAATTAAAAGATAACTAGCATATCTATACAATAAACCTGATGATAAAAATTTTAGTTTATATTTTTTTGCAATTAGATTGGCTCCAGTAGATTTTCCAGTTGCAGCACCTCCGTCACAAGATATTTGAATGGATTTATCTTTTAATTTCATATTTTCCTTTTAGAGATTTAATTATTTTTAAAAAAGAGGGTGAAGAAGTATAAACTGTTTCAAAATTATTAATTTTTGCTTTTATACCTGTTATTAATGAAAGAATGCATGCAGACATGCATATTCTATGATCACCTAAGTTAGGGACAATAATAGTTTTTTTTATTTTTTTGTTAAATATTTTACCAAAAATTTTTAATTCATTGTTAGAAGCGGCACTCTTCACTCCAATTTGTCTTAAAATTTTTTGCATTTCTTTTATTCTATTGCTTTCTTTATTAGCTAGATCTTTAATCCCCTTAAAAACTGATGTACCTTTTGTAAGTGCCGCAATAATAAATAAAATCGGATACTCATCTGTAGCTTTAACATAATACTCTCTAGGAGCTTTAATAGGTTTAATCTTACAACTTTTAATATGGATGTCTCCAACAATTTCATTATTTTCTTTTTTTATATTTGTGAATTTTATTTTTGCCCTATGTTTTTTTAATAATTCATAAAAGCCTATTCTTGTAGGATTAAGTCCAACATTTTTTATTATTAGGTATGAATCTTTATTAAGTATAGTCAATGCAGTAAAAAATGCTGCAGAGGATGGGTCACCAGGAATATTTATATTTATTGGGTTTAAATATTTTTTTCCAAATATTTGAATTAATTTTTTTTTACCTTTTATAATTTTTATTACATTTGAATTTTTCAAAAGCATTTTTTCTGTATGATCTCTGCTATTGTCCTCTTCGATTATTTCAGTATTTCCATATGAATTTAAACCTGCAAGTATCACGGAACTTTTTAGTTGCGCAGAAACACCAGCTTTATAATTGATACCAACAGGCATTTCAGTAGAGATTAGTTTTAAAGGAAAACTAAATTTATTTTTAGGAATAAATTCAGCTCCAAATTGTGACATTAATTCGATTAATTTTTTCATACTTCTTTTATTTAATGAGTGGTCACCTTTAATTTTAACTTCTATGTCAGGAGTAGTTGACAATATTCCGACTAAAAGTCTTGCTAATGTTCCAGAGTTACCAAAATTTAATTCTAGATTTTTTTTTGCCAATAATGACCCTAGGCCTTTTCCATAAATTAAATATGATTTTGGTCGCTTTTTTTCAATTTTTACACCTAGTTTTTTGAGGCAGCTCACAGTTGATAATACATCTTCAGATTCTAAAACGTTTATTACTTTAGAAATGTTTTGACTTATTGATCCAATCAAAAAACTTCTGATTGATAATGACTTATCTGAATCAACTAAAATCTTTTTTTTAAAAGGTTTAAGCGAGCTATCAATGTTTAAGGTAAAACTTTTTAAAGACATTTATTCTAAGAAAATTGTGATCCAAAATAATGCTCTATTGCTTTTGACGATTTTAGCAATTCTCTAGAAGTGCCTTCAGCTATAATAGTTTGCTCACCAAGCACGTAAGACCTGTCTGTTATGTCAAATAAATTTTTAACATTATGATCAGTCAAAAGAATTGCTGTACCCCCAGATTGAATTTTTAAAATATATTTTTGAATATCTTGAATCACTATCGGATCTAGAGCGGCTAAAGGTTCATCAAGTAAAACTATTTTAGGCTTATTTATCATCACTCTAGCCATCATTAATCTTCTTATTTCTCCCCCAGACAATACAGATGCATTCAAAGTTCTTAAATGTTGTAAATTAAATTCATCAAGTAATTTTTCAGTAATTGCTTTTTGGTTTTCTAAACCCTTGATACTTATTTGAGCTATACCAAGAATATTATCATAAACACTCATATTGAAAACGCTTCTTTGCTGAGGTAGGTATCCAAGACCTTCTTTCGACCTTAAATGAATTGGAATTTCTTCAATTGACTTACCATTTAAATATATTTTTCCACCTTCAGGATTTTGTTCTCCGATGCACATAGAAAATAATGTTGTTTTTCCGCAACCATTAGGCCCCAAGACACCAACACACTCTCCAGGAAAAACTTTTAGAGAAAGTTTTTTTAGAATTGGTCTACCGTCAAAAGATTTGCTTACATCCTTTACCTCAAATATAGGCTTGTCCTTTTTAAATTTTAAGATTCTAAAACCTTTTTTCATTTAATTTCACATTAGCATTTATTGAACCATCTTTAAAAGAGGTAATGTCTAATTTTTTTTTTTTAATATCAAATAGTAGTTTATCGGCAATGAGATTTCCCACTTTATCATTTAGTCTTACATTTTCATAAATAGTTAGATAGTTTTCAGAGTTAGAATACTCTGCTTTTTCGGCAAACAATACACTTTCTAAATATATAGATCTAACATTTTTTCTAAATTTCATATCAAGATTTTTATTATTATAAACTCCAGTATCAGATTTTACATCAAGAGTCGTATCGTCTTTAAAGTAAAAAACTGCATGCACATTATTCATATAAACTAATTCTTGCCTTTCTTTATCAAGGTAAGCTTCCTCAGCTTTAAGAATATATCTATTGCCAGAAAAATCTGATCCTGTGTACTCGATGTTGTAAAAAATATCTTCATCAGGTGATGACTCCTTATTACTACCTTTTATAGATTCTTTGATAATTATTTCTTGATTTAAATCTGATTTTTTATCGTAATAAGTAAGATAAAACATTGTAATTCCAACGATAAGTAGAGCTAATTGAATAAATAAAATCTTTTTCTTTCTTTCGATCATTTTAATCCATATTGCAAAAGAAAATGAATATGTATAATTCCTTTTAGTTTAAATTTACTCGTTTTTTTAAAATTGTCGTCTGATGTCACAAGTAAACTAGTAATTTTTTTTTCATTCATTATGCCTAAAGCTTTCGATGCAGGCATATCCTCACTTACAATAAATGGTTTTTTTGTCATAAATTTTTGAAGATTAGTTTTTTTACTAAGAAACTTCATTTCTCTTCTTAAATCACCATCTGTTACTAAGCCTGCTATATATTTATTTTTCAACACAACAACAATTCCTAATTTTTTTTGATTCATCACTTTAAGTACGTTTTCAATATTATTTTTGTAATTAATTAATGGTAATTTATTTCCTGTTACCATTATATCTTTTGCTAGCAGTAATGAGCCACCAATATTTCCACCAGGGTGAAAAATCTTGAATTTTTCTTTAGAAAATTTTTTTTTTGACATAATAGTTGTCGCTAAACAATCTCCTAAAAGCAAAGCAATAGAGGTGCTTGTTGTTGGTACCATTCCTATAACGTCTGACTCTTTTACTCTTGGAAGTAAAATTTTAATATCACTTGCCTTTAAAAGTAAACTGTCTGATTTTGAAGCCACACCAATAACTTTAATCCTAAAACGATTAGCGTATTTAAGCATATTAGTAAGCTCAGATGTGTTGCCAGAATTAGAAAAAATAATTAAGATATCTTTTTTCTCTATTTGACCCATATCACCATGTAGAGCTTGCGCTGGATCACAAAAAAAACTTGGAATACCAATACTTGAAAAAGTTGCACTTATTTTTCTAGCAATAAGTCCAGATTTACCTATGCCAGCAAAAATTACTTTGCCCTTACAATTTAAAATTACATCTACTGCTTGAATAAAAGTTTTATTAAAAACTTTTTTTATTTTTTTTAACTCATTAATTTGTAAGTTAGCAGCTTTGTTAGCTAGTTTTATGTAATTATTTATATTCATTAATGTTCAAAAATATCAAATTTAAAGCCACTTTGATCTAGCTCGATTCTTGTATCTAAAAAACTTAAACATCTTTTAAATAAATCCATTCTATTTTCTCTTACTAGCATTTTTTCTAATTCAAATTTTATTTGATGTAAATAAATTACATCATTAGCAGCATACTCGAGCTGTTTCTCCGAAAGATCGTTGATGTCCTTATTCCAATCGCTGCTCCCTTGCCGTTTGTCTAAATTTTTATTGCAAAATTCTTGAACTAAATTTTTTAAACCGTGTGAGTCCGTGTAGGTTCTAACGATTTTTGATGCAATTTTTGTATCAAAAATATTTTGCATTTTGCAATTTAAAAAAAACTCCAATGCACTTTTGTCAAATCTTAAAAAATGTCCAATTTTTAAAATCTTATCATTTTCTAAAACTGAAACTAAATTAGGAGCTTTATATGTTTTCCTGTCAGGTTGAATAATATAGGTATTCCCGTCTTCGTCACAAATTTGTATTAAACTTAACTTATCTCTCTCTGGAATTTGAAGTCCTGTGGCTTCACAATCTAAGCTAATGCTATTTTTAAATGAATTAGCAATCTCTGAAGTAATGTCCTCTTTTAACTTAATAATTTTCATATATAACTATTTTAAATACCATGAAAAATCATATTTGCACAATTTTAGGTGGTGGAGGTTTTATAGGAAGATATCTTGTTCGAAATTTGTCCAAGAAAAACTATAGATGCATTATTCCCACAAGAAATGCCTTTCAAAAAGGGTATTTAAAAACACAAGCAACACCAGGAGCTATAGAACTAATCGATTGGAAGTCAAATAATTTTGACGAAATAAAAAAAGCTATAAAAAACTCAGATATTGTTATTAATTTAATTGGAATACTTTATGAAACACGAAAACAAAAATTTGAAGATATTCATGTTAAAATTCCAGAAGCAATATCTAAAATATGTGCGGAGTCAAATGTAAAAAAATTTATTCATATCAGCGCGATAGGTGCCAATGAAAAATCAAAATCATTATATCAAAAATCTAAATTTTATGGTGAAGTCAAAGCGATAAATAATTTTAAAAATACAGTTATCATCAGACCAAGTGTTGTTTGTGGAACTGAAGATGGTTTTACAAACCTTTTTTCAAAATTAAGTTTTTTACCTGTTATTCCAGTGGCATCAATTAATTATCGCTTTCAGCCTATATTAGTAACTGATGTCGCTGATGCAATTGTTCAATCAATTGAAATTAAAAATAATGAAAGAAAAATTTATGAACTTGGAGGTCCTAAAATTATTAGTTTCGGTGATATGGTTAAGTCTATAATGAAAACATTAAATAAAAAAAGATTTGTAATTGGGATACCAATGCCTATTGCAAAAATACAAAGCAGTATTTTAAGTCTATTGCCAATTCCACCAATTTTAACTAAAGACCAATGTGAAATTTTATCTGAAGCAGACAATGTGGTTTCTAATGATCAATTAACTTTAAAAGAATTAAATATAAAACCATCAGATGTTGAAGATGCTATGAAAAAATGGCTTTGGAGATTTAAAGATGGAGGGGAGTTTGCAAAAGTTTAATGAAAAACATTAGTTTATTTTCTGGCTATTTATTTTTGATTATAGCAATTATCTCCGGTATTGCAGCTAACGGATATTTAAAGACAACAGAAGGCTTTACAAAAATTAATCCTACAATTTTTTGTTTGTCTAGTATTGCAATTTGTATGTTTTGTCTTTCAAAAGCTATGACCACAATACCTGTGGGATTTACTTACGCTACTTATGGTGCGTTAACAATTACAGCTGTAACCTTATTTGGTGTATTAAAATACAATCAAACTCCAAATATTTATGGAACTGCTGGGATCTTACTCATTATTACTGGAGTAATCCTACTTAATACGTTTGGTAAGATAAAATAAAACCTATACTAGAAATTAGATAATATTTTTATCAATTTTGTTGAAATAAATTTCCAGACTCCTTTTTAATTTTGTGCTAGATTTTTTTAAAAAAAAAAGGGGAATATTATGAAAAAAATTAAAGCAATAATTTGTTCTATAGCTCTTTTTGCAATGTTTGCAGAAACTGCTGCTATAGCAAAAACAGAAATACAATGGTGGCACGCTTTTGGTGGAAGACTTGGGAATCTACTTGATGAGCAAGTAAACAAGTTTAACGCAAGCCAAGATAAGTACACTGTAGTTCATACAAGAAAAGGTAACTACTCAGAAACTTTAAACGCTGGAATTGCAGCTTTTAGAGCGAAACAACATCCAAATTTATTAATGGTCTTTGAAGTAGGTACTGCGAGTTTAATGGCTGCAAAAGGAGCTTATGTTCCAATGCACCAACTTATGAAAGACGCTAAACAAAAATTTAATCCAAATGGTTTTGTGTCGGCCGTAAGTGGTTACTACACTACTACAGATGGTAAAATGTTATCTATGCCATATAACTCTTCAACACCTGTTCTATGGGT
>Ga0209425_10006417_pt1 | contig 11281 bp, 9 predicted proteins | sample COG_05_FD_184749 | JGI IMG/M metagenome (GOLD analysis project Ga0209425, IMG submission 184749) | Pelagic Microbial community sample from North Sea - COGITO 998_met_05 (SPAdes) (version 2) | ecosystem: Environmental > Aquatic > Marine > Neritic zone/Coastal water | place: Helgoland, sampling... | reverse complement strand
ACTAATGGAAGTTAGTAGCTCAAAAGGAAAACGAGCAATAACAAATTATAAAACTATAGAAGTTTATGAAAATGATAAAACACCAACATTAAGTTTGGTGGAGTGTAAATTGGAAACCGGAAGAACTCATCAAATTCGTGTTCACATGAATCATAAAGGAAATAGCATAGTTGGAGACGATAAATATAAAAAAAAATATAAGAAACTAAAAAATATTGATACGGGACTAGAAAGTTTAATCTCTAAATTAGATAGACAATTCTTACACGCAAAGACTTTAGGATTTATTCATCCAAAAACTGATGAAGAAATGATTTTTTCCTCAATTTTGCCACAAGAACTCAATAATTTATTAAAAATGCTTAGAAATACTAACAAATAAATCGTTGAAAATTTAATATGATTAACTAAATAAATATATCGATGAACACAACATTTAACAGCAATGTACCAGCTCTTTCGAATGAAGGAGGTCTATCTGCTTATCTAGAACAAATTAAAAAATTTCCTATGCTAGCTGCTGAAGAAGAATATATGTTAGCTAAAAATTGGAAGACTACAGGAAATATTAAAGCGGCAGAAAAATTAGTTACAAGTCATCTTAGATTAGTTGCTAAAATTGCTATGGGCTATAAAGGTTATGGCCTACCTGTAAATGAAATGATTTCTGAAGGAAATGTTGGTCTTATGCAGGCTGTTAAAAAATTTGAACCCGAAAAAGGTTTTAGACTAGCAACATATGCTATGTGGTGGATCAAAGCTTCTATTCAGGAATATATATTAAGGTCATGGAGTTTAGTTAAAATAGGAACAACAACTGCTCAAAAAAAATTATTTTTTAATCTTAAAAAAATAAAAAATCAAATCGCACCTCGAACAGAAGGCGATTTAAGAGATGAACATGTAAATGAAATAGCTAACAAATTAGATGTGAGTAAAGAGGAAGTTGTTTCAATGAATAGAAGACTCTCAGGTAAAGAATTTTCATTAAATGCTCAAGTTGGCGAAGATGGAGATGAATGGCAGGATTGGTTGGTTGATAAAGAATTAGACCATGATTTAAAGTTTGCACACCAAGAAGAAATGGAACAAAGAAAAGATCTATTAAAAAATTCGATTAAAGTTTTAAATGAAAGAGAAAAAGAAATTTTATATTCTAGAAGGTTAAATGATAATCCAACTACTTTGGAAGATTTGAGTAAAAAACATAAAATAAGCAGAGAAAGAGTAAGACAAATTGAAAATAAAGCTTTTGAAAAACTCCAAAAACAAATGCTTCTTTTAGCAAAGTCTAAAAACTTACTTCCTATAAATTAAATTTCAAAAGGATTTTCAACTAAAATAGTATCTTCTCTCTCAGGACTAGTAGAGACGCTTGAGACTTTTGTGCCTATAAAATCTTCAACTGCATAAATATATTTTTTTGCATTTTCAGGTAATGCTTCCATATTTTTAATTCCTTTAGTAGATGTTTTCCATCCAGGAAAAGTTTTGTATATAGGTTTAATCTTTAATTGATCTTCGGCTGATGCAGGTAAATAATCTATTTTTTTTCCTTCAAGTTCGTATTCAGTACACATTTTAATTTCATCTAGCTCATCAAGAACATCAAGTTTAGTAAGCGCTATACCATCGATACCTGAAATTTTAATTGTTTGTCTAACAAGGACACCATCAAACCATCCACATCTTCTTTTTCTACTAGTTACTGTGCCAAATTCTTTTCCTCTAGTTCCCAATAATTCTCCAATATCATCTGTTAATTCTGTTGGAAAAGGACCTTCGCCAACTCTAGTTGTATAAGCTTTTGTAATTCCAAGAACATAATTTATTGAATTTGGACCACATCCTGTTCCTGTTGCAGCACTTGATGCAACAGTATTAGATGATGTTACGAATGGATAAGTGCCATGATCAACATCTAATAAAATTCCTTGAGCTCCTTCAAATAAAATTTTCTTTTTTTGTTTTTTAAATTCATCAATTTTAAGCCAGACTGGTTGAGAAAACTTTAATATTTGGGGTGCAATTTCCAATAAATCTGATTTTAGCTGCTCTTTTTCAAAAGTTTTTTTACCAAGTCCTTTTCTTATAGCATTATGATGAACAAGTACCGAATCTAATCTTTGATCTAAATTTTTCTCAGACCTTAAATCCATTACTCTGATAGATCTTCTTCCAACTTTATCTTCATATGCCGGCCCAATACCTCTTCTTGTGGTTCCAATTTTACCTTTTCCAGCTGCGTCTTCTCTAATTTCATCCATTTCTCTATGAAATGGTAATATCAAGTTTGCTGCTTCTGAAATAATAAAATTATCAATATTAACATCTACACCTTTTGATTTTATTTCTTTAATTTCTTCAAGTAATGCCCAAGGGTCAACCACTACTCCATTTCCAATAATCGAAATTTTATTTTTTCTTACTATTCCAGACGGCAATAATCTTAATTTGTAGGTGATCCCATCAATTACAAGTGTATGTCCTGCATTATGTCCACCTTGAAATCTAATTACAACATCTGCTTGCTCAGAAAGCCAATCAACAATTTTACCTTTTCCCTCATCACCCCACTGGGAACCTACCACAACTATATTTTTCATTATCTAAATTTCTTTTCTATATTTATTGCATTGAGATGATTAATTGGACCATGACTTTTACCATATCTTGGATTAGTTTTTATGCTAGAATTTACATACTTAATTCCTAGCTCACAAGATTTCTTTATAGGTTTTCCACAAGACAAAAATGTGGTTACAGCACTAGATAGTGTGCATCCTGTACCATGAGTATTTTTTGTTTTATATCTCTTGCTATTAAAAATTTTTATATCTAATTTTGAAACAAATATATCATGCACTTTTTTTGAATCTAAATGTCCACCTTTAATTAATACATTTAAAGCACCTATATCTATTAATTTGTGCGCTGCAAAAATCATATCCTCTTTACTTCTAATTTTAGTTTTTGTTAATATTTCAGCTTCTGGAATATTAGGAGTGATTAATATAACTTTTTTAATTAATTCATTTCTAAGCTTTTCAATGGCTATATTATCTATTAACTTGGCCCCTCCTTTTGCAACCATTACAGGGTCAAGAACAATCTTTTTAATTTTTATAATTTTTAAAGCATGAATAACCGTTTCTATAACTTTTGATGAATGTAGCATGCCTATCTTAATTGCATCTGGTTTAATATCTTTAACTGTAAACAAGATTTGGTTTAAAATTTCTTTAGGTTTAATTGGAACAATTGATTTGACGCCTGTAGTGTTTTGAGCTGTGATTGCAGTGATTGCAGTCATTGCATATGAACCAAGTGTTGTAACCGTTTTAATATCTGCTTGTATTCCAGCACCACCCGAAGAGTCAGAGCCCGCAATTATTAATACTTTTGATTTAGGTTTCACTCTATTTTATTTTTCTTAAAATAATATTCATACAGGTTTTTAAAAGTTTTTTATTCTCACACTCCCCCATTACTCTAATCTTGGACTCTGTGCCCGAAGCTCTTACCAGCATTCTCCCCTTACCTTTAATTAATTTTTCAGCTCTTTTAATAGATTCTTTAACTTCTAATTTTTTAATTATAGATTTATCTTTTACTTCAACATTATTTAAAATTTGAGGAGTTTTTTTAAATTGATTAAAAAAGTTACTAGCTTTTCTTCCATTTCTGATTGCAAATAGTGACTCTAGAGCAACAAGTAATCCATCTCCTGTTGTTGCAAACTTTCCTAAAATAATATGTCCAGATTGTTCGCCACCTAAATTAAAATTATTTTTTTTCATTTTTTCTTTTACATATCTATCTCCAACATTTGCACGAATAAATTTTATTTTTTTAGATTTTAAATATTTCTCTAAGCCATAATTTGACATTAAAGTACCAACTACTCCTCCTTTTAACATCTTTTTAATCTTCCATCTTGTGGCTAAAGCAGCAATTATTTGATCACCATCAATTATATTTCCCAATTCATCACTCATAATAATTCTGTCAGCGTCTCCATCTAGTGAAATACCAAGGTGCGCTTTATATTTTTTAACCGCAAATCTAATTTTGTTCGGATACATTGAGCCACATTTGTAATTAATATTTATACCATTTGGGCTTACACCAATTGGTATTACTTTTGCTCCTAATGTTTTTAATAATTCAGGTCCCGCTCTATAACCTGCTCCATTTGCACAATCAATTACAATTCTTAGCCCTCTTAAATTAAACTCTTTTGGAAAATTTTTTTTTAAAATCTTTAAATATTCTTTAGTCCCACTTTCTAATCTTTTTACTCGACCTAATTTTTTTGGATTAGAAAAATTTTTTGTAATTTTTTTATCAATTATTTTTTCTATTTTTTTTTCAATTTTATCTGATAGTTTCATGCCATCTGGGCCAAATAATTTTAATCCGTTATCATGATATGGATTATGAGAGGCTGTAATCATAATACCCATATTTGCCTTCATTATTTTTGTTAGCATTGCCAAACCATTTGTAGGTAATGGTCCCAAAGTGTATACATGCATTCCTGCTGATGTGAGTCCAGAAACAAGTGCTGGCTCTAGAGTGTAACCAGATAATCTAGTATCTTTTGCTATTATTGCAATTTGTTTCTTTTTTTTTTGAGACTTAAAATACTTTCCTGATGCTAAACCAAATTTGAAAAACATATCACCATTAATATTTTTACTATTAATAGCTCCTCTTATTCCATCTGTTCCAAAATATTTTTTTGTCATCAATGCTTAATTAATTCTTTAAATATCTTTACACTTTGCAACACTTCATTGACATCGTGTGTTCTTAAAATTTGTACCCCTTGCATCATAAGATAAATTGAAGAAGCAACTGTTCCTCCTATTCTACTATTGGTATCATTTCTTCCTGATATCTCCTTGATAAATTTTTTTCTTGAGTTTCCTACAAGTATAGGAAAACCAAGTGAATGGAAAATAGAAATATTTCTGAATAGAGTCATATTATGTTTCAAGTTTTTTCCAAATCCTATACCTGGATCAATAATAATATTGTTATGATTTATGCCAATAGATCTCAAAAATTTTATCTTATTTTCAAAAAAATCAAAAATATCTAACAATACATTTTTATAATTTGGATTATTTTGCATATTTTCAGGTAACCCTTGTGAATGTTGGATAACAAAAGGAATTTTGTATCTTTTTAAAATATTAATACTTTCAGGGTCATAACTCAATCCAGAAACATCGTTAATAATTTTTACATTTAAATTAATACCTCTTTTCATAATTTCAGCTTTTCTTGTATCTAATGAAATAGGAATTTTTTTTTTTAATGCCTTTAATATTTTTTCAATTCTTTTCCATTCTAAATTTTGATCTATTGATTTTGACCCTGGTCGAGTTGACTCTCCTCCGACATCAACTATCTTTGCGCCAGACTCAAACATTTCTAAAGCATGTTTTAATGCTTTATTTTTGGTATTAAATTTTCCACCATCAGAAAAACTGTCTGGGGTAAGGTTCAATACCCCCATTATATTTGGTGTTTGTAAAAAGTTTAAATTTGCAAAATTTTTTTTTTTTAATCTTATTTTTTTTAAATCTAAATTTATTTGTTTTTTTATTAATTTTGATAAACTATTAATTTTATTTAATGGGATTACTTTCTTTGAATTTCTTGAGATTATTTCAATATGATCAAAAGATATATTTTTATTACCGTTAAGAGGAATTGATTTTTTATTATTTACTAATTTTTTTGAGACTTCACCATAATAGAAATTACACACCCTAGTGTAAAATCTTTTCATTTATCTTTTAATGAACTATTTTAGGTTTTAAGCCCATTGCACCTAAAGCTGAACTTTGATCTTTATTCTCATCAATTTTTTCAACTACTTTATCTTTTGGATATAGATTTTTATTAATTATATTTTCAATTTCTTCACCAGTCAAAGTTTCATAAGTTATTAAAGCTTTTGCAATTTTATGAAGATCATCGACTTTTTCAGTTAATATTTGTTTAGCTTTATTATAACCTTCATCTACAAGTTTTCTAATTTCTAAATCAATTTTTTTAGCAATTTCCTCTGAAACTGCTTGTGTTTGAGTAACTGATCTTCCTAAAAAAACTTCCTCTTGGTTTTCACCATACTCAATAGGACCCATTTCTTCACTCATTCCATACTTTGTCACCATTGCCCTAGCAAGTTGTGTTGCTTGACTTATATCAGATCCACTACCTCCACCTGCTCCTGTAGAAATATTATCTTTTCCAAATATTATTTCCTCTGCAACTCTACCACCAAAACATACAGCCATTCTGGCTTTCAAATATTTAATTGAATAGCCATGCTTATCTCTTTCTGGTAGGTTCATAACCATACCTAAAGCTCTGCCTCTTGGAATTATTGTTGCTTTATGTATTGGATCATAACTGGGCATATTAAATGACACTAGTGCATGTCCACCCTCATGATATGCTGTTAATTTTTTTTCATCTTCAGTCATTACCATTGAGCGTCTTTCTGCACCCATCATCACTTTGTCTTTAGCTTCTTCAAACTCTGATAAAGTTACAATTCTTTTATTTTTCCTTGCAGCTAAAAGGGCTGCTTCATTTACTAGGTTTGCTAAATCTGCACCAGAAAAACCTGGTGTACCTCTTGCTATAGTTCTCAAATTTACATCTGGAGCCATTTTAATTTTTTTAACATGAACCTTTAAAATTTTTTCTCTTCCAATTATATCTGGGTTTGACACAACTACTTGTCTATCAAATCTGCCAGGTCTCAATAAAGCTGGATCAAGCACATCTGGTCTGTTAGTTGCTGCAATAATTATAACTCCCTCATTGGTGTCAAATCCATCCATTTCAACTAACAATTGGTTTAATGTTTGTTCTCTTTCATCATTTCCTCCTCCTAAACCTGCACCTCTGCTTCTACCTACTGCATCAATTTCATCTATAAAAATTATACATGGCGAGTTTTTTTTTCCCTGCTCAAACATATCTCTTACTCTAGAGGCTCCTACTCCAACAAACATTTCAACAAAATCTGATCCAGATATCGTAAAGAAGGGAACTCCGGCTTCTCCGGCTATTGCTCTTGCTAATAAAGTTTTTCCAGTTCCAGGAGGTCCGACTAATAATGCTCCTCTTGGTATTTTTCCACCAAGTCTACTAAATTTTTTTGGGTCTTTTAAAAATTCTACAATTTCTTCAACTTCTTCTTTTGCTTCTTCAACTCCAGCAACATCATTGAATGTAACTTTACCCTTTAGCTCATTCATCATTTTAGCTTTGGATTTACCAAATCCCATCGCACCACCCTTTCCTCCTTGCATTTGTCTCATAAAGAAAATCCAAACTGCTATCAACAATAACATTGGGAACCAGGACAAAAGCACTCCAAACAATGAAGGCATTTTTTCCTCTAAAGGTGCAGCAGAAATGCTTACCCCTTTATCTGACAACTTTTGAATAAGGTTGGGATCGTTGGGAGAATATGTAGAAAAGGAGTTACCATTGGAAAAAACACCCTTAATATTATTTCCTTGAATTTCAACTTTTAAAACTTCACCATTTTCTACAGAAGTTAAAAATTCTGAGAATATTATTTGATTTCCACTTTTTGCATTTAGTTGTGGGTTCTTAAACATATTATAAAGACCAATAGTCAAAAACACTATGATGGCCCACATGGCTAAATTTTTTAAATTCATAACTGTAAGATAAGAATTATTGCAAGATTAACAAGTGACAAAATATCATTAAATATGAATATTTTATTACTCTTTTAATAAAATTACTGTTCTATTAACCTTTTTAATTACGCAGCCACCTAATGTCATTTTAAATGAAGAGTTAGATTTTATTAAATCTATAATCTTATCAATTTTTTTTCCTCTTACAGGGTAATACTTCATTCCAATAATTTTTATAACTTCAACAAAAGATCTAAATACAACTTCTTTTGACTGTAAAAAAAAATTTTCTTTTAAAACGGCACTTTTTTTTTTATGAATGATTGTTATGTTTTCTTCTAAATTTTTTATTGTGTAAAATTTAATATTTTCATTAGCAAATTTTAAATTTTTAATTGTCAAAAGAAATTTATTTCTGTCCAATCCTTCTAATTTTAATTGTTTTAAAAAATTTCTTATCCTAATTCTTTTGAAGTTATCGTTTTTATTTGAGGGGTCATCAATATATGAACCGAAAACACTTTTACTAATATAAACCAAATCATTCTTGTCAAAATTAATTAAAGGTCTTATCAAATTAATATTATTTTTTTGAGTTTCTCTACCTAGTGAAATTAGTCCATTTAAACCACTTCCTCTTAAGATTCTTATAAAAAAATTCTCAAACAAATCGTCTAAATGGTGGGCAAGGAGAATGTTTTCTATTTTATACTTCTTTGCATTTTTAACTAATAACTCATATCTTTTATCTCTAGCAATAGATTGAATATTTTTCTTAGGCTTTGGTCCATTCCAAGTTAAGATTTTTAAATTTATAGAAAATTTTTTTAAAAGTTTTTGAACTTGTTTTGCTTCAAGAGTAGAGTTTTTTCTTAACTTGTGATCTATTAAAAGATATTTAATGTCTAAAGATTTTTTGATAGAAAATACTTTAGCTAAATAAGATAAGGCAAGACTATCTGGCCCTCCAGATACAGCTACGATAAAATCTTTATTGATAATTAGATCTTTCTCAAATTTTTTATAGATTTTAAGAATTTTCTTATCTTTTAAATGATCTATAAAAAAATTATGAGTCTTCTTTGATACATTCAAATTTTTTGGACTCATATTTTGCTTTTTGGATTACTGATGGATTGGCATTTGGATATTGTAACTCAACTCCATTTATCATTTTACAGCCTTGATCTTTTTCACCAATCTGAACCATTGATACACCAAGCTTTAAAAGATTTATGGGAGCCTTATTTCCTTTTGGATATTTTTGATAACCCTCTAAGTATGCTGACGCAGCATCTGTATAAAGCTGTCTTATTCTAAATGTTTCGGCATACCAATACTGCGCACTTCCAGCTAGTTCATGTTCACTATTAGATAAGACAAATTCTCTAAAAGCTCTTTCAGCAGTGCTGTAATCACCAACTTTTAAAAAACTAGTTGCAAATTCATATTGTTTTTTAGGTGTTAAATCTTGTGGTAATATTTTTTCTTCTGTCTGAAAAGTCTCTGTTACAATTGATGCTGTAGTGTCTACTGATTGAATTTGTTGAGATGTTTCAGAGGTCTCTGTATCTTTATATGAAATTGAACCTAGGTCTTGTGGTTGAGAGCTGCCAGGTAATACATCGCTTGACTCTGATTTTGGTTTAGATGATAATTGTTCTGATATTTCTCCAGAACTAATTGATGTCTCAATATCTTGAAATCTTAATTGATTATCAGCTTGAATTTTTGATAATCTATTTGATAATTTATCCATTTTAAAATTAATTTCTTCAAATTTATTTGTTAATTGTCTAAATTGATCTTCCACTTCTGATAGTTTTAATAAATGTCTTGTAAGTACATCTTCAGAATTGCCACTTTCTTCAATATTGGAGTTTTCACTAGCCGTTTTACTAGCATCAATTGTACCAGAGTAAACTGCTCTTTCTAAAGTTTTTAGATCATTTTTAATAATTTCTAAAGTTTCATAAATATTATGATTATCTGCATAAGAAAAATTAACAATTCCAAAACTGATTAAAAATAATAATTTTAATATTATTACTTTAAATATAAATTTCATTGATGAATTGATTTATGATTATAAAAATGGCAAAAAAAAGACCCTAAAGTTATTAAACGTTAGGGTCTTTTATATTTAAATCTTTAATTTGCTTTGACAGTAACTGATCTTCTATTTTTAGACCATGCTAATGGGTTGGAACCAGCATCCACTGGTCTTTCTTTACCATAACTTAATACTGATATTCTGTCAGAAGAAATTCCATAAGTCATTAAATAGTCTTTGGCTGCATTAGCTCTTCTTTCTCCAAGTGCCAAGTTATACTCTCTAGTGCCTCTTTCGTCAGCATGACCTTCAAGCACAACGCTAATGTTTGAATTTTTTCTTAACCAGGCAGCTTGAGCTCTAAGAGTTTCTCTTGATGCTGTAGTTAAAACCGTTTCGTTTGTTGCAAAAAAAACTCTATCTGCAACACCGTCTGCTAAATATTTAACTGTATCTGTTCCAGTGTAAACATCACTTTGCAGTTGACCTTCTACTGATGATTTTTTTTGAGTTGCACACGCAGATAGCACTAAACAGGCTGCTAGAACTAAAAGTGTGTTTTTAAAAATTTTGCTTAATATCATTAAATTGCTCCTTGCTGCTAATTTCAATTTCTTACTTTTTCACAACTAATTAGATGTTTCAAGTTAAAAAATCAAGCTATTTAAGACAATTATTACATTAATTGCTTAATAAAGATGACCATGATGGGTCAGATGCATCAGTTTGGGTAACTACTAATCTCTCATTATAGCCTGTTAAATCAATAGACCAGAGTTTAGCAGAAAATCCCTCTCCTTTGTCATTAGTCTTTGTTTCTCTATAAAAAATTAGAACTCTTCCATTAGGTGACCATGATGGTGCTTCTTGATAATAATTTTCAGTTAACAGTCTCTCTCCTTTACCATCAGTTCTCATAACGCCAATATAAAATTTTCCTTTATGAAGTTTGGTAAAAGCTATTAAATCTCCCCTAGGTGACCAAACTGGTGTTCCATAAATACCATTTCCAAATGTTATCCTCTTAACATCACTACCATCACTTTTCATAATGTAAATTTGCTGATATCCACTCCTGTCAGAATTAAAAGCTATAAACTTTCCATTAGGTGAGAAAGATGGGGAGGTGTCTATTGAAGGATGATTGGTAATCCTTTCAACTATCCTATTTTCTAAATCCATTGTATAAATATCTGACTTACCATCTTTAGCAAAACTCATTATTATTTTTTTTCCATCTGGAGAAAACCTTGGTGCAAAAGTCATTCCAGGAAAGTCGCCCACTACTTCTTGTGTTCCCGTTTCAATATCTAGAAGATATACCCTAGGTAAATTTTTAAAGTACGACAGATATGTTACCATTTGACTTGTGGGATTAAATCTGGGAGTTAAAACAAGTTCATTACCAAGTGTTAAAAATTTATTATTAGCACCATCTTGATCCATAATTGCTAATCTTTTTTTTCTTTGTGTTTTTGGACCTTCTTCAGCAACATAAATTATTCTTGTATCAAAATATCCTTTTTCT
>Ga0209425_10006415_pt1 | contig 11283 bp, 10 predicted proteins | sample COG_05_FD_184749 | JGI IMG/M metagenome (GOLD analysis project Ga0209425, IMG submission 184749) | Pelagic Microbial community sample from North Sea - COGITO 998_met_05 (SPAdes) (version 2) | ecosystem: Environmental > Aquatic > Marine > Neritic zone/Coastal water | place: Helgoland, sampling... | reverse complement strand
TTGTAGACAATCTTCTCCACCGGCTTGTCTTTGTAGACAATCTTCTCCGGACCGGGGACCTGAACTTTCTTTTCGACGATTTTGTCTTTATATACGATTTTCTCCACCGGCTTCTCTTTATAGACAACTTTCTCTTTCGCTGCTGCGCTACCACCGCTGCTACTATTCTTCTTGCTGTTATCGGTTTTGTAGACGATTTTTTCGACTATTTTGTCTTTATATACAATCTTTTCCGGACCGGGCACTTTGACCTCTTTCGTGATTACTCTCTCTTTACCCGGAACTTCCACCTTCTCTTTGACAATCTTTTCCTTGTAGACAATCTTCTCCACCGGCTTATCTTTATAAACAACTTTAACAGTTTCTTTCCCGGGAGCCTCAACCTTTTCTTTAACCACGCGGTCTTTGTACACAATCTTCTCCGGTCCGGGAACTTTTACTTTCTTCTCGACGATTTTCTCCACAATCTTCTCCGGTCCCGGTACTTTTTCGTATCTCGTAACCACTCGCGTTGGGCCCGGAACTTTCACGATTTCTTTCACGACTTTGATTCGCTCTTTTCCCGGAACCTCAACCTTGACTTCTTTCACGCGCACTTTCTCGCCCGTCGATGAGGGTGAGGACGAGAGTGCTTTCCCGACAATCGCACCGGCGAAGAATCCAATCGCAATCTTACTCAGATGATTCATAACGAATCCAACCTTACCACTGTTATCAACATTGCTCATTGGTACACCATCGGTATTCGTAGCGGACGATGTCGATGGTGGCGAAATCGAACTACTCGGCGCACCTCCTCTTCCGAGATTATACGGACTTTCGTCAAAACTCATCACCCCGTTTCTGTTCTTATAATTCTCCATTCTCGATTTCTCGAATAGTTGTATCCACTCCGGCCCTTTCTCTCTCAAGTCAATGCCCATGGGGTAATCCAACTGCATCTTCTCCGGCTGAATGCCTTCCATGGTTAATCGATATTTCAACCGTTCCCAAACGCGTTCTTGTCCTCGGGCGTTGAAATGAATTCCATCCGTAAAATAGCCTTTCGTATCGTGCTCAAACGCGACAAACAAATCCTCGACCGGTACCACGCATTTTCTACACGCTCGTTTACACGCCATCCCATACTTTTGTAGCTCTTCGTTCGACCTATCCAACCTCGCGAACGCCTTGTCGCCGTACATTTCGACTTGATAGTTCAACCGTCCTTGTTCATCCATCGCCGGTGGGGCCATAACAATCACGTGCTTCGAGCACTTCTTCGCTCGATTAATAATAATCTCCATGTTCTTCTCGTATTCCTCTAAGGGCACGTACGCGCTCGTTTGAAACTTGCTCGTTTTTTCCTCGATTGCGCTATCGTTCGTCCCAAACATGATTATCGTTAGGTGATGTTTGCGCAATCGTCGGTCGAATTTCTCGGGAAAGATATCGTCCATAACTTTTAACGCCCATCGAGTGTTGTACCCTCCGAATCCTCTCACGTACACGTCCGCTCTTCTCGTAAAGTGGTCGTTCTGTTAAACGGTGTTTGTTTGCGTTCGACGTGTTTTGTAACACAACACAACAGAGAAGTAGTAAATATTGGTTAGTTTATATTTAAACTTCTTCTTCACGACAAAATTCAAGGCGCGCGGCGATCAAATTCAAGAATAAAAAACACCAACACAGACACGCAAAGAAAGAGAACACATAACTTTGCGTAATAATAAACGAAAAGAAAAAGGAAATGAATATAAACTCTCGACGACGTACCAAACTCTCTCCCCATCCGCCTTGTTCGATCGCGCGTTGCGTCAAAGAGTCTCCGAACAGAACGATCTTCTCTCGCCGAGACGTTAATCCCATGATTTGTGTTTTTGTCTTCTGTTAATACGACGAAAGAGGAGTCCAAACTTGAAAATTTCTGAGGACTGACGATTTTGATTTGACGACCAAAATTAAAGTTTTTTGGGGGGAACCTCGAATCAGAAGAAAAAAACGAAAAGTGTTCAGAATGCTATGGAATCGTCGTGTGTTGTTGTTGCGTGTTGTTAAAAATGTCATCAACAAGGAGAACATCATCATTGTCATCAACAACTACAACAACAACAACTAATGAGGAACAGTTTTGGCGACAACGCGCGCAAATCTTGCGCAATTTGAGCCGCTGTTCATCTTCAGACGTTTCTAAACTCGTGAGCCGGTTAGATTCGGTCGTTTTTGGAAACGGGGAGGATGGAGGAAGTAGCTGTGGGTTCGTGCACGTGAAGGATACCGAAGAGGAGATTGAGAACGTGAGGAGATGTTTCCAACGGACGATGAGGAGACACGAGAGCGTGCGAGAAGTGGAGATGGATTTGTTGAAACGGAGAGAGATTGAGAGTACGAATGGAAAGAGATATGAGAAGGAGAGCAAAACGACGAGGTTGTTGGAGGAGATTTTCAACGAGAACAACAAAGTTGATGATGTTTCCACCACTCAAAAGAGCTCAAAGGAGACGAAACAGACGAAGAAAACGAAGAAGAAAGAAGACCCGTTGTCGCCGGAGATGTCTCTGTCGCCAGACGTCATCGCGGACGAGAACGATGCGAATAAGAGAAAAGTGCGACGACGAACGCCTGGCGGTGAAAAACCATCGAGGTCGCCGTTATCGAACGTGAACGAAAGCGGTATTCGCTACCACCGAGAGGTCTCTCTCGGAAAACCGCCGAGAGGAAACGTGAAACGGGCGAGGACGACGGACGATCCTTTCCCAGTAGTTCATAGCAAAGAAAGCAACGAATCCAGAAAATCGTACGTGTGCCCGTTTGAGTCGTCGTTTGGATGAGTAGTATTTTAATGACACATCGTAGCAGTAGCATCCCAAACTCATCAGCGTATTCAGCGCCGAGTCGCGCCAAACGTGATGAATTTTTTCCTTCCCATCATCTGCACGTCCATACTAAACACCTTAAAAAACGGGTACGTCAACACTTTGAATAACGGCCTTAAAATCTTATTTCTTCTGGCGACTTGCGGGAAATGACTCCACGGCGCCGGTGCCGTGCTATAATCGCAATCGAGCGCGCGTAACTCCTCCATATCTTCCTCCGTCAGCGAAAACGTTTCCAAAGCCTGAAAATCGGCGTTTTCCTTCGCTCGAATTTCAGACGCCGATTTCGGAATCACAATCACGCCTCTCTGTAAATGCCATCTTAAAATCACTTTACTTGGCGTCGTTTGTCTTCTTTCTGCTATTTTTCGTACAATTTCGTTTTTAAACAACTCGCTTCCTCTCGCGAATGGAGAATACGCCGTCACCGCCACGCCCATCTTCTTTGAAAACTGAATCAACGCATCGTTCGGTAACATCGGGTGCGACTCGATTTGATTCACCGCTGGTTTAATTTCTGAATGTTTCATCAACTTTGTCAACTGTTCTTGATTAAAGTTACTCACCCCAATCGATTTCACCTTCCCTTCTCTCTTCAACTGTTCCATCGTCTTCCAACACTCCTCGATGGACGTCTCCGTATCGTCCACTAATACCGTTCCTCGTTTCCAACACACTGGCCAATGAATTAAGTATAAATCGATGTACTCCAACTGTAAATCTTCTAATGTTTGTTCCAACGCCTCTCGAACGTCATCTGGTTTCCGTCTATCGTTCCATAACTTACTCGTAATGAACACGTCCTCTCGCGACGTATCTTCGTCGCCAAAAACTTTACTCAAACACTTTCCAATCACGTGTTCGTTCGCATACGCCGACGCGCAATCCAAATGCGTCAACCCGTTCCGTAACGCCGAAGTGATGGCTAAAGTGCACTCCTCAGGTGGATTCGATTTCCACGTCCCTAATCCTAAAGTCGGTATGACGTTCCCGTCGTTTAACAGTTGCGTTCGGGAGATATCGTTTTTCTGATGTTTTTGTTTTTGTTGTTGTTGTTGATGAGATGTCGCTTGTGCCGTTTTCCTGAAAGAAGATGTGCCGGCGGCCATTTTCTTCTTCTTCTCGTTGGTGTTGTTATCACTATATCCTGAATATAATAAAGAAGATACCACAGAGAGACTCTTCCTCGATTGCATCTCTTAATCTCTTACTCTCTCTTCTCGTGCGTTGTGTATTATGTAGAGTGATGATGATGATGGTTTAAAAATAGACATCTCGCCGGCAAAACTTTTTTTTTCTGTTTTTTCATTTTTCAGTCTGTTTTGTTGGTTATGGAAGACACAACACTCCACATAATAATATAGAACAACAATACTAACAACAATAATAACAACAAGAACGAGAACATTATTATGGGGGTCACGCGAACGAAGAAGAGCACGTCGTTGAAACGGAAACGGAAAGATCCCCCTGGGGACGACAACGACGACGGGTGCGTCCGTCGTTCTTTCTTTTTTATTCTTTCTTTCTCTTTTTCCAATTTTCGATTTTCGCCGCCATTGTTTTTCTCGTTTCGATGAAGCATCGCTCGCGCGTTGTTTAGTAGTATCTCATTTATATCTTCTCTCTCATACATCATCATAAATCACGTAACATAAAAACAGAAGAAGAACAAAGAGTGAAAACGTCTCCATCGGCAAGCTCACCAGTCAAATAAAAAACAAGCAAAGACGCTCGGAAGTCTACGGGAAGCTCTTACACGAACAAAGCGTAGAGAAGAAAAAACGACGTCAACTGAGACAAAAAGAAGAACTGAGAGCGTTGGAAAACGGGGAGACGCCGGCACCGAGACAAGTCCCGAAAACGATAGAAAACCAACGCGTGATAGATGAGACGCACATCGTGAGAGAAGACGAGGAGGAGATTCACAACGAAGATAAAGAGGACGAGTTTGCGTCGTATTTTTCGTTCAACTCGAGCCCGAAGATTATAATAACGACGAGTAGGAAACCGAGCGGCGCGATGTTTAAGTTTTTGGAGAATCTATTTACGGTAGTCCCGAACGCGTATTATTACGCGAGAAGAAACTACCACGTTAAAGAGATGGTGAAGCACGCCACCGCGAGAGGATTCACGGATTTGCTCATTTTCAATGAGAATAAAACGTTTAGTAAAGGTGCGCGAGTGAACGGGTTGTTACACGTGCACTTGCCGGAAGGACCGAGCGTGATGTATAAACTGACGAATTTAATTTTGAGTAAAAAGATTCGAAATCACGGCCGAGCGACGTCGCATTACCCAGAGTTGTTGTTGAATAACTTTAGCACTCGATTAGGTCACCGAATTGGACGAATGTTTGCGAGTTTGTTCCCTCAGAAACCAGAGTTTAAAGGAAGACGCGTGGTGACGTTTCACAACCAACGAGATTTCATTTTTTTTCGACACCATCGATACGTGTTCGAGGAGAAGAAAGGGGTGAGAAGAAGACACGGCGGGCACTTATCCACCGCCGAGGTAGACGAAGAGTCCTTTTCCAAGAATAGAATAAAGAAGAGTAGTAAGAGGAAGAGTAAACCGAGCTTAGCGCTTCCGTCTGGAGAAGACGAAGAGGACGGGGATGAAGAGGACGTGCAGTTTAGCGGCGACGAAGATTCCGATTCGGACTCGGACGAGTTCAAAGCTGGGAGTAGTAGCGACGAAGATTCCGATGACGACGACGACAGTAGTAGTAGCGGTAGCAGCAGCGATGATGATGATGATGATGATGATGATGATGATGATTCAGACGACGATAGCGGGGAAGATGAAGACGGTAAGAAAAAGGAGAAGAAACCGTTCGAGCGAAAGAAAAAATTGACCAAGGCTCAGAAAAAAAAAATCGCGGACGAGAACGACGATCGACCAACCTCTGTCATCGCCAGGTTGCAAGAATTAGGGCCTCGATTCACGTTGAAGCTAATGAGCGTACAAAAAGGAACGTTCGATTCAAAACACGGCGAGTTTGAGTACGTGCGCAGCACGGAAACGGACGGGACAAGAAAAAACAGACGAAAGTTTGTTCTTTAATTTTCTGGTTGTGTATCTCAGAGCGCTATTCCTACGTTAGCTAATGTTGTTGTTTTTGTTGTTATGATTCCTCCTCTACATCCTCCTCCTCTTTTGCTACTCCTACTCTCTCTCTCTCTCTTCCTTCCTGCCGCCATTCCTCTCCGTTATCCAGACCTAAACAATAAAATCGCAATGTGCCCGATGTAGAAATATATAAAGTGTCCGGTTTCGTGCGTCACGTAGGACCCAAAGTTTCTCCCGACCACGCAGTGCCAAGTCGGCTGGTACTTCTTATCGAACTCCTTCTTGATGTACGCGGCTATGTCTTTTTCTATTTCGTATCTCTCTAATGCCTGTTGTTGTTGTTGTTGTTGTTGTTGTTGTTGTTGTTGTGGGTATATTGCAGAAAACGGAAAATGTCAAAGAGAGTAAGACGAAGCGTCGTCGGTCGTTGAAAAAGTCAAAATTTTTAACGACCCAGACAAAGGCAAAATGTGACTTTCCACGTTCGCGCGGAGGAAGAGAAAACAAAAAAGAAGGTCTCACGCACAATTTTGGCGCAATCTACCGCGTCTTGTATGACTTCCTGTTTCGCGTGTTTTCGATGAGCGAGTGAAAGAGAGAAGAGAGTATTAGTGTTATTAGTTGTTCATCAAAAGAGACGATTCGTTTTTCTTCGCAAAAGCGTCTGTTGGTTTGACTTTCGAAAATTTTGCAACGACGAGATGACGCGCGCGCGAACTACTTTTATTCGTCGTTGTCTTTTGATGACAAACCTCTTTCATGTCCGCAGACTTGATGGACGGTTTCATTTGTCCTCCGTTGCTGTTGCTGTTCTCCATTTTGATGTTTTGTAGTAGATAATAGGCGTCGTGTGGTTGTGATGAGTGAGTGCTTCCTCTGTCTGTATCCGCGAAATAAAAAATGACGACAGAAATGGAAGTTTCGTCAAAAGAACTGAATTCAGAGACTGGAAGAAGAAGAAGGACGAGACAGTGTAGCAACAAACAGGTATGTAAAAGAGATGAGAAAAAAACTTTCGTCTGATGATGAAATGAATTAAAGAGATCCAGGAGATCACAATACACATATATTATTACGAGAACAACAATTTGATGTGAACACAACAAGCCTTTCTTTCAACAACTTCACGTTATTATTAATCGTCTCTTTGTCCTTTCGCTCGATCTTTGCCGTTGAACTGCCTATATCCGAACCACTCCAAATCCCCGGGCCATTTTGAATCCGGTTCCGGTAACTCGTTCGGGTATTTATACGCGTCCTCGTAGTATTGATTCACCCCTCCCGCTAAGTGGTATAACTTCGTGTATCCGACTTGGTACATTTCAAACGCAGCCGGTAACGAGCCGGCGCCTTTCGTGTTATCCGTCAACCCTCGGTTCTTTGGCGGTTCGCTCAGCAACGTCCCGCCCCAAATATCGACCAAGATGATATCCTGTTTCAACTCCGCCACTCGTTGCATGTCATTCACAAAGTTCATATTTTTCTTCTTAAATCCCGGCAGACGAAGTTTCGCTAACAAACCGCCCTCGATGTACGGGACGTTGATCGACCCCGGGATCGACCACTGCTCGAAATCTGGTTGAAATCTCACGTCCACAATCAGGGCGCCTTTTTTTTGCATCTGCATCGCTTTCCGAGCGTCGATGGTTGGCATTCGCTTCGTTTTCACTAAATATTGCCACGCGTCCGGCCATTCGCACATTCCCGGCCCTAAGCACGGGATGATGCCATTTTGATCCGGTTTCCCAGACGGGACGATTTGGTTTGATATTGTTCTTCTTATTATTTTTAGGGGACGATGATGATGGTGTTGAGCTTTGTTGCTCATGCTGCTGCTCATGCTGCTGCTGCATCTCGAAGAAAACGAAGAAGAACATCTTTTCGCATCGCACACCAAGGACACATTCATCATGTTTTCACCGATGATAATGCGAGAGAGTAAACACAGCGACAATATAATAGTGAGAGATTTTTCCGCCTCCTGCCCTCTTTACAAAAAATCTTTCTGTTCTTTCCCGTAAAAACACCACCAAAAGTTAATTATTGACGCGCAGAACAACAAGAGAGGAAGAGGAGGAGGAGGAGAAAAAGGACAAAAAGAAGCGCTCGAGAGGGAGTATTATATCACTAAATCATCATTAAAATGGGCGACGGCACGACGTACCGCAAATCGCTCTCGATTCCCAAAGCTTCGCTGTTAGCGGTGATTTGTTTTCTGATTGGATTCGTAACGCGCGGAAATTTAGGTGATTTATCATCGACGAAGATGATTTTGCCGACGACGCAAAAAGATGTAGACGGAGAAGATCCGAGTCCAGGGGCACTCAGAAACGCGCAAGTCATTGAAATCGACGACGACGACGACAGTGTTCACAAAGATGATGATTTGGGAGAGAAAGGCGTAAAAAATCTTGCAGGTGGAGTTACAGAAGAAGAAATGGAAGAAGAAAAGTTGAACAGCGAAGACTCGAACGCGCTGGACAAAGTCGGCGCACTTGGCGACGAGTACTTGACCGAGCTGAAATTTCAACTCCTCTCGACGTCGCCTCGGTCGGTGATGTACCGAAATTTCGCCAGCGATGCGGATTGCGATGCGATCGTGGAAGCGGCGAGGAGTCGATTGCACAAATCCGGTTTGGCGTTGAAAAGAGGCGAGACGTTGGAGACCACGAAGAACATTCGGACGAGTTCCGGGACGTTTTTGACATCAAAAATGGAACAAAGTGGGGCGTTGAAACGCGTGGAAGAGAAGATGGCGCGCGCGACGCACATTCCAGCGACGCACGGGGAAGCTTACAACATTTTACGCTACGAAATCGGCCAAAAATACGATTCGCATTACGATATGTTTGATCCTTCGCAATACGGTCCGCAAAGATCGCAACGCGTCGCTAGTTTTCTTTTATACTTGACCACCCCAGACGAAGGAGGTGAAACCGTGTTCCCGTTGGAAGGTCAAAACGGATTATATCGGTTACGCGGGATCGATTACACGAGTTGCGAGGCTGGATTAAAAGTCAAGCCGAGGAAAGGCGACGCGCTTTTGTTTTGGAGCGTCCATCCGAACAACACGTTCGATCGAAGTAGTTTACACGGCGGGTGCCCAGTCATCAGCGGGACGAAGTTTGTCGCGACGAAGTGGATTCACGATAATCGTTGGACGTTATAGGTATATATAATTGTCTTCTCGCGAGAGAACGCGTAGAAAATAGTTTAGAGTTGTTCTTATTATTAGTGGATTAAGTAGAGAGAGGTCAGAGGTGCAGAGTAGTAAATTTTTGCATTGGAACAGACACTCACAAAAGCGTCGTCACAACGACAAAAATAAAACGAGAGCAAAACAGAGTAATACTTCACACACACACAACACATAGCGAGAAGAACACTGTTATCCACATGCTCACCACAACGTCTACTCTTTCGTCGTCGTTAGCGACGTCGTCGTCGTCATCGCGTCTCCTCTCGAGAACGGACGCGAAGAAGCGGCATCATCAACGCCAACGACGACGACAACATTCATCACCGTCAGCATTTGCTTCTTCTTTATCCAAAACGAATTTTGCGACGACGACGACGACGAGGACGACAAAAGCTGGTGTTTTCAATGCTGCCACGACGCGCACCGCTCAAAACGAGAAAATCAACAGTATTAATGCTGCGTTGCAGAGGACGAAGAAAAAGAAATCGGTGGTCGTCACGTTTGCTTCTGCCGCCGCTGATGGTGCAGCAGCTCCTCCAGTTGGGACGTTCACCATCGGCATCGCGTGGTTCTTCATGCATCAAATTATCGGCGTCGCCAACGACGTGATTATGAAAGCGGCGGGACAAACTTTATCGGTGGCGCAAGTTGTCTTCTTGAGATTTTTCTTCGCGACGTTGACGATGTTGCCAGTCATGTTGATCTCTGGAAAAGACTCGTTCAAAACGGATAGATTACCTTTACACTTTGCGCGAAGCGCTTTGTTGGCAATGGGAATATTTTTGTACGCGAAAGGTCTCACCGTCGCACCAATTGCCGTGGTGACGACGTTGAATTTCACCATCCCGTTGTTCACCCTAGTCTTGGCCAGGTTTGTGTTGAAAGAGAAAGTAGACGTGAATCGATGGATCGGGACGGTGGTTGGATTTTTGGGCGTGTGCGTGGTTTTGAAACCGACTGGAGGCGCCGCCGGGCTTGGGTCGTTTAACATGTCCTGGCTTTTGATTCTAGCCGCAGCGACTATGTTTTCCAGTTTGGACGTTTTGAATAAAGTGTTTGTCGGGCGAGAATCGTTTTGGGCGATGATTTTTTACACCGCGTTGTTCACGACGTTGATCTTTTCGCCCTTCGCGTTTATGGGTTGGGTCGCGCCGACGATGACGCAGTACGGCGCGTTAGCCGCGTTAGGTGCTGGTGCGAATGCGCTTTTGTATTGTTTGTTAAAATCCTTTTCCATGGTGGACGCTAGCGCGTTGGCGCCTTTTCGATATACGGAGTTGATTTTATCCGCGGGCGTCGGATGGGTGTTGTTTAAAGAAGCCATTTCTATGAATACGATTTTAGGCGCGATGGTGATTGTCCCGAGCACATTATACGTCGTCTGGAAAGAGAACCAAAAGAAAGAAGAGTAAATCCAACATTTTAAAAGAGAACCGATGATAATGCGTTAATGTGTTTGTGTAATGAATATGATTATTTGACTTTCAATTCATTGTACGTATTCGGGTACACACAAATTGCGCGATGAAATTAAAAGCAGCACCAACAATCGAACGGACACTTCCCTCCTGGTTCCCCATTCGGCCCCAAAACTCTGCCTTTGCTATCTACTTTCTGCTGTCCGTGCTTCATGTCCGTGAAATCGTCGTACGATTTATAAACTGGCAAACCGTCTTCCATCCGTCTCGGTTTGTCCACGGGAGTAAACTCTGGCACTTCCTCGCCTTTGCTGTTTAACCGTTTCCCTTTCGGTTTTTTCTGCCCGGGGAGCAGAATTTTCACGTATCCTTCCTTCTCTTTCTTCTTCTTCTTGTTGTTACTGTTATTCCTCGCGCCTCCATCGCCTTCCTCGTTACTTTCATTCTTCTTCTCCGTCTTCTTCTTCTTCACGACTTTTCCAAATATGTCGTCAATGTCGGACACCTTTTTTTTCGTCTTTTTCTCCTTCATCACATTTCCCTCCTCCTCCTCCTCCTCCTTGTTTGCGCGTTTCTTACTCCCCATTTCCTCGTCGATCGTGCGTGGTGGTAATTGATACTACTTCTCGAATACGTAATAGAAGTCTGTGCTGCCTCTGGTACGTACGTACGGACGACGCAGAGAAGAAACTGAATAAGATTCCAAACACACAAAGCGCAGCAGCCGTCAAAAAATAAT
>Ga0209425_10006412_pt1 | contig 11285 bp, 10 predicted proteins | sample COG_05_FD_184749 | JGI IMG/M metagenome (GOLD analysis project Ga0209425, IMG submission 184749) | Pelagic Microbial community sample from North Sea - COGITO 998_met_05 (SPAdes) (version 2) | ecosystem: Environmental > Aquatic > Marine > Neritic zone/Coastal water | place: Helgoland, sampling... | reverse complement strand
CTTCAAAAAGAAGATCATATTCAGAAAATAAATCATACTCAATGCCAGCCGACTCACTCATTAGGTGTTTTATCAGCATGGGACTATTAGATTTTTTTCGATCAAAAATTAAATTTAAATTTTTCCCAGTAAGAATACTTTTGTAAGCAATCGATTCTTTTCCATTAGCATTGTCTACGACTATATCCCAAGAGCGATCAAAAGACGGAATGAATTTACTGACAGGATCATCGAAATTGAAAAGCTCCTCTTCGTAAAATCTTAGCGCCAAAAAACTTGTTAGCACCTTTGTCATACTATACATTCTAAACATTGAATCAGTCTGCATAGCTTTTTTTGACTTCAAATCGCTAACACCAAACGCCTTGTGATAAACCTCGTCTCCCCGTTTAGCTAACACCACAAGTCCAGGAATAGAAAGATGTTTGTCTTTTAGGATACTTTCGAAATGATTGTCGAGAAGTGATTCATAATTTTTGCAAAATTTTGGTGCGCCATTCATCATATCTAACTCCAATCTGCGGAATATTTATTTTTCAGGTTTAAGGCCATTTGCAAAAAATTTTTGACAACTGAAAGGGGTTTCTAAACTATCTAGCCTCTCACTAATCGAATGGCATCGTACTATCAGGGATTCAGCTATAGGAATATCAGCATCGGTCCACTCTAATCGTAAGGCCCACTAAATATACGAGCTGCATCCGCTGAAATTCGCAATTTCTTACCGTGAAAACCACTTTATGCTTGAAATTGTGTGCTTATTCTTAATTAGATCGACAAAAAAACCCTACCCCTGTCCCAGAATAGTATGTACTAGCAAAATAGGGAACCTTTCTGTGCAAGTGGGGGTATCCCCGGGGGGTAGGGTGTGGATAAGGCCATTTTACGGTTTTAGGGGTGGGATTAGAGAAGCACTTGACACGCATGATTTAGAAATCTGGCCCAAGGCAATCAAGGAAGCTATGTCATGCAAATCGAGCGCTTCTAAAGTAATGACTATTCGAGAATATATTGGACCATCGTCATTGTTCTTGCTAAGGGATCAATTCTAATCCTGCCTACAGTTTTAGTACCGTCTGAATGACTTACTATTTCGTCCATAACAACCAAAACACCATCTCTATGCCAGACCCCGGCAGCGTATGCTGAAGTTATAGTATTGGCGTCAACATATCCGCGAGCATTTGCAGTATAAGTACCACCATTTCCATTACTGTCATAACTTAAATGGTAACTTACGTATGTTCGGCCACCTTCATCAGACTCCCTTTCTACTGTGATAACAGATTCGTCAGATGTCAGATCGATCGAGGTTATCTGCCAAGCCATTTCGGCCTGAGTTGCCTCCAATGTAAGCGCATGGTGATCCGCGATCGCAAAGCTTGGAGCTGCCAAAGTCAAAATTAAAAAAATAGCTTTTCTCATCATCAAAGTGGTACTAATGATGGGGAAAGGTCATACTTAACAGTTTATAGAGAACTGAACTCAAGGAAAAATCACTCTTCAAAACAAATGAAAAGAGATCGATGCGCCCGGTATCTAGCAATTTTTTTCCGAATATTCCTGTAAGAAAGAGTTAAAATCTGACGTAACTCTTTGTATTATCCATGGCCTAGTTCGACAGTCATCATATAAAACAAGAGCTCGATTTCTTGTAAACTCAAAAGTGTCCTCAGGAATGAGACCTAAGCGATATTGATCGTAAGCATTAAGATAGCTAATTATCCTGACTCTTGTAATTGCAGACAAAACCTCACGTTCGTAATCATTAGACCAGTCTATTTCTGGAATTAGTCCCTTGTCTAAAAGTCTTAACGCAGTTTCGTTCCCCTCAAGAGCAGCTGAGTAAAATGACATAAGTGCATCATTTCTAGCTTGAAGCTGACTTGCAATTGCTATTGTTTGAGATTGTTGAATTTCAATACCTACGAATATCAGAGATCCGATAATGCCGAGCATACCCAGAATATTTGTAATATCGGATAAAGCAATCATCCTCATGGTTCTCTCTGCGTTTGACATAATCTATCTCTTGTATTTGCAGTATTTATACTGTGTCGTAGGCTCGATTTTAATAACCTGAATTCCCTTCTTTAAAAAATTTGCGTATAACTTAAACCTCAGTAAATTAACGATTGAAACAAAACTAGACTTTTAAAACGATTCAATTTTCTCGAGTAAGCTTGACAGATTGACCGGCTTTGTATCGAATTCATCGGCTCCGGCTTCCATCGCACGTATTTTGTCAGCCTCAAGAGCATGAGCAGTGAGGGCGATAATTGGTATTTTACTAAGTACAGGATCCGCTTTTGCTTCGGTAGTAGCTGTCCAACCATCTTTAACTGGAAGACCCATATCCATCAGAACGACGTCCGGCGAATATTCTTTCATTTGCTTAAGACCCTCTTCTCCGTCTACGGCTATTTTAACATCATATCCTTTGCGTAGAAGTCGACGAGAGAGCATGTCTCGATTCATTTCGTTATCTTCAACTATTAAAATTTTCTTCATTCCAAAGCCTCATAAACAAATCAGGTGTAAAGTTGCTGTGACAGTACGATCAACTTATCTTGCAAATTCAAATTCTTGAACGCTTCTTTTTCTGGATTTAATTCGACGATCGCATTCTCCCCGTCACCAATCTGATAGCCAATGATTAATTCATTTTTCTCAAACGCTCTAGATTGTAACTCTGAATAGCAAATGTGGGTTCCCTCGATGGAGAAGTTATCTAATTGTCTAAAACCCATCTCTATTCCACCAGCACTTAATAGTTCGCTATAAATAGATTCCAAAAAAGGATTTCTTACGACCTGAAGTAACATAGAACTCACGAATTCTGTGCTAATTACAGAATCAATTATTGTTGAATTTTTAAGCACAGATCGTGTTTTCGAACTTAGCAACTCAACAACAATTGGGGGAAGGGTTCCGCCTCTTTTCACAACACCCTCTAGAATTAATAAAATTAAAGCGGTGCTACTATCAGCGTCAACGTTTGCTTCCGATTCGTCTGCAAGAATGAGAATCGAGTCGTAAGAAAAAATATCAATTTCATCGAGAGACCAACGTTGGGTTAAGTCGAATTCAAAAGGTTCGAGTGTCAAAGAATTGATGCTTGTAGGATTATTAATTGATATCCAATCTCTGAGGTTATCCACGACAGTTTCTGCTTTTCTGCAAGCGATCGTAATATTTATCATAGATGAACTATTGAGTGCTAACTCACTCACTATTGCAGGAAGATTTGGATTACTAGAGAAAATTATAACTTTATTAAGATTTGGCCTTTCCGATAACTCTGTTAGACCAGATCGATTCTTGGCTTTTGCTTCTGTATTAACTATGACTCGCGAGCCGCGCCGGTTTATAACTACAAGCTGATCGTCCCCCGCTAAATCGTAATCAGGTTCCGGGTTTAGCGCTGTAACTCTCTTTAAACTTCCATCTTCAAGCTTTTTATCCCAGCTAACCCCAATGACTGTCGCATTTGAGACCATCAGACAAGCGTCGGCGAATAAAGCACCATCAATTTTTCCACACGGCACTAATTCAAAATCAAGTTCGTTTATCGAGAACAACTTCTTATATACACTCGCATAACCGGGATTTCTAGCGCACTGAACCATCGTCTTACTCACTAAAAGACTTGTACACACCAAAGGGTGAGTCGTAGAAGCAATCTTGGCAATACCTAGCCTTTCGGCATCTACTATTTCAGCACTGATATTCGGCCCTTTTATATTTGGTTGCAGTCCCCCTATTCTCATTAAAGAGTTAATGGTATTCACATCACTGAATGCGTCCTCATGACCAAGTCCTTCGGCGAGGATAATGACGTGAGCTGATTTTGAGACACCAATTCTATCTAGAACAGCGTTAGAGGTAGCTTCTCCCTTTAGAATGAGTAGTTGCTGATTCCTCTTGCTTAATCCCTCTGACTTGAGTGATGTTTTAACTTCTTCTGGAGAACTCCTAGAGAGAATTACTACCCGTTGCGAATTCTTTAATGAAAAAAACTGTCGTAGGAGTGAAGGCCCTTTTCGATTCCAGCCAAGGATAATAAGATGCCCCTCCTCCACAATATTCGAAGCGCCAAGCTTAGCTAACTCCAGTGCATTTTGAAGAGAATTTACGATTAGGCCGATTAACCCACCTGTGAGAACTAAACCGAAGATTGAATTGATTAATGCGAAAATAATGACTTCAAAAGGCGCACCATAGTTTTCAGAAAATGAACCAGGGTCTAAAACATGTTTAAGTGACCACCAAAAAGAATCAATTACCTTGCCGCCCAGAAGATTATCTATACCCTCGGCTCTTAATGCATCTTCTGAAAACAATCCGGCGAAGTATGACAACATGCCAAAAGTTACAACGACGCCCATGACAAAGATTAACAGCAAATATGGGAATACCGCTCTAGTAGTGAGCGATAAAAATAAGAGATAACGAATTTTCCTAAGCATAAAAATTTTTAGCCCATAAGACTTCTGACCGTAGCTTCAAGGTCGCCCTGTGAATTTATGCTATTTTTATCTAGTATGCCTGAACATCTCTTTATGAGTTTTTGACGGACAACTTCGTCAAGTTGTAGCGAGGAATAAACGATAATTTCAGGCTCTTTTTGAAATTTAAAGTTGCCAGAATCAAGTTCTTTTAGAAATTCAAAGCCGTCCATAACCGGCATTTGCAAATCTAGGATTACTAGATCAAAACCAAACTTCAATTTCTCGAGACCTTCCTTACCGTTGGATGCCAAATCTACTTTGAACCCAACGCCCTTTAGGAGCCTGACTGCAAGATCTCGAGCGTCGGGATCATCGTCAATCACCAATGCATTCAAAGATTCGAAGTCTTCATTAAATATTGCTCGTATCTCTTTGAGAAGGACATCTTTATCAATTGGTTTTTGAACAAAGGCCTTGGCGCCAAATGATGTTGCCGTTAATTTCTCATCGATAGTGCTTATAACTACGACAGGGATAGATTCCAATCCATCTGTGGCATTAATCTCAAGAATAGTATTCCAGCCATCTTTGCCGGGCATTAATATGTCAACCAGAATTAAGTCGGGTTTATATTTTTTGGATTTGTCTATACCTTCAAATCCATTCCTGGCCGATAAAATTCTAAATCGTTGATCCGCGAGCTTTCGTTTGACTATTTCATGAATGTTTTCATCGTCGTCAATTATAAGTATCAGAGGTTCATTAGAAGACTCTATGATTAACTGATCACTTTTTTGTTCTTCAGGACATGCTGCTTGAGTGTTCTCATATCTTGTAGGAATAATCAAAGTAAACGCTGATCCGACCCCTTCTTCACTTGCTACGGAGACACTTCCCCCCATCATTTCGACCAAAGTTTTTGTAATGGTGAGACCCAAACCCGTTCCGCCAAATTTAGAAGTCGTGTCATCACTTGCCTGGCTGAATTCTTCAAAGATTTTTTGAAGCTGCTCCTCCTTCATCCCTATGCCGGTGTCTTTAATGATGAACTCAACGTTCTCCTGCTCACCAACATGTATTTTTCTTACTGTAATAGACACCAGGCCGTTTGATGTGAATTTACATGCATTGCTAATCAAATTTATGATGCATTGCTTGATTCTTGTTTCATCGTTATTCATCAAACCTAAGTTAGAGTCGATTTCAAAAACAACTTGGTTATTGTTCTTCTCCCCTAGTGGACTCGCAAGATCCTTAGTCATTTCCAGAGTTTTGACCAGATTGAACTCTGTTATATAAAGCTCCAATCGCCCAGCTTCTATTTTCGAAATGTCTAGAATATCGTTGATCAAAGAAAGCAAATGACTTCCGGAATCGGTAATCCGCTTGAGATCCTCAGTCATTGTATCAATACCAAGATCCTCAGCCTCCTCGATTAGTAGTTCCGAATAGCCAATTATCGCATTTAACGGCGTTCGCAACTCATGACTCATGTTCGCTAAAAATTTGCTTTTCGCGAGATTAGCATCATTCGCTTCGTCTCGCGCCGCGACCATCTCATGAGTTCTGGCTTGTATTAGAGCAAGAACTTCGTCAGACATTCGTGCAAAGGCGAGAGAAATGAGCTTAGTTGAATTTTCATCAGAATCTGAATGCTCTGAGTCTGACAAGTTCTGCATGGCTTTAATATCTTTGAGAATAAGGTCCTTTGCATCACCTTCTAACTGATCGGCGAGTATCCGCATCTTGTCGATTATCAATCTCTCTCGTTCGAGTCGCTGCTGTCTCCCTGTTTCTCTTTCTTCCTCTAACTCGCGTAGGCTTTTTCTGTAAACCGAAAGTGCAGAGATTAACTGGCCGATCTCATCTGTATCACTCGCGAATATGCTTTTTTTCGATTTAGCCTCGGCACTTAAATTCCCATGGGTTAATTCATTAAGCACATAAATTGCGCCACTCAACCTGTCAAAAACTTGACGCTGGATCATGTATAACGCTATCAGAATCACCATCATTGAAATCAATGTGTAGGCAATGATGTTTATTGTTATTTGATCCGTTTCACTTACAATTTCAGAAATATCTCTGGACAATACTAATCGGATGTCAGAATTTTCAAGCATCTCCTGACTCAAGGGTAATAGTGAAAATATATTTGTCCGCTCTGAGCCTCCGCAATCACGGCTCTCAGAATTGAACCAACGTTTGGCTCGGCAAATTAGTCTATTGGTCGAATCAGGGGCTATTAGAGTTTGAAGTGAGCTGTCGATACTCAATGCGTTTAATAAAAATCTTATAGGTGCGTTTCCAACGGAATCATGACCATCTTTAAATATATTTTCCTGTCTCTCAAAATTGATTAAATCGGCTTTTATATTGAGTTCATTACTTACCTTAGTCACTGCTTCCGACAATGGTTTTCCTACAAGAACGATGAACTCAGTTACATTATCAACTGCAACCGGAAATGCATGCACAAGGGTAAAATAATCATCATCGGGCGAAGACTGCTTCATATATCCTGTCCAAGGTTCGCCTGAAGACGCAATCGAGCCAAATAATTCAAATCTTGAGCCTTTATCTAGAAACGTCGTCTCAAAAATCGTTGAACAAGGGTCGAAAATTCTAGAAAAGACAGACTTTTGACAAACAATTGGCTCAAAATTTCGGGCCGAAATAATAGAATAAAAACTTATTTCTCTTCTCTGAATCGGTGCTCCAAAAAATAATCGCAAGTAACGATTCGCATCTCGTTCCTCACGATCTACAATTGCTGAAACTAGAGGATTTAGCACTTCGCCTGTACTTGTACCACTCAAATCCAGTTGATAGATTCCAGGCCCGTCACCCCGATTCAGAGGGCTCGGATTTTCGGGTGACCAAAAATACGAGCTTTGACCGCTTAAGCCGAAATTTTCTAGAAGCGTAGAATCTTGCTCAATAATCCGAGCCCACGCGTCTACGTAACTTGAAAATTGGAGCGCATTATTGTCCTCTTCTTGTGTGGATAATTTTTCATTCATGAAAAAAAGAACAACACTAGCCGAAGAAACCGCGCCAAGCACAGAAATTAGTAATAACAAACTTCTAATTTTCATATTTGATTACCAAATCATTTCTAGTGAGGCAATCTCGCTTCGTCGAATTTTTGCTCTAACGCTATTGTTTGATTGTAGCGCCCTGGGAAAACCGCTGTAGCGATCACTCCAACTGACTTATCTGATGGCTCTATCCAAAATCCGGTATTAAATATCCCGCCCCATGTATAGTAGTCGACCTTCGAAGAATCCGCTGCGTCAAGTGAGATACCGAATCCGGCGCCAAATATATTGTTACCAATCATTGCTGGATATTCTAAATCTGAAACTTGTTCGTTTAGCATTTGCTCAACTGATTCTGGCTGCAAAATTGTTACACCGTTAAAAGTACCTCCATTAACTATCATCGACAAAAACGTTAGATAGTCACTGACAGACATCGTCATTCCACCGCCCCCGGACTCGAATTTAAAGTCTGGGGATGTAGGACCACACGAAGAGAGAGGATTTTGGTCTCCAGTATTAATTTTCCAGTCAATTTCTGAGCCTGCGACCCGTCCAAGCGGAGTTGCTCCAGCTAGGGGTGAAATGCCGATCTGCGCCACTTCAGAGCTCAAAACAGATTCACTATACTGAAACGAGGAGCTGCGCATCCCCAGCGGTTCTAAGATTATCTCCGAAATATTCTGATAGAGAGACTTACCTGTTACCTCAGCAATAAATGCACCCAAGACATCTATTCCTACCGAATAGTTCCATTGGGTCCCTGGTTGGGAAATAAGTGGAATTTGAGAAAGTATATCCATGGCCTCTTCATTACTGTTACAGCTACTCGTCGGGGCTAATTCATCGTAGAGATTGGCTACATCCCCTGTACCAGTAACAGCTGTTCCATAGGTTAGTCCTGATGTATGTGTAATGAGATCAAGAACTGTTATTTTTCTATTTGCCTCTTCTAAATTTTCTAAGCTTCCGCCCGGAGCAACGAACATATCAGAAAACATCGGAAGGTGATCAGCGATCTCAGTTTCTAACGTAAATAGTCTGTCTTCGATCAACTTAAACGCCACCGTACTCACAAGCGGCTTAGTCATTGATGCAACTTGGTACCTTGTGTTTAGGTCTACCGGAATTCCTGAGCCAATTGAGGTCTCTCCCACTGTTGCCGCATAAAATATTTTTCCATCTTTAGCAGCGGCAACGACGTAATTCGGTATAAGCCCATCATAGTATAGAGCCTTGAGCTCTTCGTCGACTTTAGAAAGCTTCTCAGCGTCGTAACTCGCTTGTTCAGACGTAATAGTTGGTAATTCTGCTTTGAGAAAAAATGATGCCTGCATCAGAAAAAAGGGCAATATTATTTTTAATTTATTTTTTTTCATCTGAACTATCTCCATTGATTTTGTTATTAAACATAATCGCAAACTTTCTAATAGTTTGGATTTCATCTAGAATTTCATTGAATTTATCATTGCTCGCTTTTAGCAATTCAAATTCCTCGTTCATTTTGTCTACTTTCAGTTTTTCGGAATCATATAGCTCGGAAATATTTTTCAATTTTTCTGCCCCATTCCGCCAATTTTTTCTATTTATTTTAATAGCATTTTCTATGAATACAGGGTGGCAATAATTTTTAAAATATGAACCGTTGCTAGTTGTTTTTGTACAGTTCACTTCCAATTCATCAATCTCGTTGAATTGATTATACAAATATATTAAGTCAGCTTCTAAACCTGCAGATTTTTCTTGTAACAGATGATCTTTTGTCTCAATCGGATTTTGTAAAATCCAGCTGAATTCCCCACTACTCTGAGCAGAGACAGCGCTTATATGTCCACAAAATATCATAAGGGCCGTTATTGCAAAAAAATCTCGGCACTTCATTTTTTCTACCTTATTTTTCATATTAAAATTGAATTTAGTAGTTTTCTCCGGTAAGGCTTTCTTATATGAAATAAAAATTTTTAATTCCATTTAAATTAATCTTTCCGTAAACAATCAATGTCTAATAAGATTAAAGTAAAGCTTCTAACTATACTCTAGCTAACTTTATTGGGATCTTATCTCTTTATACGCGGTATGAAATTTTTCACTTTTTATTGTCTAACGGAATTTATGAATGTCTTATGCGAAAAATTTATGAATTCTTGTAGGGACATTTCCTTCGAAATATGAAGGCCATTATAGACCAGCGTAAAAAACTTTAACTCAGTGTTAACAATAAATTTTCCCGTCATGCTTTGCGTTTCGTTATCCGATGAACAGCAGTACATAGCTGCGCCGAACCAGAAACCCAATTGTTCCATGGAGAAGTTAACTACCTTAGATAGAGCAGCTTTCGATAGATTATCTAAATACTCTTCTCCCCGAAAAGACGAGTGCTTTAATCCGATGTCATCTGATAGATTTTTTAAAATCTTTATGTTTTCTGGCTTACAACGTTCATCAGCAATGATTCCTAGTTCATTCAACTCATTTTTAACATAAATATTTCCCGCCAGCGCTGTGAGCATTTCGAGAAGATGAAGTCTTTCAATGTAAGCTGAATTCCTGTCTGCCAATGTAGCTTCAATTATGAAACTGATTCCTGGAGTTTTGTCATTCATTTTAATACGCTACTCATGATTTTTTCGTTAATTTACTGTTTCTAAGATATTTTTTATGATGATGCAACATTTTCAGTCAAAGAGAAATTCACTTGCTACTGGCTAGTTGAGAAATCTCTCTTTGTTACTGTTTTTCACACTGAACATAAAGGATACTGCCATTAGTTATGCATTGACCGGTTAAATAATATCCCTTCCTCCTGTGTCACTTTATTGAAATACTCTGTACGCCTGTCATATGATTTTAAATTATGACTTAATCATAATGTTTTCTTTAAGAAAGTGAAGTAATTTTATGTATTTGTCCCGATTATTACACTAGAGGTGTGGGATTGGTCTGGATATGGTAATTTTGGGTTTTAAGGGGTGGGGTCAGAGTCCGCTTAACATGCAGGGTTACAAAGCAGGTTTTGGCGTCAAGCAGAGGCCCTGAATATGCAGATCAAGCGGTTACTGGACGATCAAGAGGTCGACTTCTTTAAAATTAGCAAAGTTACGACTCGGGCATTGCCGAATTATGGAACTGTACAATCTTCCAAACTCCATCTTGTAAAGAAAGTGCCATGCTGATGCGGAGTGGAGTGCCAGTTTTTTGACCCTGTGGTACCACTTCCCACATACCAGAGATCAAGACACTATCATTCGATAATTCCATAATTGAAAAATTTTGGGCCCTAGCCAATGTCTCACCGGGAGGACGTTTGCTCAATCCAGAAAAATACAAGCGGATTCCAGCCGTATCCTCGACTAGCTCGGTTGAGCCAGTACCCCAAAAGATCGCATCCTCCGAAAACAAATTAACTATGCCGTCGACATCGGAGTTAGTAAAAGCCGATAAAAACCTTTGGAACACATCCTCTGCTTGAGGGTTTCTGGCTTCCTGACTCTGAGCAGTTGAGGTGCCAGCGAAAGCAATAACAAATAAAGCAAAGAATGCACTGATCAGTAGTTTCATCGCTTTGTCCTTAAAAATACCAAATCTCACGTTGAGAATAGTATGTACTAGCAGATTAGGGAACCTTTCTGAGCAAGTGGGAGTACCCCCGTGGGTGAGGTCTGAGCTAGCTAACTTGACACGCGGGGTTACAATATAGGCCGTTCCACCACACAGAAGCACTAAATATGCAGATCAAGCGGGTACTGAGGTGGTTGCTGGAGATAGGCTATCGACCTGCTTATGGCCGGAAAAT
>Ga0209425_10006405_pt1 | contig 11287 bp, 4 predicted proteins | sample COG_05_FD_184749 | JGI IMG/M metagenome (GOLD analysis project Ga0209425, IMG submission 184749) | Pelagic Microbial community sample from North Sea - COGITO 998_met_05 (SPAdes) (version 2) | ecosystem: Environmental > Aquatic > Marine > Neritic zone/Coastal water | place: Helgoland, sampling... | reverse complement strand
CAAAGAAGTTAGAGCAATAACTGGTTTAGGTTTAAAAGAAGCTAAAGATTTAGTTGAAGCCGCACCTAAAGAAGTTAAAGCTGGAGTTGCTAAAAAAGATGCTGAAGAATTTAAGAAAAAACTTGAAGCAGCTGGAGCAAAAGTAGAATTAAAGTAAACAAAATTTAAGATTGAGTTTTACTGGATTTAAAAAAATGCAGTGAAATTTTTTTATTATTAATGCAATTATCTTTTACTCAAAAGAAACATATAAGAAAAAATTTTGGTAAACTTGTTGAAGGTTTATCTATCCCAAATTTAATTGAGGTGCAAAAAAATTCTTATAACGAATTTTTAGAGTCAAAAACTTTAAAAGATCAAATAAGTGAGCTGTCTAAGGGCATAGACAAGGTTTTTAAAAGCATCTTTCCTATTGAAGATGGAAATGACAAGTCTACTTTAGAATATATTTCATATAATTTAGAAAAACCTAAATTCGACGTTATTGAATGCAAACAAAGAAGTTTATCTTATTCAGCTGCACTAAAAGCAAATTTAAGATTAGTTGTTTATGATATAGATCCAGAAAATAATACAAAACAAATTCTATCAGCTAAAGAACAAGAGGTTTTTATTGGAGATCTCCCTTTGATGACACCAAGCGCTACTTTTATTACGAATGGTGTTGAGAGAGTTGTGGTAAACCAAATGCATAGAAGTCCGGGTGTATTTTTCGACCATGATAAAGGAAAAACTCACGCAAGTGGAAAACTTCTTTTTAATTGTAGAATTATTCCAGGCAGAGGGTCTTGGTTAGATTTTGAATTTGATCCAAAAGATATTTTATATTTTAGGATAGATAGAAAGAAAAAACTTCCAATTACAACAATAATGTTTGCCTTAGGTCACACTAAAGAAAAAATTATTGAAACCTTTTACACTACTAATAATTATATTTATAATTCTGATACAAAAAGTTGGATTACAAATTTTAATTTAGAAAATTATAAAAGACCTCAGAAACTTTCTTATGACTTAATTGATGCTAAAAATAACAAAAAAATCTTAGGTGCGGGAGAAAAATTAAATATAGTTATTGCAAAAAAACTTCAAGAAAAAGGTTTAAAATCGATTTCAGTGCCTAATGATCAAATAATTGGAAAATACATCGGAAGAGATATTAAAGAAAAAAATGGCGAATTATTAATTGGTGCTGGATTTGATATCACAGAAGAACAGCTTGAAAAAATAATTGCACAAGAAGAAAAAGAACTAATTATTGTAAATATAGACCCAATTAATAAAGGTCCTTATATTTTAGAAACATTAAAAATAGATAAGAATTTAAATAAAACTGATGCATTAAATGATATTTATAAAATTTTAAGACCAGGAGAGGCACCAACAATTGAAATCGCCGAACAAATTTTTAACAACTTATATTTTACAAAAGAGAGATATGATTTATCTGAAGTAGGAAGAGTAAAACTTAATTCAAAATTAAATTTAGATACTAGTACGAAAAAAACCATCTTAGAAAACACAGATATAATCGCTATAATTAAATTTATGTTGGATTTAAGAGACGGTAAAGGTGATGTTGATGACATTGATCATTTAGGCAATAGAAGAGTTAGATCTGTGGGAGAGTTAGTAGAAAATCAATTTAGAATTGGCCTTTTACGAATGGAAAGAACTGTTAAAGAAAAAATGACTACCTTTTTAGAAATCGAGTCTGCAATGCCTCAAGATTTAATTAATGCAAAACCTATAACAACATCTTTAAAAGATTTTTTTGCTACCTCGCAGCTTTCTCAATTTATGGATCAAACCAATCCATTATCGGAAATAACACACAAGAGAAGAGTATCAGCATTAGGCCCAGGTGGACTTACACGAGAAAGAGCAGGATTTGAGGTAAGAGATGTTCATCCAACTCATTATGGAAGAATTTGCCCTATCGAAACACCAGAAGGACCAAATATTGGTTTAATAAATAGTTTAGCAACTTATTGTAGAGTTAATAAGTTTGGATATATAGAAAGCCCTTATAAAAAAGTTATAAATGGTAAAGTAACTACCGAAATTAAATATTTATCAGCAATCGAAGAAGAAAAATTTACAATTGCTCAAGCGAATTCTCAACTAAATAAAGATGGCTCTTTTGCTGAAGAGCTTAATGCATGCAGAAAAAATCTTAATTTTGAATTATCTAATAGAGAAGATATAGATTTTATTGACGTTTCACCTAAACAACTAGTTTCAGTTGCAGCAGCATTGATACCTTTTTTAGAAAACGATGATGCTAACAGAGCTTTAATGGGATCAAACATGATGAGACAAGCAGTGCCTTTGCTAAAACCAGAGTCACCCTTAGTTGGTACAGGAATAGAGTCTGATGTTGCATTAGATTCTGGAGTGACAATTGTAGCAAAAAGAAATGGATCAGTTGACAAAATCGATGGAAAAAGAATAGTAGTTAAAGTTTCAGACGTAACTGATTTGTCCCAATCAGCTGTAGATATTTATAATTTATCAAAGTTTCAAAGATCTAATCAAAATACATGTATCAATCAAAAACCACTAGTTAAAGTTGGAGATAAAATTAAAAAAGGTGATATCATTGCAGATGGACCTGCAACTAAATTAGGAGAATTAGCTTTAGGAAAAAATGTGACAGTCGCTTTTATGCCTTGGCAAGGTTATAATTTTGAGGACTCAATATTAATTTCTGAAAGATGTGTAACAGACGATGTTTTCACTTCAATTCATATTGAAGAATATGAGTCTATGGCCAGGGATACTAAATTAGGTGCTGAAGAAATAACGAGAGACATACCAAATGTTAGCGAAGAAAGTTTGAGAAATCTAGATGAGTCAGGAATTGTATATGTAGGTGCTGAAGTTAAGCCTGGAGATATATTAGTTGGAAAAGTAACTCCTAAAAGTGAAACTTCTTCAAGCCCTGAAGAAAAATTATTAAGATCTATTTTTGGAGAAAAAGCTACCGATGTAAGAGACTCGTCACTAAAATTACCATCCGGAAGCGCTGGTGTTGTTATAGATGTAAGAGTTTTTAATAGACATGGTATTGAAAAAGATGAAAGATCTATTGCAATAGAAAGAGCTGAGATAGAGGTTGTTCAAGAAGATAAAAAAGTTGAAGAAGAAATTCTGAATAGAAATATTAAATCAAGAGCAACAGATTTACTTAATGGTCAAAGTATAAATAAACAATTTCAAGAATTAAAGCCAGGCACAACATTAAATGAGAGAGATTTTGAAACAATGTCTCTTAAAGATCTTTGGAAAATACCTTTACAAAACCAAGAGTTAAACACTAATTTAGAAAAATTAAAAAATCAATTTGATAATGCATCTGAAGATATTAGATTAAGATTTGAAGATAAGGTTACAAAAATTCAGCAAGGTGATGACTTATTACCTACGGTCATGAAAGTTGTCAAAATTTTTGTTGCAGTAAAAAGAAGATTAATGCCCGGCGATAAAATGGCAGGAAGACACGGAAATAAAGGTGTTGTGAGTAAAATAGTTCCTGTTGAAGATATGCCTTACATGGAAAATGGTAAACCTGTTGATATTGTATTAAATCCTCTAGGAGTTCCAAGTCGTATGAATGTAGGACAAATTTTAGAAACACATTTGGGTTGGTCGTGCTCCGAACTTGGAGATCAAATTAAGGAACATTTAAAAAATTTTGATCAAGAGATAGATAAGATTAAAAATAAATTAAAAGATATTTATGGAAAAAGTTATTACGATGAAGTGATTTCAAAACTATCTAATAAAGAAATTGCTGAATTAGTTCAAAACTTATCGAATGGTGTTCCTATTGCAACACCTGTTTTTGATGGTGCAAGCACGGATGATATAAATAAAATGTTAGATCTAGCAAATCTTCCAAATTCTGGTCAAAATAGTTTATGGAATGGACAAACAGGAGAAAGATTTGATCGACCAGTAACTGTAGGAATAATTTATATGTTAAAATTAAATCACTTAGTTGAAGATAAAATTCATGCTAGATCTACAGGTCCATATAGCTTAGTAACACAACAACCACTCGGAGGAAAAGCACAGTTGGGAGGCCAAAGATTTGGTGAGATGGAAGTGTGGGCGTTGGAAGCTTATGGGGCCTCTTACACGCTACAGGAAATATTAACTGTTAAGTCTGATGACGTTGCAGGTAGAACAAAAGTTTATGAAACTATTGTTAAAGGTAACAATAATTTTGAATCAGGTGTTCCCGAGTCATTTAATGTGTTAATTAAAGAAATTAGAGCATTAGGATTAAATATCGAATTAAATTAATTATGGAAAAAAATTTAACAAAAGTTTTTGAAAATCAAAATATTGTTCAAGAAAACAATTTTAATAGTATTAAAATAACTTTAGCTAGCCCTGAAAAGATTAAATCTTGGTCATATGGTGAAATTAAGAAACCAGAAACAATTAATTACAGAACATTCCGGCCTGAAAAAGATGGTTTATTTTGCTCAAGAATATTTGGTCCAGTAAAAGACTATGAGTGTCTTTGTGGAAAGTATAAAAGAATGAAGTTTAGAGGCATCATTTGTGAAAAATGTGGTGTTGAAGTAACAAAATCTAATGTTAGAAGAGAGAGAATGGGCCATATTGATCTAGCCTGTCCAGTTGCACACATTTGGTTTTTAAAGTCGTTACCAAGTAGAATTTCTTTGACTATAGACATGAAACTTAAAGATGTTGAAAAAGTTTTATATTTTGAAAGTTTTATTGTTGTAGAGCCAGGATTGACCACCTTACAAAAAGGTCAATTAATATCAGAAGAAGCTTTACTAAAAGCGCAAGAGGAATTTGGTGAAGATGCTTTTACAGCGGGCATGGGAGCCGAAGCTGTGAGGGAAATTTTAATAAATTTAGATTTAAAAAAAGAACAAAAGAAATTAAGAGACTCACTACCCGAAATAAAATCTAAGGTAACAGAGGAAAGGACTATTAAAAGATTAAAACTTGTAGAGTCTTTTATTTCATCAGGCAATAAACCAGAATGGATGATTCTTACAAGCGTGCCTGTAATTCCCCCAGAACTTAGACCTTTAGTGCCGTTAGATGGCGGTAGGTTTGCTACATCTGATTTAAATGATTTGTATAGAAGAGTCATTAATAGAAACAATCGTTTAAAAAGGCTGCTAGACCTCAAAGCACCCGATATCATTGTAAGGAATGAAAAGAGAATGCTTCAAGAGTCAGTCGATGCATTATTTGATAACGGAAGAAGAGGTAGAGTTATAACTGGTACAGGTAAAAGACCATTAAAATCGTTAGCAGAAATGCTAAAAGGTAAGCAAGGTAGATTTAGACAAAATTTATTAGGTAAACGAGTTGATTATTCTGGGCGATCAGTAATAGTAGTTGGCCCAGAACTTAAATTGCATCAGTGTGGTTTACCAAAAAAAATGGCTTTAGAATTATTCAAACCTTTTTTATATGCCAGATTAGATAAATTGGGTCTAGCCACGACAATTAAACAAGCAAAAAGACTTGTAGAAAAAGAAAAAAGCGAAGTTTGGGATTGTTTAGAGCATATTATTAGAGAACATCCGGTAATTTTAAATCGTGCACCAACCCTTCACAGGTTAGGAGTGCAAGCCTTCGAAGCAAAATTAATTGAAGGTAATGCCATTGAATTACATCCACTAGTTTGTGCAGCCTTTAATGCTGACTTTGATGGTGATCAAATGGCTGTTCATATTCCATTAAGTTTAGAAGCTCAATTAGAGGCAAGAGTTTTAATGATGTCTACAAACAATATTTTAAGTCCTTCGAATGGAAAACCTATTATAGTGCCCAGTCAGGATATAGTTTTGGGAATTTACTACTTATCACAAGCTGAAGAAAACGATAAAAAACCCAAAGGAATTTTCTCAAGTATTGAAGAAATAGAACAAGCTCTTGAATACAAATCTATTAGTTTGCATTCAAAAATCATTTCGATTTTTGAAACTGTTGATAAAGAAGGTAATTTAATTGTAGAAAAATACACTAGCACTTCAGGTAGATTTTTATTAGCCAACATTTTGCCAAAAAATCATAATATAAAATTTAATTTAGTTAATAAACTATTAACTAAAAAAAATGTTTCAGAAGTTATAGACACTATTTTTAGATTTTGTGGTCAAAAAGAAACTGTTATTTTTTGTGATAAAATTAAATCTTTAGGTTTTAAACACGCATTTAAAGCAGGAATATCTTTTGGTAAGGATGATTTAATAATTCCAAAAACTAAGGAAAGTTTAATTAACAATACAAAAAAACAAATCGAAGAATATGAAAAACAATATTCCGATGGATTAATCACAAGAGGTGAAAAATACAATAAAGTGGTTGATATATGGTCAAAATGTACAGATACCGTTGCAAATGAAATGATGAAGGAAATATCTTCTGCAGAAAAAATTTATGATGATGATAGAATAGAAACAAATTCTGTTTATATGATGGCGGATTCAGGAGCCAGAGGATCACAAGCGCAAATGAAACAATTAGCTGGTATGAGAGGATTGATTGCAAAACCATCTGGAGAGATCATTGAAACACCAATTATATCCAATTTTAAAGAGGGTTTATCTGTATTAGAATACTTCAACTCTACGCACGGCGCTAGAAAAGGCCTTGCAGATACCGCGTTAAAAACTGCTAACTCAGGCTATCTAACAAGAAGATTGTGTGACGTTGCCCAAGATGTTCAAATTACTAAAGCAGCATGTGATCCTAAAAAAAGATCATCTGTATATATTTCAGAAATTATAGAAGGTGGAAATATTTTAGTTAGTTTATCGGAAAGAGTTTTAGGCAGAGTTATAGCTGAAAGTATTAAAAATCCAATTACAGGAGAAGTTATTATAAAAAAAGATAAATTAATTGATGAATTTGATTGTGAAAAAATTGATGCTGCTGGAGTAAAATCTGTAAATGTTTATTCTGTAATTACTTGCGCATCCACAAAAGGAGTTTGCCAAATTTGTTATGGCAGAGATCTTGCAAGAGGCAAATTAGTTAGCATAGGTGAGGCAGTTGGAATGATTGCAGCCCAATCTATAGGTGAACCCGGAACTCAATTAACTATGAGAACTTTTCACGTAGGAGGAACCGCTCAAATTAAAGAGGAGTCACAAATTGTTTCGCAAACAGAGGGAAAATTAAATATTATAAATAAAAATCTAATTGAAGACTCAAAAAAAAATACAATAGTAATGGGCAGAAATACTCAATTAAGTATTGAAGATGATAATAATATACAATTAGCAATTTATAAAGTTAACTATGGATCTAAACTATTTTTTAAAGACGGAGATAAAGTTACAAAAGGAAAAAAAATAGCTGAATGGGATCCATACACATTGCCAGTAATTGCAGAAACCGGAGGAATAGTTAATTATATGGATTTAAATGAAGGAACTTCATTAACTGAAACTCTAGATGACGCAACTGGATTATCATCAAAATCAGTTACAGATTGGAAATCTTCTTCAAAAAATTCAGAGCTTAAACCAAGAATTACTTTAAGAAATGAAAAAGGTGAGATAATAAAAAAAGCTGACGGTAACGAAGCAAGATATTACTTAGTACCTGATACTGTATTATCTGTAAAAGATGGTCAAAAAATATCTGCTGGAGATGTTCTAGCGAGGTTACCTAAAGAAACTTCAAAAACCAAAGATATTACGGGAGGCTTACCTAGGGTTGCTGAATTATTTGAAGCTAGAAAACCCAAAGACAGTGCGATTATTGCTGAAAATGATGGCGTAATTGAATTTGGTAAAGAAGTAAGAGGTAAACAAAAAATTTCAATAGTTGCTTCAGACGGAGAAACTTCAAACTATTTAATACCAAAAGGTAAGCACGTTAATTTTAATCAAGGAGAAAAAATAAAAAAAGGTGAATACTTATTAGACGGGGCTCCTTTACCACATGATATTTTAAGAGTATTAGGCGTTGAAAAACTTACTGAATATTTTATTACAGAAGTACAAGAAGTTTATAGACTACAAGGTGTGGTAATTAATGATAAACACATTGAGACAATTGTTAGACAAATGTTAAAGAGAGTTGAAATTAAAAATCAAGGTGACTCAGATTTACTAAAAGGTGAAGTAATTGATTTATTAGATATTAATGTAATTAATGAAGAGTTAAGAAAAGAAAAGAAAAAACCTGCTGTGTTTGAAAGAATTTTATTAGGTATTACAAAAGCTTCTTTGCAAACAAATTCATTTATATCTGCAGCATCCTTCCAGGAAACAACAAGAGTATTAACTGACGCTTCAATTAAAGGAAAAGTAGACTATTTAGAGGGATTAAAAGAAAATGTGATTGTTGGAAGATTAGTTCCAGCTGGAACTGGATTAACAAAAATAGACTGGGATAAGCAAGCAAGAGAACAGGATAAAGCTAGATTAGAAGAGTTAAAAAAACGTGAGCTAGAATCTACTTCTATCGCACCTGAACAAACAGCTTAAATTTCGCAAATAACCTGTTAAATATTGACTTTTACAGATTCAATGTTAGTTTACGTCAAATTTTGAATGTTAGAAGTAAGGTAATTTATAACCTTAAACACTAACAAAAATTACGCCTAGGGTGTCCTCGCTTTAACTTCAAAATATTTTTTATGCCGACTATTAATCAGTTGATTAAAAAAAGTAGAATTAAACCAGTTGCTAGGAACAAAGTTCCAGCACTTGAAAAGCAACCACTTAAACGTGGGGTGTGCATCAAAGTATATACAACCACACCTAAGAAACCAAACTCTGCACTTAGAAAAGTTGCTAGAGTAAGGTTATCAAATGGTTTTGAAGTTACAGCTTATATACCTGGTGAAGGTCATAATTTGCAAGAACACTCTGTAGTCCTTTTAAGGGGTGGACGTGTAAAAGATTTACCAGGAGTTCGATATCATATTTTAAGAGGCAATCTTGATACTCAAGGTGTAGCTAATCGTAAACAAAGAAGATCTCTGTATGGAGCAAAAAAACCAAAATAAATTATGTCTAGAAAAAGAAAAGCTCCAGTTAGAAAAGTTTATCCTGATCCAAAATTTCATTCTGAAGTAGTTTCAAAGTTTATTAACTCCATAATGTACGATGGAAAAAGGTCTACTGCAGAAAAAATTCTTTATGATGCATTAGATAAAATTAAATCAAAAAACAGCGAAGATCCTTTAAAAATTTTTAATTCTGCAATCACTAATGTTAAACCTAATTTAGAATGTAGATCTAGACGTGTTGGAGGCGCAACTTACCAAGTTCCCGTCGAAGTCAAAGCAAAAAGAGGGCAAGCATTAGCTTTAAGATGGCTTATGGATGCCACTCGCAAAAGAAAAAATAAAACAATGGCGGAAAAGTTATATGCAGAACTATTAGATGCATCACAAAATAAAGGATCAGCAATTAAAAAAAGAGAAGATACTCATAAAATGGCAGAGTCCAACAAGGCTTTTGCACATTTTAGATGGTAGAAATTTATGACTAAATACACTTTAGATAAATATAGAAATATTGGTATCATGGCTCATATAGATGCAGGTAAGACAACTACCACGGAAAGAATTTTATATTATACAGGCAAAAGTCACAAAATAGGTGAAGTTCATGACGGTGCCGCAACAATGGATTGGATGGAACAAGAACAAGAAAGAGGTATTACTATTACATCTGCAGCAACAACTTGTTTTTGGAATGATCATAGAATAAATATTATTGACACGCCAGGACACGTTGATTTTACTATTGAAGTTGAAAGATCTTTAAAAGTTTTAGATGGTGCAGTATGTGTATTCGATGGTGTTGCAGGTGTAGAGCCTCAATCAGAAACAGTCTGGAGGCAAGCTGATAAATATAAAGTTCCAAGAATTTGTTTTGTAAATAAATTAGATAGAACTGGTGCTGACTTTTATAGATGTGTTGACATGATAAAGGACAGACTGGGTTGCAAACCTCTAGTTTTACAGTTGCCAGTTGGTTCTGAAGCTGACCTAAAAGGTGTGATTGATCTAGTAAAAATGAAAGCCGTTATTTGGCAAAATGAAGATCTTGGTGCCAAATTTGACGTAGTTAATATTCCTGACGATTTAAAAGATAAAGCGAATGCATATAGAAAAGAATTAGTTGAAGCAGCAGTAGAACAAGATGAAAAATTAATGGAGTCTTATTTAGATGGAAAAGAACCTTCAGAGCAAGATTTAATTAAATGTATAAGAAAAGGAACTCTAGATTTTAGCTTTGTACCAATTACAACAGGATCAGCTTTTAAAAATAAAGGTGTGCAGCCTTTACTTGATGCAGTAATAAGTTATTTACCAAGTCCCCTTGATATCGGATCAATAGAAGCTACAAAACTTAACTCAGAGGATAAAGTAGAAATGAAATTTGCTGATAATGAACCTTTTTCTGCATTAGCATTTAAAGTAGCAAATGACCCTTTTGTTGGATCTCTTACATTCATTCGAATTTATTCCGGAACTATTAAAGCCGGCACTTCAGTTTACAATTCATCTAAAGAAAAAACAGAACGTGTAGGTAGAATGCTGTTAATGCATGCCAATAGTCGAGAAGATATTAAAGAAGCCACAACCGGAGATATAGTTGCACTTGCAGGTCTTAAATTTACTATCACTGGACATACTTTGTGTGAAGAAAATAAGCCAATTTTATTGGAACCAATGGAGTTTCCTGATCCAGTTATTGAAATTGCCGTTGAACCTAAAACTAAAGCTGACCAAGAAAAAATGGGTGAAGCCTTAGGAAGATTAGCGAAAGAAGACCCTTCATTCAGAGTTACTTCTGATGAAGAGTCAGGTCAAACAATAATCAAGGGTATGGGAGAATTACATCTTGATATTATTGTAGATAGAATGAAAAGAGAATTTAAAGTTGAAGCAAATGTGGGTGCACCTCAAGTAGCTTATAGAGAAACAATATTAAATTCTGCTGAAGTTACTTACATACATAAAAAACAAAGTGGTGGTTCTGGACAGTTTGCTAAAGTTACATTAAGTGTTGAACCTTTAGAACCTGGAAAAGGCAGAGAAGTTGAAAATAAAATTAAAGGTGGATCTATACCAAAAGAATTTATTCCAGGTGTAGAAAAAGGTGTTGAAAGTGTAGCGGAGGGTGGAATATTAGCTGGTTTTCCTGTTATCGATTATAAAGTTACGATTTTAGATGGTCTTCACCATGATGTGGATTCAAGTGTTTTGGCATTTGAAATAGCATCTAGATATTGTTTTAGAGAATTATGTCAGAAG
>Ga0209425_10006400_pt1 | contig 11293 bp, 12 predicted proteins | sample COG_05_FD_184749 | JGI IMG/M metagenome (GOLD analysis project Ga0209425, IMG submission 184749) | Pelagic Microbial community sample from North Sea - COGITO 998_met_05 (SPAdes) (version 2) | ecosystem: Environmental > Aquatic > Marine > Neritic zone/Coastal water | place: Helgoland, sampling... | reverse complement strand
CAAGCCTTTTGATATCGATGAAGCTGTAAAAATGATCAGAAGAGCAACCTTGTCGCCCTCACAAAAACTCGATAGCGAAAATGAAAGTGAAACAAAAGCTGAAATAGTTGGAGAGGCACCTGCTATGCAAGAGGTCTTTAGGGCTATTGGTAAACTTTCAAACTCAAATTCTACTATTCTTCTTGTGGGGCAATCTGGAACTGGAAAGGAACTTGTAGCTAAGGCTTTATATCAACACAGTCCTAGAAAAGACAAACCATTTATTGCACTAAACATGGCTGATATTCCTAAAGAGCTTCTTGAGGCAGAACTGTTTGGTCATGAAAGAGGAGCTTTTACAGGGGCAGATGAAAAAAGAATAGGGAGATTTGAACAAGCTAATGGGGGAACTCTATTTCTGGATGAAATTGGGGATATGCAACTGGAAACTCAAACGAGATTGTTAAGGGTTCTTTCCAATGGAGAATTTTATCGGGTAGGTGGAAGAGAGCCTATAAAAGTAGACGTGAGGATTATTACGGCAACTCATCAAAATCTTGACGTGCATGTTAAAGAAGGGACCTTCAGGGAAGATTTATTCCACAGACTGAATGTTATTAAACTTACTTTGCCTAATCTCAATGAACGAAGAGAAGATATTCCTGAATTAGCTAAACATTTTTTTAAACTGTCTTCTGAAGAACTTGGAGAAGAAAGAAAATACCTTTCGCAGGAAGTTGAGGATTATTTTTTAAGCCTTCCATGGCCAGGCAATGTTAGACAATTAGAAAATACTTGCAGGTGGTTAACGGTAATGTCTCCTACAAGAGAGATTCGTCTGGAAGATCTTTCAGATGATTTAATTTCTGAGGAAACAAATGGAACTGAATGGACTGACCTACTTAATCTATGGGTTGAGAATTCTTTAGCTAAGGGTGAAAACAATCTTTTAGAAAAAACTCTACCAGACTTTGAAAAAACAATGATCAAAGCAACGCTAAGAAAAACAAAAGGAAAGAAAAAAGAAGCAGCCAATATTCTTGGATGGGGTAGGAATACTTTGACCAGGAAAATTAAAGAGCTAGGCCTAGATAGGTAGGTTTAATTTACTGTTTGATTAGAGGCAAACCTGCTTGAACCCATCCTTGCATCCCTCCAGAAAGTATATTTACGTTCACAAACCCTTGCTTAATTAACCTACCACCAACGGCACTTGACGAACTCCCAAGTTTGCAAACTAGAAGGATGTGATCTCTTTCGTTTGCCTTAAAGAGTGAATTTTCTTTATCAACGCTATCCGGCTCTAGATTAATTGCACCTGATATGGTTCCTGAATTGAATTCAGCAGAAGTTCTGAGGTCTACCACCAAAGCATTTTCTTTATTGATAATGCGCGTTGCCTCAGAGGTATCTATTTTTTTTCCTCCTTTTCTACTCTCATAAATAATTAGGGCAAAGAGCAAAAAAAACAATAATAGTACTGCTAAGTAATTATCAACAAGAAAAATTAGAAATTTATCCATAATGGAGCACGATTATATAGATTACTAAGTTAGAATAGTTGGTTATTACAAAAAAATATATCGTATGAGCGCTTCTCTTGTTCTTGTTAGACATGGCCAAAGTGAATGGAATGAAAAAAATCTTTTTACTGGCTGGAAAGATCCCGGTCTTACAGCAAAAGGTGTGGAAGAAGCTAAATCAGCCGGTATTCAATTAAGAACTGAAGGTTTTCAATTTGACGTTATGTTTACTTCTGATCTTCTTAGGGCTCAAAAGACAGGGGAGATTATTCTTAAAGAATTAGAAGCTACAAGTCTGCCCATGGTTAAAAACCAAGCCTTAAATGAAAGAGACTATGGTGATTTATCAGGCCTGAATAAAGATGAAGCAAGGGAGAAATGGGGTGACGAGCAAGTTCATATTTGGCGACGATCTTTCGATACTCCTCCACCGGGAGGGGAAAGCTTAAAAGGTACGGCTGAGAGAGTGCTGCCTTATTTTAAAAAAGAAATTCTCCCACAATTATTGGAAGGGAAAAATATCTTAATTGCTGCGCATGGTAATTCTTTGCGCTCCCTTGTTATGGAATTAGATCAGCTCACTAAAGAGCAGGTTGTAAAGTTAGAAATTGCTACAGGTGACCCTATTTGCTATGAAATTGCATCGTCTGGAAAGGTAGTTAAGAAATAAACTTAATCGCGAACAGCTATTTTAGCTAACCTTAGAGCTTCCTTGGCTTCTTTTATAGAATATTCTGAAAAATGAAAAATGCTTGCTGCTAGTACGGCTTCGGCACCGCCCTTCAGTATTCCATCGACTAAATCTTGAAGAGATCCAACGCCTCCTGAAGCAATTACAGGAAGATTAATACTGGAAGAAACTGCTTTAGTTAATTGATTATCAAATCCTTCCTTAGTTCCATCACGGTCCATGCTGGTTAAAAGTATTTCTCCAGCACCAAAGTCTTCGAGTTTTTTTGCCCATTCAACAACATCTAAACCGGTCTTATTTCTCCCTCCATAAGTGACTACTTCATATTTGTCTCCGTTGTTATTGATACTCTTGGCATCAATTGCCACAACAATGCATTGAGAACCAAACTTCTCTGAAGCTGCTTTAACAAATTCAGGGTTTTCGACAGCTGCAGTATTGATACTTACTTTGTCAGCACCAGACCTCAATAAATTCTTTATGTCGTCTAAAGACCTTACTCCCCCTCCTACAGTCAAAGGAATAAAAACCTCACTCGCTATCTTTTCTACTGTTTGATAAGTGGTTGCTCTTGATTCGTGGCTGGCCGTAATGTCCAACATAGTTATTTCATCAGCTCCTTCAAGATCATAGCGTCTAGCAACCTCACTTGGATCACCAGCATCTCTGATGTTAAGAAAATTAACTCCCTTAACCACGCGACCATTGTCTACATCAAGGCAAGGAATTATTCTCTTAGCTACAGTCATTTCTTTTGTTGTGATTCTGCGATTGCCTCTTCAAGACTAAAAGCATTTTCGTAAAGCGAACGACCACAAATAACGCCTTCCAAATTCACATTACTTCTTGATAACTCTCTAATATGATCTAAAGAGGAAACACCTCCTGAAGCAATAACAGGTATGGTTGTGCTTCTTGCGAACTCAACAGTGGCTTCCACATTGGGACCTGACATCATTCCGTCTTTTGAGATGTCTGTGTAAATGATGGAAGAAATCTTTATATCAGAAAGAGAGTTTAATAAATCTAGCGGTGTAGCAGTGCTTGCTTCAACCCAGCCCTCTGTTTTAAGTTTACCTTTGTAAACATCAAGAGCAAGGACAATACTTTTAGGGTAAGTTAAACTGAGTTGTCTTAAAATCTCCGGCTCTTTTATAGCTGAAGTTCCTATCACTATTCTTGAAATACCAGAATCAAGATATAAAGCAGCCGACTCTAGATTACGTATGCCTCCGCCAACCTGTATTAACTTGTTTTTAAATTCAGAAGCTATTTCTAAGATGACCTTTTGATTAACGGGCCTGCCTTGAATGGCTCCATCAAGATCTACCAAGTGAAGTATTTCAGCTCCCTTAGAGAACCACCGTCTTGCCATATCAATGGGGTGTTCAGAAAAAACAGTTTCCTGATCCATCTTTCCTTCCTTAAGTCGGACACACCTCCCTGATTTAATATCTATTGCTGGAATTATTATCATCAATTACCTTCCCAACTTATAAAATTTTTATAAAACTGAAGACCAACTTTTTGACTTTTTTCTGGATGAAATTGTACTGCGAAGATATTGTTCTTAGCCAACGCTGAAATAAATTCAGACCCATGGCAAGTTGTTCCTATTGCGTCCGCAGAGCTATCACATGCGTAGCCATGAACAAAGTAGAAGAAACTGTTGTTAGGAATATCTGTCCATAAGTAATGATCAGATTTTTGTAATACTTGATTCCAGCCCATGTGCGGAACTTTTACAGTAGAGGTACTGGATATCCTACGAACCTTCCCTTCTAATAAGTTAAACCCGCTAATTCCATTATTCTCTTCACTTGATTCAAGTAACATCTGCATCCCAACACAAATAGCAAGCGTAGGCTTCTCGGCCATATTTCTTAAAACAACCTGATCAAGGTTATTATTCGATAGAGCTTCCATGCAGTCTTTAATAGCTCCAACTCCAGGCAAGACTATCTTGTCTGAATTTTCAATTTCACTTTTTTTTGAAGTGACTAGAATTTGGTCTGAAGGAGAAACCTTTTTAAGGGCTTTGCTGACTGAATGAAGGTTTCCCATACCATAATCAATTACGGCTATTGTATTCATAAAAAAGTTTCTTATGGGGTTACAAAGAACCTTTGGTAGAGGGAATAGTCCCCTCTGATCTTTTGTCTAGCTCTAAAGCCATCCTCAAGGATCGGCCAAAGGCTTTAAAAATTGTTTCTATCTGATGATGGGTATTGTCTCCACTTAAATTATCTATATGAAGTGTTACAAAAGCATGATTACTAAAAGACTGGAAAAAATGTTCGAACATACCAACCTCCATATTACCCACTGTATCCTTAGCAAATTTAACGTTCATAAATAAGCCGGGTCTGCCTGAAAAATCTAAAACTACCCTCGATAGTGCTTCATCAAGAGGCACATAGGAATGTCCATATCGTCTTATGCCTTTTTTATCTCCAACAGCTTTATTAAAGGCTTCTCCTAAAGTAATACCTATGTCTTCAATAGTATGGTGATCATCTATATGCAAATCACCCTTAGCTTTTATATCTAAGTCAATCATGCCATGACGTCCTATCTGATCCAGCATGTGTTCTAAAAAAGGTAGCCCCGTTGAAAAAGAAGTCTTTCCAGTGCCATCCAGGTTAATTTTAATTACAACCTCTGTTTCAGAAGTCCCACGCGTTATTTCTGCTTTTCTCATTTTTTTATCAATCAATAAAAAGGTCGCGCATTATAACGGATATAGATTAACTCTTCATAGAAGGTCGTATAAAATCTTAAAACCATATGAACACTTTTAGTAACAGAGTAATTAAATGGCACGGGGAGAGCGGAAGAACTGACTTGCCCTGGCAAATTAACAAGACCCCTTACAAAGTATGGATATCTGAGGTTATGCTCCAACAAACACAAGTTAATACTGCAATGCCTTACTTTGATGCTTTCATGAAACGTTTTCCTAATATTGACAGTCTGGCTGAAAGTACAACAGATGACGTTTTGAGCTATTGGTCAGGTTTAGGCTATTACGCCAGGGGTAGGAACATCCATAAAACTGCATGTATTTTAAAGGATGATTATTCTTCTTCTCTGCCCTGCTCATTAAAAGAACTGGAGTCACTTCCTGGCATTGGCAGATCAACTGCTGGAGCAATATACTCTCTGGGCTTTAATAAAAGCGCTCCCATCTTAGACGGTAATGTTAAAAGAGTACTTTCTAGACATAAGCGAATTGATGGGATTTTAAAAAAAACCGCTACCGTTAATAAACTCTGGGAAATATCTGAAGAATTACTTCCTCATAAAAATTATGGAACGTACACTCAAGGTATTATGGATCTTGGCGCTACTGTATGTACTAGGAGCAATCCTAGCTGCTCAGCGTGTCCAGTTGAAGAAGACTGTCTTGCTAGAATTCATAATGAAACAGCGCTGCTGCCGAATAGGGGAACTTCAAAAAAGAAAAGAGAGAAAGAGGTTTTTTGGCTTGTACCTATAGATAAAAATAATAATGTCTACCTAGAAAAAAGACCAGAAAAAGGAATTTGGGGTGGCTTGTGGTCATTTATAGAGTGTGATGAAAAAAAAGAATTAAAAAAGATTTACGAGAGTAAATTTAGTCCAAATAAATCTTATATTAAAAAATACAAAGAGATTCAGCATAGCTTTAGCCATTACAACCTTAAGGCACATGTTTTTGTAGTGCCTCTTAAGAGGAAATTTACTAAAAAAACCAATACAGAGTCTATATGGACAAATGCGAAAGAGTTACAATCAAGAGGTACTCCTAAGCCAATACAGAAATTAATAATAGAGATGAGCCAGAATGGTTAGATTAGTAAAATGCAAAAAACTAAAAAAAGAATTACCCGGTCTTGAAGGACCTCCCTACCCTGGCCCTAAAGGTGAAGAGATTTTTCTTAATATCTCTAAACAGGCATGGGAAGAATGGTTAGAACACCAAAAAATGCTGATTAATGAAGGACAATTAAACTTAATAGATAGAGATTCAAGAAAATGGCTCAATGAACAAATGGATTTGTTTTTGTCAGGCAAGGAATACGCAAAACCAAGTGGCTTTAAGCCGCAGGAATAAGAATTTAATAAATTTATTGTTGAGAATCATTCTCAATTGGGTAAAATATTCTTAATGAAACTCTTATACAAGATCCCACTGTTTTCTTTTCTTTTTATAATAGCTTTTGAGACTCTATATGCCTCTGAAGTTAATATCTACACCTCTAGGCATTATGACTCCGACGAATCTCTTTATGCCGAATTTACTAAAGAAACAGGAATTAAGGTTAATGTGATCTCTGGAAAAGGAAGTGCATTGTTAGAAAGACTAAAAGCTGAAGGAAAAAACTCTCCTGCTGATATTTTCTTTACAGTGGATGCGGGTAACCTTTGGAAAGTTCAAAAAGAAGGTCTTTTTAGTCGTATTAATTCTAAAAATATCACTTCTATTGTCCCTAAGAATTTAAGAGGCCCAAATGATGAATGGGTAGCTACAGCTAAAAGAGCTAGAGTCATTTTTTATAATCCTAAGAAAGTATCTGAGAGTGAAATAAAAAATCTATCCTATGAAGATTTAGCAAAACCAGAGTGGAAAGGAAGAATTGCCATAAGGAGTTCCAGCAACATGTATAATCAGTCCTTAGTTGCCTCGCTCATTTCAAATCTTGGAGAAAAAGTAACGGAAGAATGGGCAAAAAATTTCGTGGCAAATTTTGCTAGAAAACCTCAAGGTAATGACAGATCTCAAATTATCGCCGTGGCAAATGACGAAGCAGACATTGCCATAGCTAATAGCTATTACCTCGGCATAATGCTTTCGAGGTCCAAAGGTGACGAGCAATCAGAAGCTGCTAAAAAAGTTAAAATGCATTTTCCAAATCAACAGAACAGAGGCTCACATATAAATATTAGCGGAGCTGGCATATTAAAGAATTCGCCGAACAAAGATAATGCTGTAAGTTTTCTAGAGTTTCTTCTTTCTGAAAGAGTTCAGAATTATATGGTTAATATTTCATTTGAGTATCCTGTACTCAAAGATGTACTTCCTAACCCGATCATGGCTGCATTTGGAACTGACTTTAAAGTAGATGAAGTTTCAGTTGCTAGCTACGGAGAACTTAATCCTCAAGCTGTTAAGCTTATGGATAGATCGGGTTGGCAATAGAAAAGCCGTAACATTTCTTTTTTTTGATATAGTTTCTTCTTTTCTTTTAAAAAAATTTGAAAAGTGCCATACAAATTATCTATATCTTCTTGGAAGGCATTCCCCTTTTTAATTCTTCTTGTCTTTATAGCTCCAGTACTAATAGTTCTCTCTAGTCTTTTTGGTGACTATTCTGAAAATTGGTCACACCTCTATAATTATGTTCTGTTTGATTACGTCTCTAATAGCATTCTTTTAATATTGGGTGTTATATTTTTAGTGCTAATTATTGGACTGAGCACTTCCTGGTTAGTTACTAACTATAGTTTTTATGGGAAAGAGTTTCTTGAATGGGCTTTAATTTTACCCCTATCGATACCACCATATATTTTGGCTTATACTTTTACTGGATTATTTGATACTACCGGAACGGCTAATAACCTTTCAAGGGAGATACTTAACTTAGGTCAAGACTTTGTGTTGTTCCCAAACGTTAGAAATATTTATGGTGCAATACTTGTATTTTCTTTTACCCTATACCCTTACGTCTACTTGGTATCAAGAACGGCCTTTATAAATCAATCGAGGTCTATGCTTGAAGCAGGAAGAGTACTAGGTTTAAGTCAATTTCAGACTTTCTATAAATTATCCTTACCAATTATAAGACCCGCGATTATAGGGGGTCTAATGCTTGTTATTATGGAAACGCTTTCAGACTTCGGAGCAGTTGACCATTTTGCAATTCAGACTTTTACAACAGGCATATTCAGAACCTGGTATGGGCTGTATGACTTAAATACAGCAATGCAACTTGCTTCATTACTATTGATCTTTGTTGGAGTCTTTTATTTACTAGAAAGATATTCTAGAAGCGAAACTGAATATACTTCAACATCTTCAACTTTCAGACCCACAAAAGAAATAGAATTGAAAGGACTAAAGTCTTCCTTAGCTTTCTTCGTATGCTTTTTCCCCATATTTATAGGATTTCTTCTCCCAGTTTCAGAGTTAGCCGTTTGGGCCTTCAGCAGTAACTTAGGCTTTTTTAACGAGAAGTTTTATACGACAACTTTTAACACTATCTATCTTGCACTATTTTCAGCATTATTATGTGCTACTTTAGCTTTACTTATAAATTATTCTATTCGCTTTACTAAAAGCAGATTTTCTAATTTATTAAGCTCACTTCTTTCAATAGGGTATGCCGTACCCGGACTGATACTTGCTGTAGGAATAGTTCAATTATTGGCCTGGCTAGATAATAAAGTTCTACTAGAACTTGAGATAGTGCTGACCGGAAGTATCATTGGGCTAATCTTTGCTTACCTTATAAAATCATATGCTTTGGCTAATTCAACCTTCGAATCTGGCTTTAAGAGAATAAGCCCCTCATTAGATGACTCGGCAAGAATATTGAACTCAAGCGGTTGGAGTATGCTTTTAAGAGTTCATTTCCCTTTGCTCAAAACAAGCTTCTTAACAAGCCTCTTACTTGTAACTTCTGAGGTGGTTAAAGAGCTCCCTGCTACCCTTATACTAAGACCTTTTAATTTTGACACTTTAGCAGTGTCAACATATCTTTATGCTGCTGAAGAAAGAATGTTCCTAGCGGCAGCTCCAGCAATTGCAATTGTCGCGATAGGCCTTATTCCAATAATTATTCTTACTAGAATGATAAAATCTTCAAGGCCTACAACAAACAAAGATGGTTATGATTCTTGAAATAAATAATTTACAACACTCATATGATGGGACAACACAGTCTATAAAGAATGTTAACTTTAAAGTTAGAAGTGGAGAATTTATATCCATACTTGGACATTCTGGATGTGGAAAAAGCACTCTGCTGAGATTGATAGCAGGATTAGAAGAACAAACAGAAGGAACTATAAAAATAAATGGTGAAATCATTTCAGATGATAAATTCCAAACTCCTACTGAGAAAAGAGGATTAGGGCTGGTAGTCCAAGAGAAGGCGCTATTTCCACATTTAAGCGTTTTAAAGAATACAAGCTTTGGTATTAAGAATAATGCAGCAGGAAGATCCAAAGCTATGGATCTTTTAGATCTATTTGAAGTTAGTCACCTATCAAGTAAGTATCCAAATGAAATTTCAGGAGGAGAGCAACAAAGAGTTGCCCTGGCAAGAGCTCTAGCTCCTGAACCAAGAATTTTACTTCTTGATGAGCCATTTAATGCTCTAGACGAAGAGCTTAAGAATAACCTTCACAATGAAACTAAGAAAATAATAGAAGAAAAAAACCTGACAGTTCTCATGGTATCTCACGACAAGAATGAAGCTATATTCTTTTCTGATAGACAAATTATTATGGAAAATGGCAGAATAATAGAAGAAATTGATTAAAAGAAGTTTAAATTATTTATCTAATTTATTTTCCTCATGTATTAGGTCGGTTATAATTCGACGCACTTTAGATATTAGCGTTTTAGATTCTCAATCAATAACACAGATATCTTAATTCTAAGCCCAGATAGCTCAGTCGGTAGAGCAAAGGACTGAAAATCCTTGTGTCGGTGGTTCGATTCCACCTCTGGGCACCACTTAAACCCCTGCCAGATTTAGAGGAGGCATCAGTTGGTGTATAGTTAACTAAGAATCTGGAGAGTCGTCATGAAAAAACTAACTATCTCTTTAATATCCTTAATATTACTCGGAGGATGTTTCGAAATAGAACAAAAATTAGTTATAGGTAGTAAAGGTTCAACAGAATATAAAATTATTTTAACAATGGACCAAACTTTAGCTCTTCTATCTAAGAATGCTGAGCAAGAGATTTGTAAGTCTCATTTACAGGAAAGTTTAAATAAAGAAACTTTTACTTTTTCTTCAAAAGAGTTTCGCAAAGGAGAAAGCTTTGGTTGTATTTACCAGTTGAATAGCTCTTTTCAAGATTTTTATGAATTGGTTGACTCCGGCGCATTAGATGAGATATTTTTAATGGAGGAAAATCCTAGCCAAAGAAATAACTTAAAGAGCCAAAAACTTTTAGAGATTGAAAGAATTTCAAATAAAACATATAAAATCACTTCATTAATTAATGCTGATGAATATGATTCAAATCTTTCTCAAGGGCAAGTTGACGAACTCAATAATCCTTTTGGCGAACTAGATTCTTTTTTTCAGAAATCTCTTGAATCTATGTTTTTGGGAAAGAGGTTTATTTTCTCTCTAGAAGCTCCAAAAATAATTAAATCAAATTCCAGAATACTAAATAACGGAAAAGAAACTAGGATTGATCTACCTATATCTAACTTGATTAAAGAAAAAGATATTTATTTTGAAAGTACTTTTTATGTTGGAGAATCAGCTGATGACCCTTTCTCATCATTTCTAAAATAATACTAATTCACCTCTTTTCCAGATTTCCATTTTTTAGAACTAAGAGCTATCCCGTTCTTATCAAAATTCTCTTCTAAACCATTTCTTTTCCCAAAAGAGTAGTTAGTAATCTTTTTTAAGATTCCGTCTTCATAATATTCTTCTAAAGGACCTTGAATCTTTCCACTTCGATAAAGTGATCTTATCGCTAGTGTGCCGTCAGGGTAATATGCTTCCCATTCTCCAGCTCTTTTACCTCTGATGAATTTTCCACTTAATTTTATAACACCATCTGGGTAGTACTCTTCAAAATTTCCATCAACTTTATCTTTAAGGAAATTCGTTCTATAGGAGAGTTGTCCGGTTTCTTCAGAGTAAATTTCTTCCAATCCATTTTTTTGTCCATTCTTGTAAGTTAATTTAATAATAGGCTGACCATTTTCTTTGTACTTTTCATATGGACCATCAAAAACTCCTTTTTTGTAGACAAATTTTTCTTTTAGAAGACCATCTGAAAAGAAGGATTTTATTTCTCCATCAAAAACTCCTTTTTTGTAGTTTTCAATTCTACTAATTTGTTTATTAGGGTGATAAAAAAT
>Ga0209425_10006399_pt1 | contig 11293 bp, 9 predicted proteins | sample COG_05_FD_184749 | JGI IMG/M metagenome (GOLD analysis project Ga0209425, IMG submission 184749) | Pelagic Microbial community sample from North Sea - COGITO 998_met_05 (SPAdes) (version 2) | ecosystem: Environmental > Aquatic > Marine > Neritic zone/Coastal water | place: Helgoland, sampling... | reverse complement strand
ACTTTACCAGCTTCAAGAGCTAGTATTGGTAAATATGTTATAGGGCAGCGTTTTATGAACTATAAAGATTGGAGAGATCCTTTAACTAGTATTGCTTAACAAATTTAAGTTGACGTTCAACTTCTGAACATGATATTAATAAAGCACCATAATATAATGGGGTTTTTTCTAAACCTAGATAAGTAAATAAGATTTACTTTTTATTCTCGGTTGATGTTTTCACCCGTAGGGCGGTAGCGTGAGAAATAGGGATAAATAATAAAATTTTTTAGGGTAGGTAGTTTTATAGGTACTCGTCTATATAAAAAATTACTTGAGTTTAGATAAAATTTTTCTACTATTGCTGCTTATAATTCTTTTGATAACATATTGTTGGTTGTCCGAGATAGATAATATTTGCCAAAAAGATCAAGAGTATTTATGGAGATATTAACGATGAAGTTTTTGTTGGAAATATAATTGTGACTATGATTATATTTATTTTTTGTAAATGTAAAAGATATAAAATCTAGAAATCACTATAAATTTAGTAATCAATTTAAGATAAATATATTAAATTCCATATATTATGAAATGGAAGAAAGGGGATATAAAATAAAAATTAGTACACAAAGAAAAAGCATATTAATTTTTATAAATAGAAAATTAATGACCTATGATCATATTCTTCCATTTTTATTTGAGTTAAAAAAGTATAATCCTAATGCTAAATTAGAAATATGGTTTCCTGATTTTATTACTTATACCGAAATAAAGAAGAATACATTCTTATATGAAACTGGAAAAAATATAGCAGATTTATATGTTATTACTAATATTTATAATAAAGGCTTTGTAAAGATTTTTAATACTATTAATATTTCTTTGAAATTAATATATAGAATAGTGCGAGCAATATTATTTAACACAACATTTATTCATTATAAGCTTCTAGATAGTAAGCCATTTTCTATTTTAAAATACTTTAATAAAAATAACACATTTTTAGCAGAAGCTGATTCTTTTGGTTTTACGCAGGTAATGAAGGATGTAGATAATTTAAAAAATATACCTTTAGAGAAAAATATTAAAAACACTAATTTCTTACAATTTAGCGATTGTTGGGTGCAAAAAGATAATAAGAAAGGTGATTTTTTAACTTTTGGTACACCCAAAAAAAGGGCTGTATGGATTAATCATGTATTAAATGTTTCAGAACGGTATATTAAAAACCAGTATAAAGAATATAAAATTGAAAACCCTTCAAATGTAGTATCTATTATGTTGGGATATCTTGGAGACTTAGTTTATTTAACTAGTAAAGATGCTCTAGAAAAATTATTCATTGAAACTTTAGAAGTATTAAGAGATTTCAAGTTTGATGGAATAATCCTAATAAAACCTCATATAATTACAGACATAAAAATAATGAATAAAGTAATAAAATTATATCCAGAATTAAAAATATATATTACCTATCTACATCCAATGATATTGGCAACGAAGTCACAAGTTGTTATTAGTAATTACTATTCTTCTACATTAAATGATTTTAAACTAATGGGTGTGAAAACTATTGAATACGCTTCATATAACAGCCGAGCGTTAGAATTAATGTCAGGTAAGAGTTTCAGGCCTGAATATGTTGACTATTTTATTAATCATGACAAATTATTATTAGCAAAAACACTTAAAAACTTACTTAAAGAAAAGAAAAAAGAAAAAATACAAATAGATATAAATGATAAAAATAAAAATTCTATATTTGATAGAATGTTAAACATAAGGTAATAAAATGAATACTTTTCAGGTTTCTCAAAATAAACTAAAGCAATATATTAGCCATAAAGATGATAATATAAAAAATACTATTATTAAATTAAATAATGTATATGGTTTGTTTCAAATAATTTTAGATTCCAATAATAAATTAGTAGGAACCTTGACCGATGGAGATATTAGAAGGGGTATTTTAAAAGGGCACGATATTAATGGAAAAGTAGAATTGTTTATGAATAAAAATCCTATATTTTCCTTTGAAGATAAGGAGAAAGATAATATTATGCTACTTACAAGTATTGAAAGAGAACCTTTTTTTCTTCCAATATTAAAGAATAATAAAAAATTACTAACATTATTGATTAAGGACGAGAATAAAAGTATTCCTCAGGCTATTATAATGGCAGGGGGGTTAGGTTCTAGGTTGGGTGAATTAACAAAATATACTCCTAAGCCCATGTTGAAATTTAAAGGCAAGCCTATTTTAGAATATTGTATTAAACTATTAGAAGCTGAAGGTATTAAAGAAATATACATATCGGTAAATTATTTAGCTGAAAAAATTATTAAATATATAGAAGAACGTAAATCTAAATCTAAAATAATACTTGTGCATGAAAATAATAAATTAGGAACTATAGGTTCATTGTCCTTAATTTCTAAAAATATTACTGGGCCAATATTGGTAATGAATGCAGATTTATTAACCAATGTTTCTTTAGAAGCAATGATATCCTTTCATCTAAATGGCAAGTTTTCGTCTACAATTGCAAGTGTCACATATGAGTCTAATATCCCATGTGGAGTTTTAAATTTTAATCAAATAGGATGCTTGGAGGCAATAGATGAAAAACCAACTATCAGTTATGCGGTTGCTGGAGGTATATATATTTTAAATAAAGAGATTTACGACTTATTGGAATACAATAAGTATTATAACATGCCTGATTTATTAAATGAGGCAGTTAAAAAAAATTATACTAATTCTTTATTTCCTATACATGAAAATTGGAAAGATATAGGAAGACCTGAAGATTATAATGAAAAATAAAAATAATATAGCTGTAGTAGTTGCACACCCAGATGATGAAGCTTTAGGTATGGCAGGCACCATAATAAAGCATGTGGAGTCAAAAGATAATGTGTTTGTTATTATTTTATCAAAAGGAGAAGATTCTAAAAAAGACCAAAAATATAAAAATAAAAACAGAGTAGAAAATGCAGAAAAATGGTGCAAATTTGTGGGGGCTAATTTATTTGCGTTTTATGATTTTCCAGATCAAAGATTAGATGAGGTGCCAGAATTAGATATAGTTAAATGTTTAGAAAAAGACTTTGGTAAAATAGATCCTGATATAGTATACATTCATCATTTAGGAGATCTTAATAAAGATCATCGTATCACAGCTAATGCTGTTTTAGTAGCTCTTAGGCCAATGGGCAATAAAACTGCAGAAATTAGATCTTTTGAAACTCCATCTTCAACGGATCAGGCTCCCAATATTGCTAATTATTTATTTTCCCCCAATTTATATATATCAATTGATAAATATTGGGATATGAAAAAAAAATCTTTAAAAATATATAATAAAGAACTAGGTATTCTTCCTCATCCTAGATCTATGACTTCCATAAAAGCTTTAGGAGTAAAAAGAGGAGCTGAATCAGGATTTAAAATGGCTGAAGCATTTTATATTATAAGAAAATTGATAGAATAGTTATGCTTATAATTTATAACCCAATTAAGATTATTCATAAACTAGATTAGTTACAAGTAAGAATTTGAAGATAAAAATTACATAAGATAGATATAATTTGTAGATGGAAAGGATGTAAGTAGAGTGGCAGATATAATTACTGATTGGGGGCAATACAATGATTAAATATCCATATTCTAAACCTGAGATTACAGAGTCTGATATTACCAGTGTAGTAGAAGTTCTTAAAAATGGATATTTAACTCAGGGCAGTAAGATTTTAGAATTTGAGAAACTGTTGCAAAATAACTTTAAGTGTAACCACGCAATAGTTCTTAATTCTGGAACTGCAGCTTTACATTTAATATATAGTATTCTTGGAATTGGTCCTGATGCAGGTATATTGACATCACCAATAACTTTTTTATCAACAGCAAATGCTGCCAAAATGTTAAATGCACCAGTAGTATTTGCAGATGTTGATCCTTTAACTGGGCTAATCACTCCTGAAACTATTGAAACAGCTATTGTTTCTAGCAGTATTAAAATTAAAGTAATTACTCTTGTTCATCTAGGTGGAAAAATATGTGATTTAGAAGGTGTATCAAGAATAGCTAAAAAATATAATTGTTTAATAGTAGAGGATGCATGTCATGCTCCTGGGCCGTTGCGTGTTAATGATGGTAATAAGGAAGTAATTAATAATACTTGTATATATAGTATTGCGTGCACTTATAGCTTTCATGCAATTAAACATATAGCAATGGGTGAAGGTGGTTGCCTTACTACTAATGATGATTATATAGCTAAAATAGTTAGAGAAAAAAGAAATCATGGTATTATAAAAAACAAAGATGAAATGAAATTTTTTCCAGAAAAAAATGCAAAATGGTATTATGAAATGCATGACATGGGTTGGAATTATCGGGCTGATGAACTTACATGTTCTCTAGGCTTAAGCCAATTAAAAAGATTAGAGTTAAATATAAAAAAAAGAAAAATATTAATAGAGGAATATTATAGTTCTTTATCCCAAAATCCATATATAACTCTTCCTTTAAAAGCATATAATAATTATTCAAATATATGGCATTTATTTTCCATTTTAATTGATTTTAAAAATTTAGGTAAATCTAGAGGTATAGTAATGAAAGAGTTAGAAGAATTAGGGATAGGGACACAAGTACATTATATTCCACTTTTTTTACAACCCTATTATAGAAAAAATCAATTAATAAACTTAGAAGGTGCAATGCAATATTATAATTCTACCTTAAGTATCCCTTTATATAATGGGTTAAATAAAAAAGATATAAGTTATATTTGTTCAAAAATAAATGATGTGATTATTTAATGCAAAAACAGGTTAAAGATATTGGAAATAATAAAGATTATTATGCAATTAAAAAAATGAATTTTAATAAAAAATAAATCAAATGAAAAATATAAAAAATATAATTATTTTTGTTTTAGGATCATTTCCTGACCTCAAAGTATTTTTTACTTATAGGTTTCTTGGAGTATTTGATATTCTGAAAGCTTGTACATTAATGGTGTTTGTTGTTATATTTGAAGCGGCTAGTGTAGCAACATTTATTCCTTTATTGGAATTACTACAAAGTGACGGAGATTTAAATTTAACGAAACCCCCGTCTGTATGGTGGCAATATTTTGATGCTTTTTACAAATACTTTGGTTTAGAACTAAATATATTAAATTTATCCATATCCATTATTGTATTAGTCTTTTTAAGACAACTAATGAATTATTTAAATATAGTTAATTTATTGACATTAAAACATAGAGTTGGCAGAGATTTAGCTATGTCTTGTCTAAAAGGGATATTTCAAGCAGATTCTGCATATATAAGAAATTTCAAAACAGGAGCTTTTATTAATACTATAGATAATCAATCTCAAGGCGCAGCAAGTATACTTAGAGCTTTTGCAGCACTATTTGGAATTTTTTTAACTTTAGTAGCATATTTCTCAGTTATGCTTATAACCTCACCATTAGCTAGTTTAATTGCCATAGCTATAATGGGTTTGATTATTTTAAGTGTAGAAAAATGGGTTAAAGTAGCTTTAGATTTAAGTAAGGACGTAGTAAATTTTAGAGAAAGCTATACTAATTTCCTTGGTGACAGATATAGAAATTGGCGAGCTATTAAAATATCCTCATCTGAAGATAGAGAAGTTGCCTTAGCTAAAACATATGCAAAAAAATTCTTTATACTATCGGTTAAAATAGCAAAAAACTCTGGAAAAAATATATTAGTTGTATCACCTATTATGACGGTATTTTCACTAGCAACTCTCTATATAACTGTAATACATTTTAATTTGTCTATATCTGAAGTAGCAATTTTTATATTAATTTTAGTCAGACTTATCCCCACATCTCAAAATATGGCTAATCAAAGGCAAATGATAGCTGCATGCAGGCCTAGTTTGCATAAAGTAATTAATGTAATAAAAGATTCCGCAAGTAAAAAGGAAAATTTAAATATTGGACTAAGTCTCACAGATCAATTTGAAGCTATTAATATTATAGATGTAACTTTTACTTATCCTAAATCAAAATTTAAAGCATTATCTAAAGTCACGTGTTCTATACCCACTAATAAGAAAACAGCTATTATTGGAAGGTCAGGATCTGGAAAATCGACATTAACTGATTTAATTGCATGTTTAATTTCACCAAAAGAAGGAGAAGTAAAATTTGGATCAAAGTCCTCAAATTTATTTTCTTTAAGGTCTATTAGAAATAGGATTACCTATGTTTCTCAACAACCCCTAATTTTCAATGCTTCAGTATTTGATAATGTGAAATATGTAAGGCCTTCTGCTTCAAGGGAAGAAGTAATTAATGCATGTAAGACTGCAAAAGCAGATACTTTTATAAATAATCTTCCGAATAAATATGATGAAATATTACACGAATCTGGCACTAATATATCAGGAGGAGAAAGACAAAGAATAATGCTAGCGAGAGCATTTTTAAAAGAGTCAGATATTATAATATTAGATGAAGCAACCAATTCAGTTGATTTAGAATCAGAAGAAGGAATAACTAAGGCTCTAGATCATATAACAAAAGATAAAGAAAAAACTATCATTATCATAGCACACAATATGAAAACTATACAAAACATTGACCATTTAATAATATTAGATAAGGGAAAATTAATTGCTCAAGGTAAGCCTGAAGACCTTAAATATGATGATAACTGGTACAAAAAGATGTTAGAGCAATAGATATGAATCATTCTTCTTTTCATAATACAACAGGAAATAGAGCAAAAAAGTGAGGATAAAATGTTAATACCTAAATCAATAGTTTTAGTTCATAGAAAGAATTTTGAATATTTAAATAAAAAATTAGTCCCATATATGAGAGATAAATATTCAACTCAATTTATTATAATACATGAAGCTGAAAATTTTTTAGAAAAAGAGTGGGTAAATAAAAAAGATATTACTATAGATATGAATAATTTAGAGGAGGACTCTCAATTAGGTAATACAAGTGAAAAAGAAATATTTGATGAAGCTAGAAGTTTTGAAAATAAATATAATATTACCTATATTAGAGATTGTTTTATGCAGAATAGAGCTTATGCACTTAAATTTTTAGATGTGTTCTCTAATAATCCAAGTGCACATGGCAAAAAACCTGATTTAAAAAATATTACAAAAGAGCAAAACTATTATTTTAATTATTTTGAAAAATGTATATCTAAATATGCTATTGATTTAGTAATAGCTCGTCCTGACGATCCTATTGGTTTTGCGCTAAATAGTATTGCTGAAAAATTAAAAATACCTTCTACTGTACAAACTACAACTAGAGTTCAAGGTTATATGTTTTGGCCTTGTGGTGCATATCTAGATGGAGAGCAGCTAAAGATAGCTTCAAAAAAGATAAAATTTAAGCCAGAAATTTTACAAAATAATGATAATAAAAAATGGGATGCCTCATTTAAGGTTAGAGATCAAGAAATTAGGTCTCTTTCATTTAAAGCTATGATTAATGAAATAGTATTTAATATTAAGGATAGGATAAATTGGCTTATAAAAGATATAAAAAGGGGTAAACTAGGTAAAAGAGTTCCTTTCATAGGAAAAATTATTTATATAGTAAAAAGGTATATAGAACATAGGTACTTTCAGAGAGTATTTGTCTCAGATATGAAAATAATTAATAGTAGGCCTTATATGTTTTTTCCATTGCCTATGGAGCCAGAATATAACACACATAGTCTTTCTAAAGAGTTTATTAATGTACATGCTATGATACAACAAGCAGCAATTTGTTTACCTAGTGGGTATAATCTTGTTATTAAAGAGCATACTCCAAACATAGGTTTTAAACGTCGACAATTTTATAAAAGTTTAATGAAGTTGCCGAATGTGTTAATTGCAAATTATTTATTGTCAGGTCCAGAACTTGTGGACACTGCAGAAGCAGTAATGACTATATCTGGTACAGCCGGTTTAGAAGCTGCAGAAAGAGGAAAAATGGCGATTATTTTTGGGAGTAGTGAATATATTCATTTACCAAATATATTATTAGGTCACTCCATGAGAGATTTGCCAGAAATAATAAAAAAAGCTCTCGCTCCTTTATCCAAAGATCAAAAGAATAAAATTATAGAAGAATTTAAATTATTTAAGAAAATATCCAAAGATTGTGGTTATTATGCTCCAGATAGCGCATTTTTTATGGGCAATTTTAAAAATAATTTATTAGCCAGCCCAGAAAATATTATGGAAAAAGAATTAATTAAGGCAGTAGATAATTTAATAGATGTGTGGAATATTCAAAAAAATATTTTAAAATAATATAAGGGTATACTAAAAAATGGGGTTTATTATATGATGGGCTAGAGCTTGGTAAGCCAGCTTCTGATTTGTATATAGATGACAAGGCAGCTACCCCGTCAATTTTAAATGAGTTAGTAAATAAAATTCAAGAAAAATCTAAAAAAGATAATAGTTAATTGTGATGGTTAAAATATTCAAGCAGGCTCATATATCGATGATAATATCTTTAGTTTTAAGTATCAATATTTAAAATGATAATAAAATCACTTATTACTGCGAGAGGTGGGCCTAAATCAGTACCTAAAAAAATTAAATCATTGTATAAAGTAATAAATGAAATAAGAGATAGTGTTTGTTTAGGTAAATAAAATTCTATGTTTTTTTAGAATTAAATAAGTATTCAAATTCAATTGTAGAATTTAAAATAATTGTAGAAGTATTTCAAATACGGTAAATTTTATTTGCACACAAAGGAAAATTATTATGGAAAATAAAAATAACATTGTTAACTTTTTAAAAGGTAAATCGATTTTAATATCTGGAGGAACAGGTTCTTTTGGAACAGCAATGTTAAAAACATTATTAAAAATAGCTGATCCCAAAAAAATTATAATATTTTCACGTGATGAGTTAAAACAATATGAAATGAGTCAAAGATTTCCAGAAAAAAAATATCCAATAAGATATTTTATAGGAGATGTAAGAGATAAAGATAGAGTAAATAGGGCTTGTGTCGGAGTAGATATCATAATCCATGCAGCTGCAATGAAGCATGTAAGTGCGGCGGAATATAATCCCACAGAATGTATTGCTACAAACATAAATGGAGCTCAAAATATAATTGATGCTGCTATCCATAATGAAGTATCTCAGGTCATAGCATTGAGTACTGATAAAGCTGCTAATCCTATAAATTTATACGGAGCCAGCAAATTATGTTCAGATAAATTATTTATTGCAGCAAATAATTTAGTGGGTAAAAGAGTGACTCGTTTTTCAGTTGTTCGTTATGGCAATGTAGCGGGTTCCAGAGGAAGTGTTATACCTTATTTTAAAAGCTTATCACTAAATAATAAAAAAGTTTTTCCTATAACTGATGCTTCAGCTACTCGTTTTATAATAGAGTTACAAGATGGTGTTAATTTTGTATTACGATGCTTTATAAATATGACTGGAGGAGAAATTTTTATACCTAAATTAGCAAGTATTAAAGTTATAGATTTAGTCAAAGCCTTTGGAGAAGAATATAAATATAAAGTAATTGGTTTAAGGCCAGGTGAAAAAATGCATGAAGTAATGATACCACAAGAAGAATCAAGAAATAGTATTGATATGAAAGACCATTATTTAATTCAGCCCTCTTTAACTTGGTGGAATACAGAAAAATTTATTAAAAAAATAAAAAATATAGGTGTACCTGCTTTAGAAAGATTTGAATATTCTAGTAATACTAATGGACATTGGTTGTCTATAAAAGAAATAAAAAAAATTATAGAAAGTATTCCGTGAAGTTATAAATAATAGTTTATCACAAGGTAAATTCTTATAAGTATTTGAATATGATTAAGCAAAATATTTAAATTATAAATAAATACTTAGTTTTCCATGTGCTCAGCTAATTAGAATAAGATGTAAAATATATATAAATTTTAAAAAAATTATTATTCAATTAAGCTTAAAATTAAGGATTACATAATGAATTACAATAGTATAAAATTTTCAAATCATAATATAGGTAAAAATGAACCAGTCTTTATTATAGCAGAAATAGGAGCAACACATGATGGTGATTTAAATCAAGCACTATCTTTGATAGAAATTGCAAAAAAATCAGGAGCACAAGCAGTAAAATTACAGACTGTAACCCCAGACTATAGTTATTGTTCAGGTACATTATCACATAATGTATTTCAGGAGTTATCTCTTAACATAGAAGAAATGCAAAAAATGAAAAAAGTTGCAGAAGATTTAGGCTTAATAATATTCTCTACTCCTGGTGATTTTCCTAGTCTAGAAATAGTTCAAAAATTAGACTTCCCTATAATGAAAATTTCATCTGGGTTAATGACAAATAAACCTTTAGTTGAAGCTGTAGCAAAAACAAAGAAACCATTGATTATCTCTTCTGGTATGGCTTATTTAGATGAAATTGCTAGAACTGTAAGATTTGCTAAGGAAGCTGGTGCAAAACAATTAGCGGTTCTTCACTGTACCTCTGTTTATCCATGTGAAGATAAAATGGTAAACCTTAAAGCAATAAACACCATGGAAAAAAGTTTAAATTTACCAATTGGTTATTCAGATCATACAGCTGACGAATTAGCGTGTGGATTTGCTGTAATGCAAGGTGCTGTAATTATAGAAAAGCACTTAGCACTATCACATGAATTAGCAGGGCCAGAAAAAGGAACTGCATGTGATCCGGAACAATTTTTAAAAATGGTGACTAATGTTAGAAGAGCTGAGCAAATGCTAGGGTCAGGTATAAAAGAACCTAATAATGAAGAAAATTTAGGTAGAAAATTACACAGAAGAAGTCTAATTTCAGTCAAGAGTATTCCTAAAGGTAAAATAATAGAAGAAGGAGATATTAGTATTATGAGAGGCACTTTAGAACATATAGGTGCTTCACCCGAATTATATAATGATATTATAGGTTTGCGTGCTAATAGAGATATTATTAAAAATGAACCAATTAAAATAGGCATGTTTAGTAACATTAATTGACATGAAAATTAAAAAAAATATCATAGGTAAAAATATATATTTAAGAAGTCTGTCTTTAAAAGATGTGACACAAAATTATTTGCAATGGTTACAAGATAAAGAAGTAAGCTATTTTTTAGAAACAAGGCATGAAAAACAAAGTTTAAAAAAAATAAAAACTTTTGTAAGTTTATGTAATAATTCAGGTGCTATTTATTTATTTGGTATCTTTACAAAATCAGATATCCATGTTGGAAATATAAAATTAGGCCCTATAAAAAAGAATCATAGTTTAGCTTCAATAAG
>Ga0209425_10006363_pt1 | contig 11322 bp, 7 predicted proteins | sample COG_05_FD_184749 | JGI IMG/M metagenome (GOLD analysis project Ga0209425, IMG submission 184749) | Pelagic Microbial community sample from North Sea - COGITO 998_met_05 (SPAdes) (version 2) | ecosystem: Environmental > Aquatic > Marine > Neritic zone/Coastal water | place: Helgoland, sampling... | reverse complement strand
CGGAGACGAAGCGGTTGTTGAACGAGGAGCGGGCGCGGGCGCGGGCGGAACGGGCGGTGGCGGAGACGGCCGCGGCGGCTTTAGAGGATAAGCCCCGGATGGACGCGGACGCCGATAAGACCCGGTTCGAACGAGAGGTGAAGGAGGAGGTTCTCCTGGCGATGGCGAAGCACGAGCGCGAGATGACCGTCGCGCTGTCCAAGGCTGCGGAGGATAAGGTCAACGCGCTGGAGCAGGCTGCGGTGCAGAAGCGGCAGACGATTCAGCAGCTGGAGGAGTTTCACAAGACGGAACTCCGCCGCGTAGAGGAGCGAGCGACGAAATTGATTGAATCCGCGCGAACCGAGATGCGGCCGCAGCGCGCGGAGTTCGAGGCGCTCGTGCAGAAGAGACTCGACGACCACAAAGCCTTCGTGGAGGAGCGCAAGCAGGCGCTGCTGTTGGCGAGGGAAGATTACGAGGCTAACATCCAGAAGCTCAAGCTGTCCCACGAGGCGGAGGTCAAGGGCCTGCGCGAAGCCGCCGAGAACCTCATCGCGACGCTCAAGTGGGAGGCTGAGGGTGAGGAAGGCACCAAGGCGCAGATCATCGAGGACGTCGGGCGGCAGCTGCGGGACACGAAGGAGATTCTCGATCGCGAGGCGAAGCTCCGCGAGGCGGCGGAGGCGAGATCCGCGGCGGATATCGAGGCTCGCCGCGACGCCGAGAAGCGCGCGCGCGTCGCCGAGCTGCGCGCGAGGGACGCTGAGGACAGGGCGTACGAGGCGCAGCGATACGTCCAGGCTGCGGAGCGACGCACGAAGCAGCAGTACCTCGAGATTGAACGCGTGCGACGAGCCGGGGAGAAGCGGCGGGAGATTCATTTGATGGAATCGGGCACGCTCCCGAGGCCGAACACCGCGGACCAGGCTGTCGCCGCGCTCGAGGATGAACTCGGTTTGGTCATCGACGACGAGCGCGAGAAGGCGTTGGCGGACGCGCGGCTCGCGGTGCACGACGCCACGGCGCCCTATCGCGCGGCGGTCGCCAACCTCGAGGAATACCTCGACTCGGTGGACGAAGAAAATAACCGGCTCAACCCGCGGAAAAAGCTGGACCTGGAGAAGGCGGTGGAGGATCAAAAGCGCAAGTTACTCGCCGCCTCCGAGACGTGCGCGCGGTTACTCGTGGATCTCGAGCAGGCACAGAACGATGTCCTCGAGAAGACCAAGGGTGAGCGCGAGGGTCTGTTCTCGGAGCGGGAGAAGCGTCGACGGGAGGACGCGAGGTTGGAGAAGGAGAGACTCGAAAAAGAGCAGGCGGAGGAGACGGAACGAACGCGGATCGTGGCCGAGCAACGCGAGCGGGAGGCGAGGCAGAAGCGGCTCGCGAAGCTTCAGGCTAAGAACGCCAAGGCGGCCGAGGGCGACGCCGGCTCGGACTCGGACTCGGACTCGTCAAGTTCCTCTTCGGACTCGGACTCTGACTCTTCTGACTCTGACTCCTCTGGCGACAAGGAGAACGCGACCAAGGGACGCGTCGCGTCGCCCGTCGTGGAGAGCAAAGGACGGTGGACACGGGGCGGCGGCGGCGTGAACGGGGAACCTCCGCCGCCGCAGGTCAAGACGTTCCAGTTCAGCGCTTTGGAGAGAGAGAAGGTTTAGGAGTTGGCTCGTTTTTATCAGTGCACCGAAAACGGTCCCTCACACGTCCCGTCCCTCAACTGCTCGATGCGACTCTTCGATCGCCGTGGGTTCTACTTGTACCCAAGAAAGCCCACTTTGAATGTTCTCTGATCGATGGATAGAGCCCATTGGACACGCGCACGAGGACTGGTCCCTTCAAGCGGTTCGCGATGCCGTCCGCTAAATCGGTTCTCCCGGCGAGGATCCGCTACGATGGCCCGTACAGCATGGACTTGGGGAACCCTGCGCAGTTCTCGCTGTGTTTGCTGCGGTACGCGATGCTGTGGGAGGTGCCGCGTTATTTGTCCGGGGCGTTCTTCCGCCGACGATGGGGCGGCAAGGACGGCAAGGCGAACGAGGAGTTCACGTCGTGCGCGCCGTCCTACGTGATGTCGTTCATTCACGCCTTCGTCGTGGGCGGGCTGGGCATCTGGGTCATGACGGGCCTGTGGGCGAGCCCGCTGCACGACAAGTTCTTCATCAACGACGCAACCCCACCGGAGACGCTCAAGATCGTGGACGTCATCGAACGCACGAACTGGGTGTTCTTCGGGTACATGATGGACGACCTGGCGCACGTGCTCGCGAGGTACCCAAAGCTGGGCAAGATGGACATGGTGGCGCACCACCTCGTGTTCATCGTCTGCTCCATCCTCGCGGGGTACGCGCAGATCTTCGTCTTTCCGTTTTCGTGGCTGCTCATCGGCGAGCTCTCCACGCCGCTGCTCACCGTCAAGTGGTTCCTCCGCCAGTCCGGCCTCGGCACTTCCAAGCGGCCCATCGCGTGGGCGAAGGCGTTGGGATTCAAGGGTAAGGCGCTGGAGTCCACCTACGAGGCTGCCTCCGCCATCGAATACAAGGTTTCCGAGATCTTCGTCTTTGTCTTTTTCGTCGTCCGCGTCTGCGCGTACGGCGCGGGATTAACGCACCTGCTGCGACACCTGTTGCTCGGTGACATGGCGAACGTGCCGCCGTGGCCGAGGTACACGGTCATCGGCATCATCCTCGCGGGAGCCGCGCTGAACGGCCACTGGTTCAAGATCATGATCACCAAGGCTCTCGGTCTGGGCGGGGGGAGCAAAAAGAAGGGTGGGAAGAAAGAGAGCGGCGAGGACGCCATGTACACGTTCTCCGCCGCCAAGCCGGAGAACGACGGCAAGACGGACTGATATTCTTTCACTTCACGAAGTGCACTTGTAAGCAACAGTAGGGTATAAATTAAATCAACACGACAAAGCCTGTGCGCTGCGTTTCAGCGAGGCGTGGGTGGGGTGGTATCAGTCGGTGCTGATGTTGAGCGAGATGTCGCACGCGATGACCGAGTGCGTCAGCGCACCCGAGCTGATGTAGGTCACCCCGGTCTGACCGATGGCGTGCACCGTCTCCAGCGTCACGTTCCCGCTCGCCTCGGTCTCCACCCTCCCGTCGATGAGCTCCACCGCCTCCCTCATCAGCTCGCACGACATGTTGTCCAGCATCACCCGGCTCACGGCGCTCGTGTCGACGGCGTCGTTTTCGAGCAGCGCGATGACCTGCCTCACCTCGTCCATGGTCCTGGTCTCCACCTCGATCTTGACGCCGTCCATGCCCTTCTCCTTGAGGAACGCGTGGCCGTTGGCGACAGCCTTGTCGATGCCGCCGGACGCCGCGATGTGGTTATCCTTGATCATGATCATGTCGAAGAGTCCCATGCGGTGGTTCTTGCCGCCGCCGATGAGCACCGCCCACTTGTCGGGGAGTCGGAGGCCCGGGACGGTCTTGCGCGTCTCGAGCATGTACGCGGGGGCCGCGGCGTCGGCCATGGCCTTGGTGAGGGTCGCGATGCCGCTCATGCGCTGCATGAAGTTGAGGAGGACGCGCTCGGCGCGGAGGATGGAGTGAGCCTTGCCCGTCATCTCGCAGAAGAGTTCCCCTTTGGCGATGACGTCGCCGTCGATCTTGGACCACGAGACGGTCACCTCCGGATCGACCGCGGCGAGGATCTGGTTGCACAGCGCCTGGCCCGCGAGCACGCCGTCGGCCTTCGCCAGGAGCGTCGCGGTGCTCACGGTGGCCTCGGGGATCCTAAAACACGCGGGGTAGGGCGACGGTCAGCGGTGGGTTCGGGGGCGAGATGTCATCGCTGTGGGATATTTCGGGGCGGCGGCGACGGTGCCGTCGTTTCGTGGAATCGGGCCCCGATCTGGTGAGCGTCGGGTGATGCGACGATGCGAAGAACACTCACGTGCTGAGCGACGAGATGTCGCCGATATCCGCGATGTCCTCCTCGAGCGCGAGCTTGATCGCGTCGGCGATGCTGTACGTGGGATGAGCGGGAGGCGCGATCGTGTAGGGCAGCGCGGCGGCCTCGCCAGACTTCATCGGCGCGCTCATCGTGGAAGCTGCCGCTCGGACGGGAAGGCGCGTCGCGCGGGATGAGGCGCGAGCGGCGGTCGCTGGGACGGCGGCGGCACGGGAGAACGCGCGAACGGGCGCGACGGCGGTGCTCATCTGTCCGTCGTGGTGCGAGGGACTCTGACGGGTGAGGCGACGCCGGGCAATGTAAGAGTCGTACACGGCCAAATAACAAGGGCCAAGAACAAGGCCATAAACGATCCATCCTCACTGTTTGACTTATGCTTTGTAGAGAGTTTGTAATTAAACTGTTCCATTAAGTTTGTCATTTCGTATGGTAACTAGTCAGACGAAGAAATCAGGGTATTTGGTTTCACGAATTCAAAAAAGTTCAAACTCACATCGATCGAGCGCTTCCCTATGACGACCATGGACGAGCAGCAGGAAGCCAAGCGGCGCAAGCTCGAGGCTCTCGAGGCCAAGATGGGCGGTGCACCCCCGCCCCAGGCCACCAGGCCCGCGAAGATGCCCGAACTTCCCGCCCTCAAGCCCACCCAACCCACCCCGGCGGAAGCAGCCCCGCCAACGACGGACGCGTCCGAGGAGGAAGCGCGCTCGCCCTTCGTGTGCGACGCCAACGACGTGGTGCAGTTCCGCCTCGTCCGCACCGAGGCCGACATGGACGCCGCGGAGGTCTTCGAACCAGAGTTCACCCACCAAATCTTTCGGGACGACGAGACCATCTTCGGATACCGGGACCTCGTCGTCAAGATCTCAATGTCCGCCAACTTGTTCAAGACGCTGGTGGAGATCTCCTACGCGGAGAAGGTCAAGAGCGTGCTCAACCCCGCGGACGACATCACGGCGATGCTCAAGCGGCACCTCGGCGACGACGTCTTCACCGACCGCGCGGCGTTCATCGCCACGCTGAAGGCGGACGCCTCCGCGCCCGTCCCGGGCGCCGGCGGTGAAATCGTGTCCACGTGGGAGACTGTCGGAGACGACGGCGTGACGTACGTGGACACCGCGCGCGTGTTCAGGCTCTCCGACGACGACGTCTACCCGTGGCACGCGCGGTTCGAGCCCATGATCTTGTTCTACATCGACGGCGCGTCCGCCATCGACAGCGAGGATACCAAGTGGCTCCTCTTCGCCGTCACGAGAGCCCGAGCGGATGATTCTACGAAGTGGTCCCTGACGTCGTTCGCGACGGTGTACGAGTTCTTCGTGTACCCCGGCGCGACGCGCGCGAGGCTCTCGCAGATCGTGGTGCTGCCCCCGTACCAGCGCAAGGGCCTCGGGGGCAAGATGCTGGAGTCCGTGCGCGCGTACTCGAAGATGAAAGAATTCGCGGACGTCACCGTGGAGGACCCGACGCCGCAGCTCCAACGGCTTCGCGACGCGTCCGACGTGCGCGCGATGTGCGCGGTGCCGGAGGTGATGGCCGCGGTGCAGCGGTGCGCGATGGCGGCCGCGAGGCTGCAGCCGGGCGGCGACCCGGGTGCGGCGAAGGGTGTACTCGAGATGCCCAAGGACGTCGCGGCGATCTGCAGGGACTCGCTCAAGATTTGCGCCCCGCAGGCGAGGCGGTGCTGGGAGGCGTTGCTGTTCATGACGGCGAAGAAGGCTGGCGCGCCCGATGACTCCCCCGCGGCGATGGCGTTCCAGGAGCTGGTCATTCGAAGGCTCAAGGCGTTGCACTGCAGCGACGCGCGACGGGACGCCGGGAGCAAGAGGGTGTATAACCACGCGCAAGGACGGGACGACCGAGAGTTTGTCATGTGCCGGGGCGTGTCCGGCGGGCAGGCGCCGGACATGGAGGAGGACGGGGACAAGGCGGACCCGGCGGAGGTGCTCGCGGACTACTTCCACGATACCATGAGCAACCTGGCGTGGCTCGCGACGGCGGTGAAGATCTGAGTCGATCAACTAGTGCGGAGTCATCAATTGTAAGAAACCACACAGAAGCCTTTCGAGTGTCTTGCATAGCAACATGGCCAGGTGGCGTCGGCTCGCCTCCCAACAATGCCCTCGCCCACTGTCGCCCGCGCCTCGGCTCGACTCGACGCGCGATACCATGAAGCTCAAGATCGTCTCTCGCTCCGGCAAGGACCTCGTACCCGGCGGGCTCGAGGTCAAGGACTCGGTGCGCGCCCGTCCACCGCGCGCCAACCGCCGCCCGATCCGCGGATAGGGATTGGCACCCACTTGCGCAAGTCCAATCCGACAAACCAAACCTCGATCGATCTCCCCCTCTGACGTCCAAGTTCCCACTCGATGCACAGGCCACCACCGATGACCTGAAGGCCGCGTTCCACAAGTCTAAGCGCAAGTATTACCCCACGCGCCAGAGGTTCACCCTCCCCGTCCCACCCGGCGCTCCCCCGAAGACCCGGGGCACCCCGCTCACCCAAGGGAAATCGCTCAGCAAGGATTACGGCCTCGCCGACGGATCCATCGTGGTTTTTAAGGACCTCGGACCGCAGGTGCCCTACGCCGTGGTGTTCCTCGCCGAGTACGCGGGTCCCATGCTGTGCTACCTCCCGTTCTTCGTGATGCGGAAGGAGATCTACGGCGACTTCCTCGGAATGAAAGGAGCGGACAAGCCGATGCACGTGGCTCAGCAGCTCGCGTGCGCGTTTCACACCGCGCACTACCTCAAGCGCATCCTCGAGACGCTCTTCGTGCACCACTTCTCGAACGCCACGATGCCCGTCTTCAACCTGTTCCGCAACTGCGGCTACTACTGGGGCTTCGCGTCTTTCATCTCGTACTTCATCAACCACCCGGATTATACCCCGGTGGGCGAGACGCAGATGATGGTGGGCTTCGGTATCAGCGCGCTGATGCAGCTGGGTAACCTGCACTGCCACGTCTACCAGGCCTCGCTCAGGTCCGACGGGAGCAAGGCGTACAAGGAGCCCAACGGTGGGCTGTTCAAGGTGGTGACGTGCGCCAACTACTGCTGCGAGATTTACCAGTGGGTCGGTTTCAACGTCGCCACGCAGAGCGCGATGGGCTGGATCTTCATCGCATGCGGCGCCGCGCAGATGGCGCAGTGGGCGGCCGCGAAGCACAGGAGGCTCAGGAAGCTCTTCCCGGGATTCAAGCGCCCGTTCAAGCTCCTCCCGCCCTTCTACTAATCTTAACACGACCCGCGCGTTTGACGAGTTAATAATACAACTACGCACACGACATGAATGAATCTTTAGACGGTTCCGAGATGCGTCTCTAAGAGTCTTACATGAATCCGTAGCATATCTCGAATCTATCGGATCCCCCGCGCACCCGCCAGGCGCTCGATCGCCTCCGGCCGCCTCATCTTCTCCATCGTCGCCGGCGGCAGGTTGATGAACATCTCCACGCCGTTTGCACCAGCCGGAGCGCCCGTGGACCTGTCCGGCCTCGAGCACTGAATCTGAACGATGTCGTTGAGCTCGGGCGGGAGCGCCAGCGATGGCCCGCCGCCCCCGAAGTCCAGGTCGTACAGCTTCTTGTAAATCTCCACCAAGTTGTTGCACCAGCACATCTGCCCCTGCATAAACGCCATGATGTCGAAATCGAACCCGTTGACCCCCGCGCGAAACGCAGCTTCGGTGAGCATCAGGTACTTGTTGCGTCGCATCATAGCCTTCGTGAACCCCGGGCGGAGGCCGTCGCGTACCTCGGCGAGTGAGTCGTAGTCGCCGACGCTCACGCGGCCGGTGCACACGCCGATGGCGGCGTTGCCAAAGTACATGTCGGGGAGTCCCGTTCGGCCGCCGCGGCCGCTCACAACCGTCACGTGCTCCAGCGGCGTCCCACGCGGGAGCTCGCACAGATCCGCGAGCGCCAGCCACGAGTGCGCGCTCAGCGCCTCGTTATCGTTCGAAGCCCCGGACGCCTCGCGCAGGTTCCGCAGGTTATCCGTGTTCACGCTCACCATCATCCGGTTCCCCGCGGGAAATCGAAGAAAATCCGGGACTAGCGTCCGACCCGCCATGAGCGCCCCGCCCAACATGGGCACCGACGGCACGTTATCGAAGCCCTCCGCCGATAACATCGCGCGCATGTCCTCCACGGACTGTCCAGGCTCCGGCTGCGACACGAGCGTTCGATCGAACACCGGGTCTCCCCACGGATGCGCCTCCCCGTTGGCCGCCTTGGACCACGATACCAAAAACTCGATGAACCCCTGCCCGTCGCTCACCGCGTGCGACATGCACACGCCTAAGACGCTCCCGCCCCCCGCGCACTGCGTCACCTTCGCGGTGAACAGCGGCGCGTCACCGAGCATGACGTCGATCCACGGTGAGAAATCGAGGAACCGCCGCGTCTCGCTCGCGTAGTCTTGGGGTAAATCTTCAAACTTCAGATCGTCATCCGCGATGACCCGCAGCGGCACCCCGTCGTTCGTGAGCTTGACCCCTTTGTTCTGCCACCCCGGCACGCGCAGGTCAAGCCGCCCCGCGAGCATCGGATACTTCGCCAGCGTCGCCCGCAGTCCCCGCTCCAGCACGCCCACGTCGAGCGTCTCTTCGTAGTAGCACACAGCCTGCATGACGAAAGGAACCTCCCCGACGTCGTACCCGCTGAGCGCCTGCATCGGCGCGCGTTCGTACTCGGCGAGGTCGGTGTCCGGCGCGCGGACCGTGGTGTTCGCGAACTCTCGCTCGCTCGTTCGCTTGCCGTCCAGGAAGAACTTCTTGGCGGGCGCCACCGCCGCTCGCGCGACGCCGCGCGCGATCGGTATCTCGATGAGTTTCGTGAACGCGCCCGCGTCGCGGACGTTGAGATCGCCGCGACGCGGTCGTCGTCGAGATGATCTTCCGGGGGTCCCATCGATCGCCGACCGGGACGATGGTTTCGTTCGCGCGCCTCGGGCGAGCCCGGGGGCGGGCCTCGCCGGGGCGGCTGACATCGGGCCGAGGACGACGTGCGTCTCGCAATGGAGAGATAAGATATTTCGTCGTGAAAAGAAGTAACACCGGTACCGGCATAGCATGAGGCGTGCGTGTCTCGTCCTGGCGCTCCTGGCTGGGGTCGGGGCCTCGAAGCTCGATCACGCGGCCAGGAACAACGCGTTCATAGGGTACACCGAGACCAAGGGTCAGCCCTGCGTCGTCGAGGACCGCGATGCGCAGTGCGAACAGTGGGCGTCGAGCGGCGAGTGCACGATGAACCCGGGCTTCATGACGTCCACGTGCGCCAAGAGCTGCGGGGCACCGTGCGAGCCGGAGGTGGACGATCGCTTGCCGAAACACGCCAACGTGGGCGCGGTCGTGTTTCACACCGCGGAAGGGGACATACGGGTCCGGCTCAGAAAGGACGCCTCTCCCATCGTGGCCGAGGCGTTCTCATCGTTCGCATCGAAGCCGGGCGCGTCCGGGAGCTTCTACCGAAGCGAGGCGGTGCCCGAGCCCGGCGCGATCGATAACTTCGGCGGACCCGGCCCGCCCTACGCGTTGGTCCAGGGGAGACTCGACGGCACCCACAGGAGCGACCTGCCGAGGGAGAGCGCCCCGAAGGTGCGACGAGGTCACGCGTGCCTCATCGGCGGTGGACCAGACTTTTTCATAGCGGTGGGCGACCACCCGGAGTGGGGCCACGGGCACACGGTGTGGGGCGAGGTGGACCTGGACGAGATGGCGGCGGTGGACGCCATCACGCGGCGTGAGGTTCGGAAGGAAACGTGGGGTGAGACGCACGTCACCGTGCTCGTGGACCCGCTGCGTTTCACGCTCACCTACGAACCGCCCGACTTAGATTTAGAATTAGACGGCGCAGCCGGCGGCAGGCTTCGCGGGGCGAGCGTCCTGAGCGACGTGGATTGAACTCGAACACATTCAAACAGCGCTAACTAACGTACTCGTACCGTCGTCCACGCGGTTAATTCACCAACCCCGCGCGGTCTTCCCACGAGAAGGTCGCTGCGCCTCCAACACCTTCCACGGCTCCATCGAACATTTCTCCGCCGCGTCGTCGAGCCTGGCGAAGAACGAAGCCGTCTCTCTCAGCGCCGTCGCCGCGAGCTGCAGGTCGGTGTTGTCCTGAACCTTGATCCGGAGCAACCCGCGGAGCTCGGCGGTGACTGACACCATGCGCCGCAGCACGTCGGGGTCCACGACGTCGTTCAGACGGAGCGACTGCGACGTCCGATCCGTCGGCTGCCCGCACCGAAAGAGGAGATGACCAAACACGTTTTGCGGCTCGCAGTTCAACGCTTTGGACGTGGAGTTGACGTAGTCGAGCAGCTCGGTCATCCGAACCACCGCACCGCGCGCACCCACGAGCGCGTCCTTGTTCGCGAGCGTGTCCACGCGGAGCACCAGTTCCGCCTCGTCTAAACCCCGCACTATCGGGACGCCGCTCTCCGTGGAAGTCGCGGCCGGAACCGAAGTCGGATCCGAACCGGACGTCTCGGCGTCGGCGGACCTTTGTTTGTCTTCCCCGGGTGCGTGTTTGTCTCCCGGGGCCCGTCCGCCCCCCCGCCCGAGGTCCGGCATGGATGACCGTGGTTTGATCACCCGCTTGACGGACCCGAGCCTGTCCGCGAGCTCGGACGCGGAGAGACCAACCTTCGGCGCGGGCTTGGCGAGCGCTTGGGCGGCGTCATTCACGGGGTGCGCGGGGACAGACGCGGAAACCGACGCCGACGCTCCGCCGTCCGAAGCCCGAGGACCGAGCCCTAGCGGCGCTCCCATGCTGGCGCTCGTGGCGCTCGATCGCCGGTTACGTCGAAGCCTGTTCTTGGCCTCCTCAGCCTTGGTCAGCACGCGCTCGCTCGTCGCGTCCGCTCCCTCTTCGCGCTGCTTGAGTTTCGCGGGGGTCACCGAGGGAACCGGTCCTCCGTCGTTCGGTTCGGTCGCCTCGGTCGCCGCGGGGGCTGTATCCGCGCCGCCACCGCCGGCGCCGCTCGCCGCGCGTCGACCGCTCGCGATCCGGTCCCTGTACGTCACCTTCTTACCCTTAGTAGCCACGCTCGCGCCCGCCGGATCCGGTTGCTTTGTATTTTCCGGCGGCGTGTGTTTCTTGTACCCAGCCGCCGTGGTCGATCGAACCCTCGCGCCCTGCGACATGGGCCTCGCGGCGTTTGTGAGCGCCGCCTTGTCCGCGGCGGCGTCGGCGGGCTCCTTGTCCTCGGATATAACGGTCGGCGAGCGGCCGTTTTGTTTTGAATAATCAAATGTTTTGAGTTTTGAGCGCGGGTTGGTCGGCGTCGTTTGCTTCGCGCCGCTCTTGCTCAGGAGACCGAGTGGCGGCGCCGGGAGCTTGGACACAAAGTCCGATCGCGACGACGCCGCGGACCCCGGTCGTACCACCGCGGGTGGCGGCGGTGCCGGCG
>Ga0209425_10006361_pt1 | contig 11322 bp, 15 predicted proteins | sample COG_05_FD_184749 | JGI IMG/M metagenome (GOLD analysis project Ga0209425, IMG submission 184749) | Pelagic Microbial community sample from North Sea - COGITO 998_met_05 (SPAdes) (version 2) | ecosystem: Environmental > Aquatic > Marine > Neritic zone/Coastal water | place: Helgoland, sampling... | reverse complement strand
TATTTGGTAAGATCATTGGTGGTAGCTCCATACTAAGGTCTTTTTTCAAAATAAAAAGTAGTATTAAGCCAACTATAGAAAAGCCCCCAATCATAATTAAAGCATAAAAGAAGTAGGAAGTGAAAACAGCAAAAGTAACACCCGTAGTAGTCACAGTATAAAAAATCATTGCAGGCGTTCCTATATTCCCAGCAAAATTAGTTATAAAATTAGTGTCCAGTTTTGGATTTTTTTTTCCTAGGTAATAACCAATACCAATAACAAAAAAAACAGGAAATAAAACTTCAAATATTTTGGAGTATAATTCCATTAATTGTACATTCTTATCAATATAGGATAATTGAGGATATCTTTATCTTTTTTGAAAATTGAAAGACAATTTTTAGAATTAAGTTCATTTGTTTTATGAGTAATAATAACTACTGTAGCGTTTTTAGCTTTTTTATGGGGTGTTTGTATTAACCTTTTTACTGAAATCTTATATTTTGCTAACCTGTTAGTAATTTTCGATAAAACACCAGGTTTATCTTTAACTTCAAATCTTAAATATAAAGAATTTGTATAATTATTTACATTATAACATTTTATAGGCTTACGTTTTATGGAGGGAATTCCAAAGGGCTTTTTTATATTACCTCTTAGAACTGAAAATAAATCAGACAATAAAGACGAGGACGTAGGCCCTGGTCCTGCTCCCTCACCTTGCAATATACTTTCACCAACTGGTTTACCTTCCAATATTACAGCATTCATTACACCTGATACATTGCCAATATAAGAATTTTTACTAACTAGACAAGGATGAACTGTTTCAAAAAGTTGACCATTAATTATCTCAGATATACCTAATAATTTAATTCTTAAATTTAACTGATTAGCGATTTCAATGTCTTTCAACTCAATTTTTTCAATACCCTCCATCAAACATTTATGTTTTGAAATTTTAGTATTAAAAGCAAGTGCAGATAAAATTCTTACTTTAGCAAAAGCATCAAAACCATTTAAGTCAAACTTTGGGTTTATTGGTTCTGCATATCCCAGTTTTTGGGCCTTTTTCAAAACATTAAAAAAACTATCTCTTGAATTTTTCATTTCTGATAGAATGTAGTTAGTTGTACCATTTAAAATCCCATAAACTTTAGAAATTTTGTTAGTTGCTAGACCATCTTTAATTGTTCTTAATATTGGAATACCTCCAGCAACAGCTGCTTCAAATTCTAAATTAACTTGATTATCCTCGGCAAGTTTTGCCAAATAATCCCCATGTTTTGATATAAGTGCTTTGTTGGGAGTTATTACGTGTATTTTATTTTTTAAAGCAGTTTCTACAACTTTTTTTGAGACACCGTCACTTTGACCAATAACTTCAAACAAAATATCTGGCTTAATTTCTTTTATAATTTTAATTGGATCTGAGTAAAAAATATTCTTATTAATTTGATATTTTCTTTTTTTGTTTTTATTTTTTGCAGATATAGCAACAATTTTAACTATTTTTCCAGTTTTTATTTCAATGTCTTTTTTTTTAAGTTTAAGCTCACGATATAAATAGTTTCCAACTTGACCCAATCCGATAACAGCAATTTTGTATGTATTATTCATTTAATTATCGATATTTGGAAAAGGTTTAATTTTAGAATATTCATTTATGTATAATTCAAATTCCTCAATTGTCATCGACATAAGATTGCTAGTATCAATATCTAAAATATTATTAGTTCTTAAATCTTTGTCATTTAACTTTTTGTATAAATATTTTGAGTCAGAATTTGACGAACATGCAACAAAAAAAATTAATAGACTTATTAATAAAATAACTTTCATATATTTAAACCCATTTTTTCAGGAAAATTAAATCTTAAATTCATATTTTGAATTCCTTGACCCCCACCACCTTTAATTAAGTTATCAAGTGATGAAATTATTATAACTTTATTTTTATACTTAGTCTTGCATATAGAAATGTTACAATTATTTGTATTTATTACATCATTAGTACTTATTAATGAGTTTATTTTCTTTATATTGACAAATTTTGAATTCATAAAAAATCTGTTCAATTCTTTATACAAGGTATTGATTGTTACACTATTATTCAAATCAACATAGATTGTGCTTAAAATACCCCTAAACATTGGCGACAAATGTGGTGTAAAGGTAAATTTTACTTTTTGTTTTGAATGTTTTTTAAACATCTGTTCAATTTCAGAGTTATGTCTATGAAACCCTACACCATAAGCACTTAAAGACTCGTATAAATTCTTATCTTTATACTTTTTGTGTACTCCTCTACCAGCACCAGAATAACCTGACTTAGAATCTATTATTATATTGTCTAACTTAATTAATTTTTTTTTAATTAATGGAACTAAGGGTAATAATATTGAAGTTGGATAACATCCGGGGCAACCAATAATGTTAAATTTTTTAATTTCTTTTCCTGTTATTTCGGGTAGTGAATAAATTGACCTCTTAATCAATTTAGGTGCTTTATGTTTTTTTTTATACCACTTCAAATAATCAGATGCTTTTTCTAATCTAAAATCTGCAGCTAGATCAATTAGGATATTTTTACTTAATAAATTTTTTGAAATTTTTTGTGCTCCACCATTTGGAAGTGCTGAAAAAATAATATCAACGTCATTTAACAATTTTTTACTAAATCTTATAATTTTTGGTAATCTTTTATTTTTTAATAATTGATCATATTTGTAAATATTATCGCCTACAGAAGAATTTCCACACAAATACTTAACATTAATTTTACTGTGTTTAACTAAAAGGTTAATTAATTGAACCCCGATATAACCAGTGGAACCAGCAACTAATACATTAAGCTTGCGCATTTTTTATTATAACAGTTTAAAATTAAAAAAAAATTATCTTTTAGAGAATTGAAAGCTTCTTCTAGCCTTTTTTCTACCAGGTTTTTTTCTTTCAACAGCTCTTGAGTCTCTAGTAGTTAATTTTTCAGTTTTAAGTGTGGTCTTTAAGTTTTCATCAAACATCACTAAAGCTTTGGAGATGCCGTGAACCATTGCTCCAGCTTGGCCAGTTGGCCCGCCACCTCTTACACTACATCTTACATCATAGTCAGTTGACTGATTAATAATCTCAAATGGTCTTGTAATTTGGAGATGGTGAAATTCACTTGAAAAATATTCATTAAATAGCTTGCCATTAACATAAATTTTTCCTGAACCTTTTTTGACCCATACTTTTGCAATAGAAGTTTTTCTTCGTCCTGTTGCATATTTGCTGTCTTTGAAGTCCAATTTTAATTTAGGTTTTTTTGATAATGTTTGAGTAGTTTCCATTTTAATTTCTTACTAAATTCTTATTATTAAGTTTTTCTAATTCTATGACTTTTGGATTTTGGGCTGCATGAGGGTGATCATTACCGGAGTAAATCTTTAATTTAGTTAATTGTTTTTTACCCAAAACACCACCAGGTAACATTCTCTTTACAGCTAATTTTAAAGCTTCACCTGGTTTTTTATCTATTAACTTTTCAGGTGTTGTCTCTTTTATTCCACCTGGATGACCTGTATGTCTATAATATTTTTTATTCTGAAATTTTTTACCGGTAAATTTAATTTGCTCAATATTTTTAACAACAACAAAATCCCCATCATCCATATGGGGTGTAAAAGTAGTTTTATTTTTTCCTCTTATGATTTTTGAAACAATAGTAGCTAGTCTACCAACAACTGCATTTTTAGCATCTATTTCAAACCAATTAGAAGAAAGTTGATCTTTTTTTAAGAATTTAGTCATTGTGCCAGGATTAATACTATTATTAATTCTAAAGTCAATTTGATATTTCTATTGCAATTACTGCTCTTTCTGTTAAAAATTATATTGCCGATTTGATCCTATTGCGGGCATATAACTGCTAAACAGGAATTTATAAATACATTATCGGTAGGCATTTGAACTATATTGTGCGCCTTACATTATGTTAAAGCACTAAAAAGGAGAGATAATGAGCACAAAAAGAAATAACCCTGAAACTATTGCGATACATGGTGGTGACTATAGAAGTGATCCTGCAACAAATGCTGTAGCAGTACCTATTTACAGAACCACATCCTATCTGTTCAATAGTACAGAGCATGCAGCTAATCTATTTGCATTGAAAGAGTTTGGTAATATTTATACAAGAATAATGAATCCAACTAATGATGCTCTTGAAAAAAGAGTTGCTTCACTAGAAAGTGGATTAGCATGCTTAACAGTGTCATCAGGTCAAACTGCATCACTATTTTCAGTTTTAAATGTTGCCCAAGCTGGAGATAACATTGTTAGTTCTACAGATCTTTATGGAGGAACTGTGTCTTTGTTTACACATACTTTAAGCAAACTTGGTATTGAAATTAGATATGCAGATCCAAAAGATCCTAAAAACTTTGAAAAAGCAATTGATGATAAGACTAGGGCTTTTTATGGTGAAACTTTACCTAATCCATATCTAAGAGTATTTCCAATAAAAGAAGTTTCAGACATAGGTAGAAAATACAATATACCTTTAATAATGGATAACACGGCAGCACCTGTAATTTGTAAGCCAATTGAACACGGAGCAGCTGTAGTAATTCATTCGTTAACTAAATATATTGGAGGACATGGTACAGCCATAGCAGGCAGTATTGTTGATGGCGGTAATTTTGACTGGACAGCAGATCCAAAGAGACAACCACTGTTTAATGAACCAGATGCTAGCTATAGTGGTGCAGTTTGGGGTAAAGTTGTTCCAGAACTTACTGGAGCGAATATTCCATTTGCTGTTAGAGCTAGAGTTTGTTTGCTAAGAGATCTTGGTTCGGCCTGTTCACCAGATAATGCCTTTGCAATCATTCAAGGGTTAGAAACTGTTGCTCTAAGAATGAAACAACATTGTGAAAATGCCGAAAAAGTTGTTAAATTTTTAAAAAAACATAGCGCAGTTTCAAAAGTTATCTATTCAACTGAGCACGATAAACTTATAGCTGACAGAGCAAAAAAATATCTAAACGGTGGGAATGGTCCCATGGTTGGTATTGAACTAAAAGGTGGAATTGAAGCTGGTAAAAAATTTATTGAGTCATTAAATATGTTTTATCATGTTGCAAATATTGGTGATGTAAGGAGTTTAGCCATCCACCCTGCTAGTACTACACACAGTCAATTAAATGAAAAAGAACTTGCTGCATCTGGAGTTACTCAAAGTTACGTAAGGCTATGCATAGGTATAGAGCATATTGATGATATCGTCGAAGATCTTGATCAAGCTTTAAACAAATCTGCAAAAGGTCATTTAAAGGCGGTTAGCTAGGAATTTTTATAAACTATTAATAAAAAACTAGTTAAAACTAAAATTGATCCTAATTGGTGTATTGATGCATAAAAAATCTTTACACCAGTTACTAAGGTTATAATTCCAAGAATTACCTGTAAAAAAACTGCAAGGTTTAAATAAATCAAATATTTAAAATTTAGATTATTTTTAAAAAAAATAAAATTTAGAATAAATAAAAAAATTAATATTAAATAAGCAATGATTCTATGATAAAACTGAATGACAGATGCATTATTTAAAGACTCTTTAAGATAAAGATCTTTAATTGAAATATCAGTTGCTAAAAAATACCCATTCATATCAGGCCAAGTATTAAATAGTAGGCCTCCATTTAAACCAGCTAGAAATGCGCCTAGGATTATTTGGATAATTATAAAAAATAAAAATAAATTTAAAAATTTTTTTGATAACCTTTTTTCAAATTTTTGAATTCTTAAATTTTCTAAAACATACCAAAAAATTAATGATAATATAATAAAAGCTACACCTAAATGTAGTGCTAATCGATAATGACTAACATCAGTATTATCTATTAATCCACTTTTTACCATAAACCAGCCAATGAAACCTTGAAAACAAATTAGTAAAAAAATTATATAATATTTTAAAAGATTTTTCCTAAAGTTTTTAAATCGAAAAAATAAGTAAATTAATGGTAGAATAGAAGTTAAACCAATAAGTCTAGCAAGTAATCGGTGACCATATTCCCAATAATAAATAAATTTAAATTCAGCTAGAGATATATTATAGTTGATTTCTTTATATTCAGGAATTTGTTGGTAGAGCTCAAAGTAAAACATCCACATTTTATTATTAATTGGTGGAAATATTCCCTTAAACAGTTCCCATTCAGTAATAGACAAACCAGAGTCTGTTAACCGAGTTAGTCCACCAACGGCAACTATCAATATAATTAGTAATAACATTACATATAACCATATTTCAATAAATCTTTTAAATGGATCTGTATTTACAATCATAGTTAATACATATAATAATTATTCAAATAACCTATTGAATAAATGTCGCCAAAAAACAAAATAAAGTTAAATTCTTTAAGAAAAAAATTAGATAAATTAGACAACCGATTGTTATTGCTAATTAAGTTGAGAACCAATCTTGTAAATAATGTCATTGAAATAAAACAATTCAAAAAAGAAATAGTTGATAAAAAAAGAATTGATATAATTTTAAATAAAATTAGACAAAAATCAAAAAAAATGAATATTGATCCACAAATAACTAATCGTATTTGGAAAAATATGATTTGGTCCTACATAAACTATGAAAGAAAAAAATTTAAAAAAAAGTGATTATTTACTATGAGGAGGAAGTTTTTTTTCAACAAAAACTTCATGTTTTCTAGTTGCTGGATTATATTTTTTTGCTTTTAATTTAATTTTAGCTTTTTCACCACCAGCTGGTTTCTTTACATAATAAAAAAATGGACTATCAGGTTTTTCTTCAGGTACCAGTCTTACTTTTACGTGTGTTTTTTTAGCCATATTACTTTATTTCTTTTATATTTTTTACAATTTTAGAAATTTTTGATATTTTATTTCTTAAATCAATAGCTCTTATAGATTTATTTGAAATTTCGTCAAGGTCATTTGATTGACTTGAATTGAGTAGTTTTTTTACACCAATTATGGTCATGCCTTGATCTTTTAATAAGAATTTAATCCTTTTTAATAAATCCACATTAAATTTATTATAATAGCGTCTATTACCTGAGAGTATTTTTGGTTTAATCTGTTTAAATTCTTTTTCCCAATATCTCAATGTATGTGTTGGTATTTTTTTACTAGATCTGCTTTTTAAGTTCAATATCTTAACAACTTCTCCTATTGTTTTATAAGCTTGATCAGATTTATTCATTATCAATTAAATTAACAAATTCTCTAAAATCTTTTGAAGGTTTAAATAGAACTACATTACGTTCTGATATAATTTTTTCTTCTTTTGTCTTTGGATTTCTTCCTATTCTAGCCTTTTTTTGTCTAATTGAAAATGTGCCAAATTTAGAAAGTTTTAAAGTTTTTTCTTTCTCGAGGTTATAGATTATAGTTTGAAAAAAATCATCAATTAGATTTTCAGATATTTGTTTAGAAAAACCAATTTGCATATACACTAAATTAACTAAATCTTTTTTAGTTAAATTAATTCTCATAATTAAATATTTCTTTTAATTTTATCTATTAAGTTACCCTTTATTATTTTACAACAAACATCAAGTGAATTTGAAAATCCAATATAATCAGTTCCACCATGGCTTTTAACCACAGGTGAATCCAAACCTATAAAAATGGCTCCATTATACAACCTAGGATCTAATCTTTTTTTAAATTTTTTTAAATTATGAATATTTAGAAATGAGGAGATTTTTCCTATTAAAGTTCCACTTAAAGCTTTTTTTAATTCACTTGTGATGAAATTAGCAGTACCTTCAGCAGTTTTAAGAGCTACATTTCCAGTAAAACCATCTGATACTATTACATTAACGTTTCCATTCATAAGTTCATTGCCCTCAATATAACCTAAAAAATTAAAATCATCAGATTTCTTTTCTTTCAATATCTTAAAAGTTTCTTTGATTGTTTCATTACCTTTAAGTTCTTCAGACCCTATATTAAGTAAGGCTACATTGGTGATCTGAGATGGATATAAAGACTTGTACAATGATGCTCCCATTATAGAAAAATCAAATAAGTTTTTTGAACTACATTCAATATTAGCACCTAAATCTAATACTACACTCATCCCTTTTTTATTTGGCCATAGGGCAGATAATGCAGGTTTATCAATATTTTCAATCATCTTTAGATTCAGTTTAGATATAACAAGTAAAGCCCCAGTATTTCCTGCAGAAATAACAATGTCACAATCTTTCTTTTTAACACTATCAATAGCAAGCCACATACTAGTGTCTTTACCTCGTTTTGCTCCTTCTAATGGACTGTCTTCGCTAGAAACTTTGTTTAATGTATTAAAAATTTCATAATTTTTTTTATCAATTTTGCTGTCTAAACATTTAGTAATTTTACTTTCATCACCAAAAATCTTATAAAAAATATCTTTATTAGACTGATGATGATGAACAATTCCATCAATAACTTTTTTTGGTGAGTTATCACCACCCATTGCATCAACTGCAATTTTTATCATTTCTGTCATACTAATTATGAATTATAAAATCTATTCTTTTGGGTCTAAAACCTGACGACCCTTGTACATACCAGTTTTTAAATCTAAATGATGTGATAATCTATATTCACCAGATTTTTTATCTTCAACTATGTTTTTAGAAGAAAATTTCATATTTTGAGCTCTTCTCATGCCGGATCTAGATGGTGTTTGCTTTCGCTTTGGTACTGCCATAATTAGTGACTATTTACACTTTTTAGATAAGAATTCAAAGTATTTTTTGATAAATTTACTCTAAAATCTTCAAAATATTCTACTAAATAGTTAATATTATTAAAATTATCTAAAAATATAGATAGTTTTTTTTCTTTATCATCATTTTTAAGACTATTCCAATAGTGAATTTCGGAAACAATAGCATGAAAAACATTGATGTAATCTTTCATCTTTTTATTGATAGATTGATCACCATAACCAATTTCTCTAATACTTAACTCTATTTGCCTAAAGTTAAAATCATATAATTCCTGCAGTTTTTTTTCATTATCTGAACTTTTAAATTCTTTTAAAACAAAGGCAAAATGTAACAAAAATAATGTAAGTCTATCACCAAAACTATCTTGTTTATTGATAAAACCATCATAAAGAGATTTATTAGTAGTTAATCTAATTAAATTATTATAAAAATCTAAATAATCTGATTTCATGAAAAAAATATTAATACTTATTTTTTTGTTTTTATCAAGTTGTTCATTAAATAAAGTTGTTCTTCATCATGGAGTTCACAATTTAGAGAAAAAACAAAAAAGTTTGAAAATTAACTATACAAATAAAAATGATATTTATAAGATAATTGGTCCACCATCTACTAAGAGCTCATTTGACAATGACATTTATATTTATATTGAAAGAAAGACAACAGGTTCTAAACTAACAAAACTTGGACAAAAAAAACTACTTATTAATGATGTTTTGGTTCTTGAAATAGATAATATGGGAATTTTGCTTAGTAAAAAATTTTACAATAAAAATGATATGAAGGAAATTGATTTTGATCAATCTGAAACAGGTGTTAACTATTCTAAAAAGTCTTTTATATACAATTTTTTAAGCTCGGTTAGACAAAAAATTGATGATCCCCTTGGTAAAAAGAGGATCAAAAATTAATTTAATATTTAGCCTGCTATTACTGCTAAAAGCAATAAAGCTACAATATTTGTGATCTTAATCATTGGGTTAACAGCTGGCCCAGCTGTATCTTTATACGGATCTCCAACAGTGTCACCCGTAACAGCTGCTTTATGAGCCTCAGAACCTTTCCCTCCATGATTTCCATCTTCAATATATTTTTTAGCATTATCCCAAGCACCACCACCAGCAGTCATTGATACTGCTACAAAAAGACCAGTTATAATCACGCCAAGTAACATTGCACCAACAGATGCTAATGCAGCAACCTGACCACCAATTGAAAAAATCACAAAATACAAAACAATTGGAGATAAGACTGGTAATAGTGAAGGTATAATCATTTCTCTAATCGCAGCAACAGTTAGTAAATCAACAAGTTTTGCATAATCAGGTTTTTGTTTTCTTTTCATTATTCCTGGAAATTTTTTAAATTGTCTTCTAACTTCCACAACAACAGCTCCGCCTGCTCTTCCAACTGCTTGCATACCCATGGAACCAAATAAATACGGAAGCATTCCACCAATTAATAAACCAACAACAACATAGGGATTTGATAAATCAAATGTAACAACTATTCCCTCTAGTTTAGATCCAGCAACACCAGAAAAGTGTTTGATATCTTCAACATAAGCAGCAAATAAAACTAAAGCACCTAAGCCTGCCGATCCAATAGCATAACCTTTGGTAACAGCTTTGGTTGTGTTTCCTACAGCATCTAATGCATCAGTAGTTTTTCTAACACTATTTGGTAATTTGGACATTTCAGCTATACCACCGGCATTGTCGGTAACTGGACCATAAGCATCAAGGGCAACAACCATACCAGCTAATGCCAACATTGTTGTAACTGCTATTGCTATACCATAAAGACCAGCAACATAATTGGTTGCCAAAATTCCAGCAACAATAATCAGAGCAGGTATAGCTGTAGCTTCCATAGAAACTGCTAATCCTTGAATAACATTAGTTCCATGTCCAGTAGTAGATGATTTAGCAATACTTTTTACTGGTCTGTAATTTGTTCCTGTATAATATTCAGTAATCCAAATTAATAAACCTGTAATAACTAATCCTATGATCCCACATATATATAGATTCATACCATCAAAAGTTTTGCCATTAACTGTATACTCACTAGCGAAACCAATAACGTAGTCAGTTACTGGATATAAAACTGCTAATGAAGCCACTGCGGATACAACAAAACCCTTGTATAAAGCATTCATTACATTTTTACTTTTTCCAAGCTTAACAAAAAATGTTCCTAATATTGATGTTAGAATACATGCACCACCAATAGTTAAAGGATATATCATCATATTTAAATCACCAACAAAAAATATTGATGATAAAACCATTGTAGCAACAATTGTTACAGCATAAGTTTCAAACAAGTCAGCAGCCATCCCAGCACAATCACCAACATTGTCCCCTACATTATCAGCAATTACAGCTGGATTCCTAGGGTCATCTTCTGGAATTCCTGCTTCGACTTTACCTACTAAGTCTGCACCAACGTCAGCACCTTTAGTAAAAATTCCACCACCTAATCTAGCGAAAATTGAAATTAATGAAGCACCAAAGCCAAGAGCTACTAATGCATTAACTATCTCTCTTTCTGCAATTCCAAATTTTAGTAAAAAATAATA
>Ga0209425_10006357_pt1 | contig 11325 bp, 10 predicted proteins | sample COG_05_FD_184749 | JGI IMG/M metagenome (GOLD analysis project Ga0209425, IMG submission 184749) | Pelagic Microbial community sample from North Sea - COGITO 998_met_05 (SPAdes) (version 2) | ecosystem: Environmental > Aquatic > Marine > Neritic zone/Coastal water | place: Helgoland, sampling... | reverse complement strand
ATAGCTTTTAAAGGAAAAGATTTATACGGAGTTGACGAAAATTTAGGCCTAGGTTTTATCGGGTCAAATGGTTTTGAATTAATTAAAAGTATAGAAAATAAAAATCTTCACAGTTTGGTATATGTTAAAGATATCGATCAGTTCATTCTAGCTGAAACGTACTCCGACTCAATCGTATTTCTAAGTGGTAAAGATTTCAGTGAAAAGAAAAGATTAAAATTAAGTAAAGTTGGACGTGATCAACACCATATTAACTCTCTATGTGTTCATGATGAATATCTATATTTTTCTGCTTTTAGTTTTAAGGGTATTTGGCGATTAGGTATATGGAATGATGGTTGTATTGGGCGTATCTCCCTAGACGCAAATTCAATGACTGATATGGAGTTGATTTCGACAGGACTTCGACAACCGCATTCAGTTTTGATAGATCCTTCTCAAACTGCAATATGTGAGTCACAAGAAAGAACTTTCTTAGTAGGCACAAGGGTCAAAGCAAAGTTATATGGCTATACTCGAGGACTTTGTCGAGTACCGTCTGGATATTTTGTGGGTTGTAGTGAAATTCGAAGGCAAAATAATTTTATTCAAGACGAAGTTCCTTATGCAAAAGGAGCATCTATTAATTTTATTTCTAATAATTTTTCAACTATAGAAAGCATCAACCTGCCTAATTCATCAGCAGTATACGAAATAATTAAAGATGTGTGAAGTTTAAGTCTGATTGAATAAAAGAAATGTATTTTAGATTTAAAAAATTTATACAAGGAGTTTTTTGAAATGATAGGAAATGAAATTCATAATTTTGCTAGAGAGCTTTGGCCTATCAATAGAAGTATAACTGGCGAAGGTTTGAGAGAAACACTAAGAAGAATATCTAAACATTTAACAAAACTAGAAATTAAATCAGTACTTTCGGGTACACAGGTTTTTGATTGGACAGTTCCAAAGGAGTGGAATGTGAAAAATGCTTACATTATTACTCCTAATGGTAAAAAAATATGTGATTTTTCGGAAAATAATCTTCATTTAGTTGGATACAGTGTCCCATTTGAGGGTAGACTTAGTCTTGATGAATTAAAGAAACATCTTTATACTTTACCAGATAAACCAAAAGCGATACCTTATATAACTAGTTATTATAAGGAAACATGGGGATTTTGCCTTACTCAAGAGCAATTTAATACTTTAGAAAATGGGATTTACAAGATCGTAATAAACTCCACCTTGTTTAATGGTGAACTAAATTATGGAGAACTATTTATAAAAGGTAAAAGTGATAAAGAAATATTTTTAAGCACGTATATCTGTCATCCTTCAATGGCTAATAACGAATTATCAGGACCTTCGGTTGTTACATTTCTGGCAAAATGGCTTCAAGAACTTAAAGAAACAGATTATAGCTATCGAATAATTTTTATTCCTGAAACAATTGGTTCAATTACATATCTAAGTCGCAATTATAAAGACATGAAGAGAAAAATTTTTGCAGGTTTTAATGTGTCTTGTGTAGGTGATAATAGGGCTTACTCATATGTTCCATCAAGAAATGGAAAAACAATAAGTGATTTGATAGCAAAGCATGCGCTCAAGTTTACTGATCCAAATTTTATAGAATATAGTTGGTTTAACAAAGGTAGTGATGAAAGGCAGTATTGTGCTCCTGGAATTGATTTACCAATAGCATCAATATTGAGATCAAAATATGCAGAATATCCAGAGTACCACACATCACTAGATGATTTAGAAAACGTTGTCACTCCCCAGGGTCTCAACGGAGGCTATTGGATAATTAGAAAAGCAATAGAAGCAATCGAAAAAAATAAGAAATATAAAGTTACTGTTTTGTGTGAGCCTCAGCTGGGTAAGAGGGGGCTTTACGCAAATTCTTTTGAAAAAATAGAATTTGAAAAATATAAGTTAATGCTTGATTTTATTAGTCTTTGTGATGGAGAGAGTTCATTACTTGAAATTGCGGAAAGACTAAATGTACCAATTTGGGATTTATATGACATTGTAAATAAACTTAAAGATCATAATTTAATTAAAGCTACTCACTCAGTAGCTTCATATTAATGTAGGTAGTTGACTAGTGTTAACGACTAAATGCATGTACTGATAAATTTTTTTAATTATGTATTGGGTTATTTCGTTTTAGAAGTTAATAATTGATTCTGCGTAAGTTTTTTTAACAAAAGATGTAATTTAGTTGAAAAAATCAATTAAATCATAGTATATTTTCTAAAGCACTAAATATTTTAAAATGAAACCTTTTTTAGATGTAGAAAAAAATAGAGTAAGTTATCATAAATCGATTAAAACAAACACCATTCATAGAAGCTCTTTAATTGTACCAAGATTTGATCAAGCAGTTTCTAATATTTCGTTTCTGAATCATTTTCTTTTAAAAAGAAATAATAAAGACGTAGTATTAAAAATAACAGCCATTAATGATAATGGTGTTTTGGAAGATTCTGTGTCAATTGAAATTAATGAACCCATAGTTTATTCCCTTAATTTAGAAAGTTTTTTTAAACAAGCTTCAAAAATTAAAGAATATTTGGTTGAATTTTATTCTGATAAAAATCTTTTTATTCCATTTCCTGCTGTTATGGTTAATCATATTGGTAATGAATTTGTTAATAGCGTTCATTCGTTTAATAGAGTTTTGAATGATGTTTTTGAAGACGATAAAGTCAATCTTCATCAGGTGTTCGAGTCATCTATTGATGTTTCAATAGATAAAGATTACGATACTTTTTTTAATTTTGCCACTGGTCCATTTAAAGTTAAAAGTGATTTACAATTATCGCTAATAGAAGAAGAAAAGAAATCTTATATAATTCCAATTGAAATGGATAGACTTAGTAATAAAAATTACTTTCTTTCAAATTTTCATAAGAATAATATTAAAAGTGAGGCAATACTAAAAGTCTTGCAACCCGAACAAACTCTTTTTTATGGTCGATTGCTTACTGGTAGAATCAATAAAAAAACAAGAGCATTTTCTGCTAACCACTCGTATTATGACAGTTCTTTAACCAAAGAATATTTTGATAACTCTGTTAGTATGCGTTCGTATCCTTTTTTTAATAATTGTCTTAATAAAATAATAATGTATCCAATTATGAGCCCATCTTCACTGGAAGTTTCTATTGAAATATATGATAATAATGAAACTTACAAAAGTGATACAAAAATAATAGAGTCACCCTCAAATAGTCCAATTTTATTTGATATTAATGAGTTGGTAAAAAAATCAGGTTTTAATGATGTTAGTTTATTTAAAGTTATAGCCCAATCCTCTAATGGAAAAATTCCCACAAGAGTTAATCATCAATTAATTTATGGAGATAAAAATTCTCCTTCAAAACTTTATAGTTCTATTAATTTAAGCCTTCTAAATGAAAGTATATATAACCCACCACTAAAAACAGGAGTAACTTGGGGGCAGGTATTAGTTAATAAATCATACGAAAGTAGGCTTGGAATAAGCTTTATGAATAATTCTGGAGTTTCAGATACAGTTTTAATAGATTTTTATAGTAAGTCAGGTTTGTTTAAATCTATAAAACATAACTTAAATCCAAACAGCTCATTAATATTTGGTAGTGAATTTTTCAAAAAAATTAAAGCCCCAAATGAATTTATATGGTATCTAGCAAAATCAAAAAGAGCTGACTTGCAAGCTGATGCATTCCACTATCATATACCAACTGGTAATGCTTCTGGCGAACATTCTTTTTGATTTTAATAACATTTAATTGTAATCAGATAATTATTAGTAATTACTGATTAGCCATATAAAGACGTGATCTAAATATACTTTTAAATAATTGATCTATATCAATTGTATATAAGTTAAGTATTTAAGTACTTGATATTAAAAACGTTATATAATAATTAAATTTCAAATATTATCAATTAAGGTAAATTATTTTAAAATAAATAAAATTTTAAATTGTAAAATTATGTCTGATTTTAGTAAAATTAAAAAAAGAGAAGTAAAACTAAAATTAACAGATTTAATTAAAAAAAATACTAAAGTTATCGTAATAAAAAAATATTCTAGCGTAAAAGAGTGTAAGCAATTGATTGATTATTGCCATAATAATTCTGTTCCTTATAAGCATCGAATTTTAGATAAAAAAAAAGATTTTTGGACTTCTATAGATATATATCCAGTACTTGCAAGAACAAGAAGAATTTTCAAAGCTTTTGAATTTGGAAAAAAGACCGAAAGGAAATTTAAAGTTTTGGAAGAGATAACTAAATTTCAATACGAATATCTTTACAAAGATATGTTAAAAAAAAAAGCGCACTCAAGATACGTAGCATATCAGTATCCCAAAGGTGGAGGTTTTTTTAGTAAACATCGTCATCCAAGATGGCCAACAAATTATGGTATTATTCTTAATTTATCTAAAAATGAAAAAGATTTTAAAAAAGGTGGAATTACAAATTTTTATTTTAAAAAGAAAAAAATTTTAATAAATAAAAATGATATTGATCAAGGAGACCTAACACTTTTTAGGTATGATTTGTTTCATGAGGTTCCACCAGTTGATCCAGAGGAAATTTTAAGATTTGATAAGACAGGAAGGTGGACTGTAACTTTTCCAATATTATACGTAAATCCTTGGATGTATAAAAAAAAACAAAGACCAAGATAATAATCTAATATTTTTCCATTATTAATATTTTATCTTTTCTCCAAAATGGTGAAAAGTTATTATCGTTTTGACATTCTAAAAAATAAATTTTTCTAAATTTATTTTTCAAACTTTTTAAATGCTTATAAAATTTAAATTCAACATTATCGTCATTACTTTCTATATCTTCAAGGATAAATATTCCTCCTTTTTTTAAATACATATGTGAATTTAATATTAATCTAATTTGGTCATCCTCTTCATGAGTGCTATCTTCTATAATAATATCAAATTTAACATTTGTTTTTTTAAAACTACTTTTGATTGATTTAGAAGATTTGATATTTATATAATTATAATATGTTCTTGGTATCTTTAATTTTTTTCCATCACTAATGAATTTTCCATGAAAATCAAAACCATAAATTAAAGCTTTTTTAAAATAATTTCTCCACATTATAATGGATTTGCTTCTTGCAATTCCTATTTCAGCTAATTTAATTTTTTTATTTTTAAACCTTTGTAAAATAATATCATATATAGGAGTGAAAGATTTTCTATGTCCAATTTTATTCAAAGGTGACTTATCTGTTCCGCTTTTACCTCCAAGTATACATAATTCTGTGGTATTATTTGTAGAATTTAATGTGAATGAATTGAATCTATTTTTGTAAATTTTAAATCTTGGATTTTTTATTTTATTATAGATATTTTCGATGAGGTATAAGATACCAAGTTTGTACAAAACTCTTCTAAATCCCCTTGTGTAGATCATTTGATTGTTAAAAATTTTTCTGAATAAAAAAAATTTAATGATGAGATATAATTCATATTTCTTGATTTAGGTCTTTGTTGAATATTCTATTTTTTTGATTACTTCATTATATTTTTTTTTTATAAATTCATTAGTGACTTTATAGCCTCTAGAATTACCAAAAAAATTATTAATACTGTCAACTGCAGTATTTTTTTGCATCTTATTTTTTTTTAACATTAATCTTAAAGAAATTCTACCATCAGTAGATATATTGGATCTTGTGCCATGTAGCATACAACTATGCCAAACCCAACTTTCTCCTGGTGAACCAACTAGCTTATGTTCTTTTACATAAATTTTTTTCTTTTTTCTTGTTTTGTAAAGAATTTTATTATTTTTTTTTTCTAAGTAATGTGGAAATAGATCTGGTCCCAATTTATGACTTTTGGGCAATATTATTAAAGGTGATTTATTTTTTGTAACCTTATCTAGATAGACATATAACGTAACCACATTACACTTGGTAGCTGAATAATCCATTTGGTCTTGATGAAAATCAATACCATTAAAATATCTTACAACTCTATATTTTTTTTTTATAAAATAACCAAGATTGATGCTTCTTATATTTTCTTTTTTTGTAATATGTTTTGGTAAATATTTTTGAGGAATTCCATAAATAACTCTCTTAGATACTAGTTTATAATTTTTTCCAATTATTGCTTCTAAAGTTTTTTTTATATTGCTATTATTTAAAACAAAATCGATATTAACTTTTGATAATATATCTCCAGTTTTAATATGTTTTTTATTTTTTAAATAACTTTGTTTTGTAAGAAAAATTTTGGAGTTTACTTTTAAATTTTTTTTTATAAGTTTGTTTAGATTTTTACATTGATCTACAAAAGTATTATTATTTTTTATGTTTAAAAATCCATCGTTTATAAATTTTTTAGAATACATATCTTTTGATTAGTATTTAATCAAACACAAAAATATTGCAAGCTTTTCTAGATAATCAGATATAAAACACTTTAATGTAGGCTACATACAATCTAGCAAATGAAATAACAATCATTTTGATTGTCATTGTTTGAGTACTGCAAAAAAGTATGATATGATTTTTTTAAAGTTTTAGTCAAATTTAAAATCAAGGAACATTTATAAAACTAATTAAAACCAATGAACAATTTAAAAAGTCAGCTAGAGTTATTCAAATAATATTTTAATGTTAAAAAATTCATCAATATTGGTTACTGGAGGCACAGGATCTTTTGGTCATGCTTTTGCTAGACTTACACTCAAAAAATATAATCCTAAACGATTGGTCATTTTTTCAAGAGATGAAATCAAACAGTGGGAGATGGCAAAATTATTTAAAAATCACTCTAATGTGAGATTTTTTATTGGAGATGTGCGTGACAAAGATAGACTTCATCGTGCTTTAAGTGGTATAGATTTTGTTGTGCATGCTGCGGCAACAAAAATTGTACCAACAGCAGAGTACAATCCTTTTGAATGTATTAAAACAAATATTAATGGTGCAATGAATTTAATTGATACATGTATTGATCAAGGTGTAAAAGGTGTAGTGGCACTTTCAACAGATAAAGCAAGTAGCCCAGTCAATCTTTATGGAGCAACCAAGTTAGCATCTGATAAACTATTTTCAGCAAGCAACTCTTCTTATGCAGGTGGACACAAAACTTGTTTTTCTGTTGTAAGATATGGCAACGTTATGGGCTCACGTGGTTCGGTGATACCATTCTTTATGTCATTAAAAGATCAAAAGCAATTACCCATCACTGATGAACGAATGACTCGTTTCATGATCACACTCGAAGAAGGAGTTGAATTGGTGTGGCATGCTTTTAAGGATATGGTAGGAGGTGAAATTTATGTAAAAAAAATTCCTTCAATAAAAATTGTAGATATTGCCAAGGTAATTGCGCCAAAAGCAAAACACAAAATTATAGGTATTCGTCCTGGTGAGAAATTGCATGAGCAAATGATTAGCAGTGATGACAGCTATTCAACTTATGAGTATTCTAATTATTATAAGATTTTACCGCAGATTAATGAATGGGGTAAAGATAACTTACGCATAAAGAATGGAAAAAAAGTACTCGAAGGATTTGTTTACAGTAGTGACAATAATAAAGAATGGATGACAAAACCTAACTTAAAGAAATGGATTGATAGTAACTAAAATATTATGAAAAATTTATAAGATTATTAGGAACATTAATCGACATTTAAAAAAATTATATAAGTTTCACAATATGATTTCTGACTACTTACAAAAAACTGAAAATTATCATAATAAAAAATATCAAAATTTGGGAGACCTATTCCAACGAAAACACGCAAATGAAGATGTTATAAGATTTTTTTACAAATATAAACTTAAAGGTAAAAAGATATTAGATGTGGGGTGTGGAAGTGGAAGAAATAGTATTTTTTTTCTAAATTATCACTGTAGAGTTGTAGCAGTTGACTCTTCAAGAGAGGGTATTAAAATTTTTCAAAAAAAAATAAAAAATAAAAAAATAAATCAATTAAAATTATTAGTAGACTCAATGCCATATCTGAAATCTGTAAAAGGTAAATTTGATTCAGTGATTGATTGCCTCTCCTCATATTGTCTAATAAAAAGTGACTTTGAAATATATTTAGACAATATAAGAAAAAAATTAAAAAAGGATGGAATTTACCATTTACAAATACTATCTAAAAACAGTGATATTTATAAAAAGTTTAAACCAGCAAAAAAAATTGGAAATTCAATTCTTTCACAGAAACGCAAATCTTCCCCCTTTTTTGGAGATGAATACCTTTTTTCTTTTTATTCAAAGAGGGAGTTAGTTAAATTATTAAAAAATTTTTTTAATATTATTTCTTTTGAGATACATGCTAGAACTTACAGAAACACCTCTGAATATTTTGAGTATTTTGTAATTGAATGTAAAAAAAAATAATAATGAATATAGTTTTTTCAAAAAATTTAAGCAAAAAAAAACATGAAAATTTTCTAGAAAAAATTGGTAATTATCAAATCTATCATACAGAAAAGTTATTAAATTATTATTTTAATACTTCAAAAATAATTGATAAGTCATTTTTTATTTTTGATGAAGATAAGCCGCTTGTATTTGCACCATTAGGAATTGTAAATGAAGATGATTTTAATACTTTATCTTTTTCAAGCGTTGCATGTCACACTCCTGCTGTATCAAATGATTTAAATTCACAAAATAAAAGAAAATTATATAGGGAATTGTACAACACGATATACAACATAGGAATTGAGCATAAATGTAAAAGTTTTGATTTTTTTTTTCATCCAGTAAAATTTTTTAAGAATCAATGCAAATTAGATTATAAAGAAAGTATGAAAATACTTTCATTTTTCGATGTTTCTTATGTTGTAATTAATACAAATATAATAGATTTAAATTTATCACACGAAGATCTTTTTATGAATTTCAGAAAAGCCATGCGAAAAGAATTTAGAAATAAAATATATAAAGAATTAGAGTTTTTTAAAATTAATTCAGAAAACACAGCAAAAAATCAAATCAAAGAATTTTTTAATTTATACAAAAATTATCATTTTATATCATCAAATAAACAAACTAGAAAAGATAGTTCTTGGGAATATATGCTTAATTTACTTTATGATGATAGAGCTGATTTGTTTGCTATAAAAAGATTAAACGATAAGAAATTTTTATCATTTCTTTATTGTTTCAAAGAAAAAAATTTTGCTAGTGGAGCTTCTCAAGTAAATATTACAAATTCTGAAGATTTAAAAAAATATTCATTGAGAGGTTTTATTGAATATAAAACAATTGAGTATTACAAGAACAATAATTTTAGATACTATGAGGTCGGGCAAACATACTACTACGATAAAGATTTTAAAAGTTTTACTGAAAAACATAAAAGAATAGGGTTAACCAAATTACAATTTGGTGGCGAACTTTATCCAGTATTTTATTTTAAATTTAACTTTAGCAATGACTCTGTATTTCATAAAAATCACAAATTTATAATAGACAATGACTTTTGAAAAAATAATTAAAAAAGCATCAATTGAGAATCATAAAAGAAACAGATATGCAAGAATTAAAATTGCTACAAAAAAAAATTTAGTATTTAAGATAATTTCAAAAAATAAAATTAAACCAAAAAGAATTTTAGAAATTGGGAGTTCTACAGGTTTTTTATTGGAGAGTTTTAGAAAAAATTATAATTCAGAATGTTATGGAGTAGATACCTCGAAATCTGCAATATCTGAAGGTAAAAAACTATTTAAAAAAATAAATTTGACACATGGAATGTTTGAAGACTCTAAATTAAAAAATTTGAAATACGATTTAATAATTTGTGGTTTTTTTTTATTTATGCTTCCTCCTTCAAAAATTTTAAATCTATTTTCAAAAATTGATACAAGTTTGAATAATGGAGGATATGTTGTAATTTATGATCATTTTAATAAAAGTAATTCATTTGAAATTAAAGATTATAAACATGAAAAAAAACTTAAAGTATATCGATGGGACTATAAAAAAGTTTTTCTTTCTTTGCCTTATTATCAAAAAAAGGATATAATAAAATCTTACTATCCTAAAATAAAGGATTATTTAGAAGTCAGTTTAATGAAGAAAAAAATTTCATTTTAATGGATACTGGAGATAAAATATCAACTAAGAAAAGTAATTTTTCTTTTGGGGGGAAAACACCTAAATATTTTGATCAACATGTTAAAAAATCAGTACCTCTATATGATATTGGTCAAGATATTATATGCAAATTAAGTAGTTTTTTTATTAGTAAAAATTGCAATATATATGACTTAGGTTGCTCAACTGGAACTTTGATTAAAAAAATTGATCAGTATAACTCTCTAAAAACAATAAATTTTTATGGAATAGATGTTGAAAAAAATATGATTGATCTTGCTAAAAAAAAACTGAAAACTTGTAAAAATAAAATAAGTTTAAAATGTGCAGATATAAATAAAGTAAAGTTTAAAAAGTCTGATCTTATTATCTCTTATTATACAATTCAGTTTCTTAAACCAAAATACAGACAAATCTTGATAAATAAAATTTATAATTCTCTAAATTGGGGTGGGGCATTTATTTATTTTGAAAAAGTGCGTGCATCTGATGCTAGATTTCAAGATATTATGAACCAAATTTATTTGGAATATAAACATGATATTGGGTATGATGAAAAACAAGTTTGGAATAAATCATTATCATTAAGAGGCGTTTTAGAACCATACTCAACTAATGAAAACATGAATTTTTTAAAAAGAGCAGGATTTAAAGATTATATGTCAATTTTAAAGTATTCATGCTTTGAGGGTTTTTTAGCAATTAAATGACCCACTTATTTGAGTAGTGAGTGTGATAAGAAATTTAATTTAATTTTTTAAGTATAATTGATTTAACTGGTTCACTATTCTTAATATTTATAGGTGATTTTTTATTTAAAATTCTATTGAAGTATTTTGGAGCTAAACCGTAACCAGGTCTAATAACTCTGATATTGTCTTTAGAGAATTTTTCACCTTTTTTAATATCTTTTGTTGTGAAAATAGACCTTCTAAAGATTTTAGATTTATTCTCACTTTTATTTCTAAAAAAAAAACTTTTACCCATAAGTTTATAAGCAATATCTATATCATCTCTTAACTTTTTAATTTCTTTTCCTTTTAAAGAAAAATCAATATCAAAACCTTTTTTTTGATTGTTTAATGCTATATGTTTTTCTATAACCTCAGCTCCGCTTGCAATACTAGCAATTGCAACCCTGTTATCCTTTGAGTGATCTGATATACCAACTTTGCATTTAAATTTATCCTTTAATATTTTGAGATTATTTAAGTTAAAATCATCAATTGTT
>Ga0209425_10006353_pt1 | contig 11326 bp, 6 predicted proteins | sample COG_05_FD_184749 | JGI IMG/M metagenome (GOLD analysis project Ga0209425, IMG submission 184749) | Pelagic Microbial community sample from North Sea - COGITO 998_met_05 (SPAdes) (version 2) | ecosystem: Environmental > Aquatic > Marine > Neritic zone/Coastal water | place: Helgoland, sampling... | reverse complement strand
CCCCGCCCCCCGCCCTTTCCGCAACTTCAGGAATCGGTCAAGACGAAGCACCCCCAGCTTCTGTACGAGTCTAAGCTGTACAAGATCCTCCAGGGCGGAAGTGAGTACCCCCCAGATCCCTCAATCTAATTCTAAAATTGACGACGCCCGTTTCGAGTCGAATGTTCACTGACCGATCGCCCCCCCCACCCGTGCCAACAGCCGGCATTCCCAACGTGCGATGGTTCGGCGTCGAGGGCGACTACAACATCATGGTTTTAGACCTACTAGGCCCGTCTTTGGAGGACCTGTTCAACTTTTGCAACCGCAAGCTGTCGCTGAAGACGGTGCTCATGCTCGCCGATCAACTCGTGTCGAGGATCGAGTACGTGCACTCCAAGTCGTTCATCCACCGCGACATCAAGCCCGATAACTTCCTCATGGGCCTCGGCAAGCGCGCCAACCAGGTGAACATCATCGACTTTGGCCTCGCCAAGAAGTACCGCGATCCCAAGTCGCACCAGCACATACCGTACAGGGAGAACAAGAACCTCACGGGCACGGCCCGGTACGCGTCAATCAACACCCACCTCGGCATCGAGCAGAGCCGACGCGACGACCTCGAATCCCTCGGGTACGTCCTGATGTACTTCTTGCGCGGATCGCTGCCGTGGCAGGGCCTGAAGGCGGCGACGAAGAAGCAAAAGTACGAGAAGATCAGCGAGAAGAAGATGTCGACGCCCATCGAGGTGCTGTGCAAGGGCTTCCCGCCCGAGTTTGTCACCTACTTTCAACTGTGCCGATCCCTCCGGTTCGAGGACAAGCCCGACTACTCCTACGTCAGGAAGCTCTTCCGCGACCTCTTCATCCGGGAAGGGTACCAGTACGACTACGTCTTCGACTGGACCATCCTCAAGTACCAGCAGACGCAGGCGCTGACGAGGCCATCCGCGGGCCCGGCGCTGGGAGCCGGAGCCGCGGGAGCGTCACGGGATCCCGGAAGAGTTTCGTCCAGGGAGAAGGAGAGTCGCAGCCGCGGCGTCGACGACGGGCGGACCCGGGGCGGGGAGAGCCGGGGTGCGTACGCGGATGGAACGGGGAGGACGGGGTCACGGGATGTCGCCAGGGGGGCGAGCGGGTCGGGGACCAGGGGCGGGTACGGCCCAGGCGCCGATCGCATGTGATCATTCCAAAAGTCGACAGCTGTGCGCCTACGCTGAGGTTCGAGACGACGACGGAAGATGGACGACCGCGGGGCGAACGGGGCGGTGGGAGGTGAGATGACTGATCATGAGGAGGGATCGATCCGCGCTCGGTGGGTCGAATCGAGGTTTGAATGCGCGAATAGCACGCGCGGGAAGTTTGTCAGTGCCACACTCGAGATTTTCAAAAGCTCCGTCTTCTCTGTTTCCTCCTCGCTCGCGAGCATTGATTCGTGGCACCCCCCTCTAACTCGTCTGCCCCTCCGTCTGCATGCCGCGCGGGGACGACCTCCTGGGTCTGCTCAGGACCCTGCCATCGGGCGGCGGCGATGAGCTCAGGCGGTCGGTGTCCGGCTCGCAGGGACTCAGGGACTCCCAGGGACCCGCGCGCAAGGTACGCCCAGATCCGCCCCGCTTCCGAAACGACGACGTTAGATTTCACTCGCACCTCGCCCCCATACCCGACCCTGTTTCGCGTGACCCTCTTCCACTGAACACGCGTGACCCGTCGATCCACCGTCGCAGTTGACCCTCGCGGAGCTTCTCGCCGAGACGACCGCGGCGCACCAGTCGCTGGATCGCGAGGATGAACGAGAGAAGCAGCGAACGACGCAGAAGAGGGGCGACGGGGAGACGACGAACGAGGACCAAGCCGGGCCCCCGGCCCGCGCGACGAACGAAAGGATGGACATCGACGCGGACTCGGACGACTCGGAGGGTCCACCGGAGGAGCCGCTCTGGGGCTCGCAGGAGCTCGACGAGGTCATGGGCAGATGCGCGGTGAGTCCCCCGCGCCCGACGATCAGAGATGCCCACCCCAGATCCTCGATGGGTGCCCACTTTCTTTTTTATTTATACCATCCACTGCGACAGCCGCCGACCCTCTCTCCCCCCGCATCGATCCCCCCGCATCGATACGCAGGTACCCGTCGGCGGCGGCGACGCCTTCGCGCCCGTCGCGGGAGGCCCCGGCCAGTTCCGCTCGGTCCAATCGGCGGAGGAAGCCGGCGACCTCATCCTCGGCCCCGCGGAGCTCGAATGGAACGAACAGCTCGGAGCCGGACAGCCCGACAACACGGACCCTCTCCCGGAAAACGCCGCCGCCCCCGACGCAACCCGCACCACATCGGACAGCCTTTACGTCCCCGCGGCGCTCAACTGCCACCTGCGTGAGTACCAGCGCGACGGGGTTCGGTTTCTGTACACTCTTTGGGCCAGCGGCAAGGGCGGCGTGCTCGCCGACGACATGGGTTTGGGCAAGACGATACAGACGGTGGCGTTCCTCGCCGCCGTGCTTCGCTCGCCAAAAGCGAACCCGGATCCGCCGCAGGCGCTCGTCGTGTGTCCGATGAGCGTGCTGGAAAACTGGGAGATTGAGCTGTCGAGATGGGGCCGGATGCTTCCGGGTGGTGAATTCAGCGTCGAACGCGTCCACGGCCAATCGCGCGACGACGCGTGGACACGTGTCGTGTCCGACAATTCCCGGTGCGAGATCGTGCTCACCACGTACGACACCTTGGTACGAAACGCCGACGCGTTTAGTGTCCGAACCTGGTCCGCTTGTATCTTTGACGAGGCGCACCAGTTGAAAAACGACAAGACGAAAAGGTACGAGGCGGCGGCTTCGGTGCAAAGGCGCAGACGGTTCGGGCTGAGCGGCACCGTCATGCAGAACAGCTACGACGAGCTGTGGTGTTTGTTCGACTGGGCGTGCCCAAACTCGTTGGGCGGCGCGAAGGAGTTCAAGGATTACTACTCCAAGGCGATGCAGGCTGCGCAGAGACACGGCGTCGACGACTTCACGCTGGGCCGCGGCAGGGACAAAGCGGAGCAGCTCGCGAAGCTCCTGCGCAAGTACATGCTCAAGCGGACCAAGAAGGACACGCTGGCGGATCAGCTCCCGCAAAAGGCGGACAACGTCGTGTTCTGCGATATGTCGCCGATGCAGACGCGGGTGACGAAAAGACTGCTGGAGATGGAGGAGTTTCAGCTCCTGATTCGGCACCAAGAAGACTGCGACTGCGGCAGCGGTGAGAAGCGGGCTCGGTGTTGTTACCAGGAACCGACCGGCCCCGCGCCCATCTGGAACTCCTACGACCACGAGACGCACGTCACCAAAACAGGAGCGTTGATGTGCCCGTATTGCATGACGTTCACGCTGATGCAGACGCTCATCAAGGTGAGCAACCACCTCGAGCTGCTCAAACCCGACCCCGAGGACGAGCACGGAACCGAGGACGCCGCGGAAAAGTTTCACAAGGCGAGGGTGGTGGCGAGAGCCGCGCTGGGTGAGGATGCGGACCTCGTGGGCGGCGCCGACCACCCCGACATGGACTTTACCCGCCTCGGCGACGCCACGAACTGCGGTAAGCTACTCGCGCTCGAGAAGCTCCTCGCGCTGTGGCACAGGCAGCGCGACAAGGTTCTCCTGTTCTCCACGAGCACCCGGTTACTCACCGTGCTGGAGAAGTTTCTGACCCAGCGCGGGTACGTCTACGCGCGACTGGACGGAAGCACCGCGGGCAAGGATAGGCAAAAGCTCGTGGACGACTTCAACGCCAGCGAGTCCCTCTTCGTCTTTCTCCTCTCCACGGGCGCGGGGGGTGTCGGGTTGAACATAACGTCCGCGAATCGCGTGGTCATATTCGACCCCAACTGGAACCCCGCGAAGGACGCGCAGGCTCAGGACAGGGCTTACCGCATCGGTCAGCGACGCGACGTGGACGTCTACCGGCTATTAGCCGCCGGGACCATCGAGGAGATGGTCTACCAGCGGCAGGTGTACAAGCAGCAGCAGTCGAACGTCGCGGTGGACGCCAGCAAGGAGCGGCGATACTTCGAAGGGGTCCAGGGCGACAAGGCGAACCAGGGCGAGCTCTTCGGCTTGTCCAACATGTTCGCGCTGGCAAACGATGAAATCACGCGGATGCAGTCGCTGGTGGAGCGGGAACGACGAAGCGCGGCGGAGAGTCACACGTTCGAAATTAAGAGCGCGGCGCAGATCGAAGCGGAGGCGCGCGCGAGGGCGAATGAGAAGATGAACGACGCGGCGAGGGAAGACGGCGAGGGAACGCAGCCTATGGCATCGGCCGACGGCGGGTGGCGCCGCGCGAGCGGGGGATCCAGCGGCCGAGGCGGTCACAAATCGCAGGAGGGTCACAAATCGCAAGAGGACAAAAAACGCGCACGGGTCGGGACCATCGAGGAAGACAAAGGGGAAGGGGACGAGAGAGACGGCGGGGGGGACGAGAGAGAAGGGCGCGTGGGGAACGGAGGGCGCATGTTCACGAGGGACGGCGACAACGTGGTGCACGAGCACCGGCACGAAAACATCGTCGGCGACGACGGCCCGCGGGGACGCGAAACCGCCCGGAGCAGACGCGCCGTCGCCGTCGCGCGCCATCGCGGATACGACGCCGAGGCGGAGCAGCGCGAGCGGGATGAACAGGCGCGCGTGTCCGCGAACGTGTCCGCGGGGCAGGCGGCTGAGAGGCGCGCGGGTGCGACGGAAGAGACGCGGGGCGCGGATGACGTCGTCGCCGCGCTGGCGAGTTTCGAGGGGATGGCCAAGTCGGAGATGGCGGCGCACCTGGCGGGGCTCACCACGGGGGGACGCGCGGCGTTGCTGAGCAGGTTTCTCAACGCGAGGGGCGCGGGGGTCGACACGGTCCTGAATATCTTCAACTGAGACGGAATAGGGGTTACACGTTTGCGTTTATTCATTAGCGATCTCGTCATTAAAAGTGCTCACGCGATTTCGTCTTCGTCCTCCCCGTCGCTGTCGTCGTCGGACGAGTCCGCGTTCTCGTGCTCCATCTTGTTCCGACGCAGCTGCTCCGCCCGTTGCTGCCTGGTGAAGATGACGACCGCTAGGTTCTTGAGCGCGTTGAACGCCGTCCGCCCGCTGCGAGGGATGCTCGCCTTGGTCCGCTTGAGAAATTGCATAAACGCCTCCGCCGCCGCGTTCAGCGAAGCCGTCTCTTTCGCCTCCTTCCCGGGCGTCCTCGGCGCGCCGTTGACGCCCAGGCTCCCGCCCCGCAGGCCGCTACCCCCGCTCGCGGTCCCCGCGTGCAGGACCAGGTCGGTGAGGTGCACGGCGGTGTGAATAGCCCAAGCCGCGTCGACGTCCGACTCGACGCTCACGCTAATCGGACCCAACGCCCGCACGGCTTCCATCTGCCACGTGTTCACATCCGCCACGTGTCCGTGTCCGACACCCTTACCGCCCTTCGCAGCCTTCTTCGCGCTCTGCGGGACTAACGGTACCGACTTCTTCGTGGGCTTGGGCTTCTTCGCCGCGATGCCCCCGTCGTCGGCGTCGAGCCGATCACTCACGAGCGGGACCAACTCGCGAATCGCGACGAGCGCCGCCAAGTCCTGAACCTCTTGCTCCCGCCTCGTCCCCCACGGAACCCACTGAATCGCCGCCAGCCGCGCCGTGTGCGTGGGCCCGACGCGCGCGAGCTTGGCCGCGGCGGCGTCGCGGAACACGCGCCAGTCCTCGTCGTCGGCGACGGCGGCGGCGGCGAGAAGTTCCGAGGCGCAAAAGTCGACGCAGCCGCTCGCCGCGCCCGCCCTCGGATCCAGTCGAACACCCGCCAACACCGCGAGCAGGTCCCCGGCACCTTCCGGGTCGTCCATGACCCAACAGTGCGGGCCATCGTGCACAGCTGTGTCGGCACCCTGGGCACCCTTGACCGGCGTGATCGAATCGGATCGGGAGTGATGGCGCGGGGCGTACCTGGCGGAAGCCGCCGCCGCGCCGGCGATTTGAACCGCCGCGAAAATCTGCAACCGAAGGCGATTTGAACCGTCCTCGTACATCCGCGCGGTCGCCGCGCGGTCGCCCTTGTTCCGGCCGCATAGCTGGGCGAGCCCGTCGCCCGCCGCGGCAGCCTGCGCGTCGCGCTTACGCTTAGCCGCGGCGGTCATCTTTTTACCTTCCTCGGCGAATTTCCCGAGGCTACACCCGAGCGTCTCGACGTCAATCACGACGCCGCACTTGCCCAGGGCGTCGATGATATCCCTCGCACGCGGGCGCCACGGGAGCACGGGCGGCGCGCGGAGCGTCGGGGTGCCGCAGAGCCACCTGGGTGACGCGTGCGGCGCCGGGTCCGGCTCGAAGCCCATCGCCGCCAAAATCGCGTTGCGAGCCCCGAGGACCACGTCGTCGTCGCTCGACGGGGACGTCGCCGTGTGGAACAGCCAACGCGCGGTGTCCTCCGCGCACAGTGGAGGTACCCGCGTGGTGTCCTCCGTTGGCGTGGGAGACGAGCTCTTGCGGACGCCGCCGCCGAGGATGGCGGCGGCGGCGGACCCGATCGTCGTCCTCGGCGCAGCTTTCGGCGTAGCTTTGCCACCCTCCGACGCGGCGGCGGCGTCGCCGTCCCGCCGGGCGATGAGAAACGACTGCTCGAGCCACCCGCCCGTGAGCGCCTCACGCACGGTGAACTCCACAGCCTGCGCCACGTCGGCGCCCGGTGAGTCCTTCGCCGCCGTCTCCGCGGCTTCAGCGAATCTTTTGGCATCCGTCGCCGCCGTTTTCGAATCACTCGGCATGTTGTGCGTGCCGCACGCCGTGTGGTTCGCGTCGGATTTACGGTATCCGATGGGAACAAAGGCGGAGGGTTCGAGGGCGCGGGTGATGTCCCTGGGCATGGGCGTCTCGTCGGCGTCGTCGTCTCCGAGGAACGCTTCGGCTTCTTTAGCATCTTTGGCGACTTTGATTCCGAGTTGCTCCGCGCCCCTGAGCTGCGCGTCGTGGCGTGCGGCGATCTCTGCCTGCCGCGCCGCGGCAGCCTCTGCCCTCGCGTCGTCCTCCACGTGCTTTTGCAGGCGGTTGAGTTTCTTGCTCTCCTTGTCGTCCTCCTCCTTCTGCTGTGCGAGCTTCGCCAGGAGCTTCTCAGCTTTTGAGATTGGCACGGTGGAGGTGTCCGCGCCGCCCCTCGGGGGCTTGGCGGACGCCGCGCCGGTCACCGAGGGCCTGGACGCGGTGTTGAGGGACCTGACCGTGAGCGTGGACGGCGCGAAGAGGGCGTCGAGCTCGGCGTTGCCGGTCTTGGCCCACGCGCTCGCCGTCTTTGGCTCTTGCTTTTTACGCGCGGGAGCCTTCGGCTTCGTCTTGACCGCCGGCGCGTCGATCTCTGGGAGTCCGGCGTCGAGCATGTCGTCGTCGTCGTCGGACATCTGCCCAAAGTCGGGGTCGAGCGGCTGCGACATCGCGGCGGAATGGGTCAGCTCTCGCTCGCGTCTCAACTGTGGGGCGGTCGGCTCAGATCTGACATCTTGGAAGTTCAAACTCCCCGTGGCGATTTCCTGTCCCGCAGCAGGTGCCGTCCCCGTTTCGCATTTCGTCCCGGCGGCTGGCTGGTGCTGGAGGTTCGCGCGAGTGTCGAAGCTTCGCGAATACTCCGTCGTCGTCATGCTCGCTAGGTTGGCGTCGATGCGGTGTGCGTTGGGAGGCGGCGTTTCCTCCGGTGGGGTAGGCGTCAGGGTCGGCGCGCGGGGTGCGGTCGGGGGACGGCAACACGGGGAATTGAGGGCGGCGGTGTATCGGCGGCCGAATGCCAACAGAGCCCCGGGGTTCGTCGTCGTCGCCGGCAACCGTTTGGCGTCCACGACCCCGAGCAAGTCCACGGCCCTGAGTGATGAGACGGAATCGGATCCGCAACCCGAGGAGGAGCGAAGGAGCTACCGGCCGGGCATCTTCACCAGGCTCCCGAGCGTCGCGGCCGCCTCGGAACTGAAGACGTCCGCCCGCAAAAAGGCGACACGCGCGACGCCCGGCAAGGGGCTCAAAGATCCCGCGCTCCGGGAGAAGAGCCTCTCGGTCAAGCGCCTCCAGGCGATGACCTCCGGATACTGCAACCCGCTCAAGACGTACGTCAAGGGCTTCCCGAACCCCGACCGGTTCCACCCGTTCGAACGCGCGTTGCTCGAGCTCACGTTGAGCGACAAAAAGTATCGAACAACGGTGGAGGCGGTGGACAAGATGCGCAAGATCCTGTACGGCATCGGGAAGGGATACGCGTCGCAGGTCAACAACCAGCAGCGGATCAACGACATGAAGGCGACGACGGATAAAGGGTTGAACGAGATGGAGGCGTACTACTCCAAACACGGTCGATGCGTCGACGACTTGAAGTCAATCGCTAAGATGCTCCGGAGGCTTCCGGTTGCCGAACTGGAGACGCCCACCGTGGCGCTCGTGGGCGCGCCGAACGTGGGCAAGAGCTCCTTGGTCCAGGCGCTGTCCAGCGGCAAGAGCGAGATCAACAACTACCCGTTCACCACCAAGGGCATCAAGATGGGACACTTTTTCGTAGAAACCGAACGGCACATCGTCACCGACACCCCGGGACTGATCAACCGAGCCGACTTGGACCGCAACAAGATCGAGCTCCTCACGATCGCCACCCTGGAGCACCTCCCAACGTGCGTGGTCTTCGTCACCGACCTATCCGGCCTATCCGGCACGTCCATCAGCGACCAGCTGGAGCTCCGGGAATCGCTCTTTGAACAATTCGCGCACAGACGACCGTGGATCGACGTTTTTTCAAAGGCGGCGACGGTGCCGGTGCTGGGCGGAACCACCGACCCGGAGGCGCAGGAGCTTTGGAACGAAAGGGACGTGGAGGAGGCCAACGCGGCGATCGCGGCGATCCCGGACGCGATGCCGACGAGCGCGTTCGAGGGCTGGGGCATCCCCGAGCTGCAGGAGCGCCTGACGAGTTTGCTGCGGAAACACAAGGAGCAAAGTTTGGAAAGTACCGACTTCGCAGAGTCGAACAAAGCCGAGGGCGACGCGTTGTAATTTTATGATATGGTGGTTCGTTATTACGTCAGGTGCACACGTCGCGCAGCGCTGAGTGTCAACATTTCCCGCACATGATCTTGCGCTCCTCCTCCATCAAAGCCGCGAGCAAGAGAGGCGGCCGCTTGGGCAAAATCAACTCCTTCTCCGACTCGATTTTGAGTCCAGCCGCGACGCGACCGGCGCCGCCGCCGCCGCCGAGCTCCACCGCGTTCGAGTTGGCACCCGCCGCCGCCTCCTCCAGCTCGGTGATCTGCACCGAGTTCTTCGCGGCATCAACACCCTCATCCATCGCCGCCGCAGCCTCCTCGTCCTCGTCCAGAGTCTCCAGTCGCATCGCTCGGTCCCGCAGCTTGAACATGCCGGTTCCCACCGGCATGGGGATACCCATGATGATGCACTCGCTCACGCCGTCGATGGTATCCGTCCGTCCGTGCAGCGCCGCGTCGAACAGGTGGTCCGTGGTCTTCTCGAACGACGCCAGCATCAGCACGCTGTCCTTCATCTTCGCCATGCCGAACCGGGTGATACCCAGCACCTCGCCCTTGTACGTCATCACGTCGGCGAGGAGCATCGAGTGCCTCGCGTCGATGGACATGCCGTGCGCCTTCATCGTGTCGTTGATCTCTTTGATGATGCAGGACCGGGCGGCTTCGATGCCCAGCGTGCGCTCAGCCTCCATGACGTGGTTGGTGGTGGTGTGCGTCCCTTTGACGCCCTCGACTCCCATGACAGCCTGCAGGTTGATCCCCTCGACGACGAGGTTGTACTTGCCGCTACCCATGTCGTTGATGACGGCTCTGGACACGCTCGGAATGCCCTGCACGATGACGTTGGGAACAGCCGTGCGCAGCGTCTGCAGGTGGAACAACGCGCGCCTGTACGCGGCGGGGCCTTGCGCGGCGTTGGCTTTAGCCTTGGACTCCTCGTCGGGGGGTAACACGTGCAGCAAGTTGTCTCCGGCGTGAAGCACGTGGTTAGCCTTGAGCTTCAACTTTGGCGCCGAGAGCAACGCGTGTCGCACCGACTCGGTCGTGACGTCGAGCTGCAGCATGGAGATGACCTCGGGGTCGATGCACACCTCCAGGTAGCACGCGGTCGGGTTGAACACCACGTCGATAAACTTGCAAACCTCGCCCAACGTCGTCTTCTCCACGCGGCCTTTCACCACCCGAGCCGCCTTGACGTTGTCGTCGCACTCGAGGCTCGCGGTGATGATCGGGGTTGAGATGTTCTTGGACGCGTTTATGATCTCCTTGATGCGCGGCACGCCAAGTGTCACGTTCATGGACGCGACGCCGGCGAAGTGGAAGGTTTTCAGCGTCATCTGAGTGCCGGGCTCGCCGATGGATTGCGCACCCACCGCGCCGACGGCGCTCCCGGGTTCGATTCGCTTGGACCGATACTTGGTAACGCAGCGCTCCAAAAACTCGTCGAGCTGGGGCTTCGTGACGCCGACGCCGTGGCCGTCGGGCTCGCCGACACGAACGAGGTTGGCGCGCGCGAAGCTCACGAGGTCGCGCTTGAACTTGACGCTCATGCCGTCCTTGATCTTGTGCGCGCCGTCCTCGTTGTTCAGCGCCGTCGCCATCGCGTTCATCTCCGGCTTTGCTGCGAGGTTTGCATTCTTCCGTGGACTCTTCTGCGCGGATTGCGGGACCAATTTCGTCCCCTTCTTCCCCCCGCCCTTAGCCGCCGCCGGCTTGTCGTCCTCGTCGTCGGAGGCGCGGCCGTTGGTTTGCACGTTGGGCGACCCCATCGCGGTCGCCGCGGCCGCGACGGCCGCGCCGGAACGCGAACCTCTCGCCGAAGTTCGCGTGGCTCGCGATTGAGTTGGGGGCGGTTCCTTCTTCTCCGTCGGGGCGGCTTCCTTCTCGCCGCCGCTGAGCCGCCGGCTGCTCCGCCGCGCCGACTTCGCGGGGGGCGACGGTGCCTCCTTCACCTCGTCCTCCTTCTTCTCCTCCTTGACCTTCAGCGCCGCCGCGGCTGAGCCCCGTCGCGCGGGGGTTTTACGCTCCACGATTTTCCCGGTATCCGCCTTGGACCTCGACGCGAGCCTTTGCGGATCCGCGGCGATCGATTGCGTCTCCTTCTTCGCCTTGACAGCCTTGGCGGCGGCCGCCTGCCTGCCCCCCGCGATGACGTCCATGTTACCCTTGATGGCCTTCGCGGCGTCGACGCCGCCGTCAGTCTCCCAGCTCACGCCGATTCGGCTGAGAGCGGCTCGAACTTCGTCTTCGCCCACGAGTGGCCCGGAAGATCGCGGGACCAATCCCTTGACGTGCTGCAGCAGCCGTGGGAACTCCACGGGCTGCGCGTCCGCACCCTCCAT
>Ga0209425_10006351_pt1 | contig 11329 bp, 6 predicted proteins | sample COG_05_FD_184749 | JGI IMG/M metagenome (GOLD analysis project Ga0209425, IMG submission 184749) | Pelagic Microbial community sample from North Sea - COGITO 998_met_05 (SPAdes) (version 2) | ecosystem: Environmental > Aquatic > Marine > Neritic zone/Coastal water | place: Helgoland, sampling... | reverse complement strand
ATTTGGACGTCCAACACCAGTAGATTTAGAATATAACCAAGTTGAGAAAGTAAGTTAATGGCAAAAGAAATTAGTGGATTTATAAAATTACAAATTAAGGGTGGACAAGCAAATCCAGCCCCACCAGTTGGTCCAGCTTTAGGTCAACGAGGTGTTAATATAATGGAATTTTGCAAAGCTTTTAATGATAAAACAAAATCAATGGCAGGTAAGCCTGTTCCAGTTGAAATTACAGTTTATAAAGATAAAAAATTTGATTTTAAAATTAAATCTCCTCCAGCATCTTTTTTTATTAAAGAAGCAGTTAAACTTAAAGGTGGGTCGAAAGAGCCTGGAAGAAGCATTGTTGGATCAATATCAAAAAAACAATTAGAAGATATAGCAACTCAAAAAATGAAAGATTTAAATGCTCATGATTTAGAAGAAGCTGTAAAAATTATAGCAGGATCAGCTAGATCAATGGGAATTGAGGTTAAAGAGTAATGGCATCAAAAAGATATAAAAAATTACCTGAAAAGACAAAAGATTTAATTGCAGAGCCTTTAGAAAAGCTTTTGCCTGAAATTAAAAAAAATTGTACAGCAAAATTTGATGAGTCTTTAGATTTAAGTTTCCAAATAAATAATAAGCAAAAGAAAAGTGAAGTAAATATAAGAACTGTGGTTAATTTACCAGGTGGTACAGGTAAAAATGTAAAAGTAGCAGTTGTTTGTGAAGATGCTAAAGCTCAAGAAGCAAAAGATGCAGGAGCAGATATTGTTGGAAGTGATGAATTTGTTGAAAAGATTAAAGGTGGTGAGTTAAATTTTGAAAAATTAATTTGTACTCCAGGCATGATGATTAAACTTTCTAAATTAGGAAAAGTTTTAGGACCAAAAGGCTTAATGCCAAATCCTAAACTTGGTTCTGTTTCAGAAAATATTAAAGAAGCAGTAACAAATGCAAAATCAGGTCAAGTTGAAATTAGAAATGATAAAGATGGAAATATTGGAGTTAGTATTGGAAAAAAATCATTTCATGATGATCAATTGTTAAAGAATTTTTATGCAATTATAGATACCTTAGAGAAAGAAAAATCTAATAACACTTTAAAAGGTGATTTAATTAAGAATACTTTTGCTACATCGTCAATGGGTGTTTCTTATAAAGTTAAATTAGGAAAGTCGATATAATCATGCTTAATAAAGAACAAAAAAAAAGCTACATTTCAGAAATGTCAACACAGTTTGAAAATAGTAAGGCTGTAATGGTTACTCATTATCAAGGTTTAACAATGACACAATTAGATGAGTTAAGAGCCCAAATGAGAGAACATGGAATTATTTTTAAAATAACAAAAAATAGAATTACTAAACTGGCTATAGAAAAAACCAAATGTAAGGATTTATCAAATTTATTTACTGGACCAACAGCTGTAGCATTCGGTGAAGATGCCATCATGTCAGCTAGGATTCTTTCTAAATTCGCAAAAGATAATGAAAATTTAAAGTTAATTGGTGGAATAATGGATAATGAAGTCCTTGATCAGGCTGGTGTCCAGAATGTAGCTAGTTTACCAACGTTAGACGAAGCAAGGGCTAATATTGTAGGTATTTTAAACGCGCCAGCATCAAAATTAGTTAGTATTTTGCTTGCATACTCGGAAAAAATGAGTAGTTTGTCGACAGAAAATTCTGAAACACAACCCAAAGAGTAATTAAATATGCCTGACCTAAATAAAATAATTGAGGACCTATCAAGTTTAACTGTTGCAGAGGCAGCTGATCTTTCAAAGCAATTAGAAGAAAAATGGGGTGTAACTCCAATGGCAGCAGCAGCTCCAGCCGCTGCAGGCGCAGCTCCAGATGAGGATAAAGATGATTTTACAATCATGCTTGTTTCTGCTGGTGAGAAAAAAATTAATGTAATCAAAGAAGTTAGAGCAGCAACTTCACTAGGTTTAAAAGAGGCTAAAGATCTTGTTGAGGGAGCACCTAAAGAAGTTAAATCAGGTGTTAACAAAAAAGATGCTGAAGAAATCAAGGCTAAGTTAGAAGCAGCAGGCGCTAAAGTAGAACTTAAATAAATTAATAAGAAAGAATTCAAATACTGATTATTTATAATCAGTATTATTAAACATAAATGCAATTATCTTTTACTGAGAAGAAAAACATAAGAAAAAGTTTTGGTAAGCTAAAAGAAAGTTTATCTATACCTAATCTAATTGAAGTTCAAAAAAACTCTTATAAAGAATTAACTGATTTTAATTCAGAAACTGAATTAACAAAAGGTTTTGATAGAGTATTTAAAAGCATATTTCCTATTGAAGATTTGAATGATAAGGCAACTTTGGAATATGTTTCTTATAGATTAGATAAACCAAAATTTGATGTTGAGGAATGTATCACTAGAGGATTAACTTATTCATCAGCTCTTAAGTGTACATTGAGATTAGTTGTTTATGAAATAGATCAAGAAAATAATACTAAAGATATATTATCTGCAAAAGAGCAAGAAGTTTACATGGGTGAAGTTCCTATGATGACTAATAGTGGAACTTTTATTACTAACGGCGTTCAAAGAGTTGTTGTTAATCAAATGCACAGAAGTCCAGGTGTATTTTTTGATCATGATAAAGGTAAAACACATGCAAGTGGTAAACTATTATTTAATTGTAGAGTAATTCCTAATAGAGGATCTTGGCTAGATTTAGAATATGATGTTAAAGATTTTTTATATTTTAAGATTGATAGAAAAAAGAAAATTTTTGTATCTACTTTATTGTTAGCCCTTGGTTTTACAAAAGCTGAAATTGCTGATGAATTTTACTCAAGCGAGCAATATAGTTTTGATCCTAAAACTGAAAAGTGGAAAACTAAATTTAATCCAGAAAACTACAAAGCTAAAAATTTCTCAGAAGAAGTAATTGATGCTAAAACAGGTGAGGTTGTAGTTAAATTAGGTGATAAAATTAATTTCTTAAATGCTAAAAAACTAGCAAATGATGGTTTAAAAGACATTTTAGTATCAAGAGAGTCTTTGTTTGGAAAATTTTTGCATAGAGATGTTAAGGTTAGTGATGATGAAGAAGAAGGAGTATTTGGAATAGGTACAGAAATAAATGACACTATAATTCAACAAATTTTAGATGCCAACATTCATACATTACAAATTTCTGTTACAAATTCTATAAACAAAGGTCCTTATTTACTTACAACAATTTTAGCAGATAAAAATAATAACAAGAATGATGCAATAACAGAAGTCTACAAAATGTTAAGACCAGGTGAGCCTCCTACTATTGAAATCGCAACTCAAATTTTTAATAATCTATTTTTTAGTTCTGACAGATACGATTTATCTGATGTGGGTAGAGTTAAAATGAATTCAAGATTAGAGCAGGAATGTTCTGATAAAATAACAATATTAAGAAATGATGATATTGTTGCAATAGTACACAAGATGCTAGACTTAAGAGATGGTAAAGATGAAGTTGATGATATTGATCACCTAGGAAATAGAAGAGTTCGTTCAGTTGGTGAATTAGTTGAAAACCAAGCAAGAATTGGTGTTTATAGAATGGAAAGAGCAATTAAAGAAAAAATGACAACTCTTGATGTTGAGTCAGCTATGCCACAAGATTTAATCAATGCAAAACCATTAACTGTTTCTTTAAAAGATTTTTTTGCAAGTTCTCAACTTTCACAATTTATGGACCAGACAAATCCTTTATCTGAAATAACTCACAAAAGAAGAGTTTCAGCATTAGGACCTGGTGGTCTTACTAGAGAAAGAGCTGGTTTTGAAGTACGTGATGTTCACCCAACTCACTACGGAAGAATTTGCCCAATCGAAACACCAGAAGGACCAAACATTGGTTTAATAAACAGTTTATCAACTTATGCTAAAATAAATAAATATGGTTTCATCGAAAGCCCTTACAAAAAAGTAAAAGATGGAGTGGTTCAAGATAATGTTGAATATTTGTCAGCAATGGAAGAAACCAAGTATACAATTGCACAAGCAAATGCAAAGATTGATAAAAATGGTAAAATTTTAGAAGAATTAGTTCCTTGTAGAGAAAATTTGAATTTTGTTTTATCTAATCCTAAAAATATTGATTATATTGATGTATCACCCAAACAACTTGTATCAGTAGCAGCTTCATTAATTCCCTTCTTGGAAAATGATGATGCTAACAGGGCATTAATGGGTTCAAATATGATGAGACAAGCAGTTCCATTGTTAAAACCAGAGTCTCCATTAGTTGGAACAGGAATTGAAAGTGATGTAGCTTTAGATTCGGGAGTAACTATTGTAGCTAAGCGTGATGGTACTGTTGATAAAATTGATGGAAAGAGAATTGTAATTAAAGCAACAGAAGAAACTGATTTTTCTAAATCAGGTGTTGATATCTACAATCTTCAAAAATTTAAAAGATCAAACCAAAATACATGTATTAACCAAAAACCTTTAGTAAGAGTTGGTGATAAAGTTAGATCTGGAGATATTATAGCAGATGGTCCATCCACTAAATTGGGTGAACTAGCTTTAGGAAAAAATGTGACAGTAGCTTTCATGCCTTGGCAAGGATATAACTTTGAAGACTCTATCTTGATATCAGAAAGATGTGTGACTGACGATGTATTTACCTCTGTACACATTGTTGAGTATGAAATTATGGCTAGAGATACAAAACTTGGCGAAGAAGATATTACTAGAGATATTCCAAACGTTAACGAAGAGGCTCTTAAAAACTTAGATGAATCTGGTGTTGTTTACATCGGTGCAGAAGTTAATGCAGGCGATATTCTAGTTGGAAAAGTAACTCCAAAAGGAGACTCTGCTTCAGGTCCAGAAGAAAAACTATTAAGATCAATTTTTGGTGAAAAAGCAATTGATGTAACTGATACATCTTTAAGAATGTCTAGAGGAAGCAGTGGAACAGTTGTTGATGTAAGGGTATTCAATAGACATGGTATAGAGAAAGATGAAAGATCAATTACAATTGAAAGAGCCGAAATTGAGGAAGTTCAACAAGATAAAATTGTTGAGGAAGAAATTTTAGAAAGAAGTATTAAACAAAGAGCATCTCAATTTTTATCAGGATCTTCATTAACTAAAAAAGTTAAAGATTTAGCAGAAGGCACAAAACTAGATTTTGATACAATAGATAATTTATCAGTTAATGATGTATTTAAAATTACAGTAGGTAATGTTAACGATGAGGCAACATTAGCCCAACTTAAAGATCAGTATAATAAAGCTAAACAAGATATTACTGAAAGATTTGAAGATAAAGTTTTAAAGATTAGAAGTGGAGATGATTTATTACCAAGTGTGATGAAAATGGTTAAAGTTTTTGTTGCAATTAAGAGAAGGCTAAGACCTGGTGATAAAATGTCTGGAAGACACGGTAACAAAGGTGTTGTTAGTAAAATTGTTCCTGTAGAAGATATGCCATATAGAGAAGATGGAAGACCTGTAGATATAGTTTTAAATCCACTTGGTGTCCCAAGTCGTATGAATGTAGGTCAGATACTAGAGACTCATTTAGGTTGGGCATGTAAAGAATTTGGTGAAGAAGTTAAAAAATTAGTTAACGAAAATAATAAAAAAATTGAGAAAACTGAGAAGATATCTAAATTTTTAAAATCTGTTTATGGTGAAGAAATTTTCAATGAAAAAGTTGAGAAATTAACTAAACCTGAATTTAAAGATCTATGTGAGAATTTACAAAATGGTATTGCTATATCAACGCCAGTATTTGATGGAGCTAAAGAGAAAAATGTTACTGAAATGTTAGAACTTGCAAAACTTCCTGGGTCAGGACAAACATATTTGTGGGATGGTAGAACAGGAGAAAAATTTGATAGACCTGTAACAGTTGGAATAATCTACATGCTTAAACTTCACCATTTAGTCGAAGATAAGATTCATGCTAGATCTACTGGACCTTATAGTCTGGTAACACAACAACCATTGGGTGGTAAAGCACAGCTTGGTGGCCAAAGATTTGGTGAAATGGAAGTATGGGCTTTAGAAGCATATGGAGCATCTTATACTTTGCAAGAGATTTTAACTGTTAAATCTGATGATGTTGCAGGTAGGGTCAAAGTCTATGAAACAATAGTTAAGGGTGAAGAAAATTTTGAGTCAGGAATACCTGAGTCATTTAACGTATTGGTTAAAGAAATTAAATCATTAGCATTAAACGTGGAGCTTAATTAAATATGAAAAAAGAATTAACAGATTTATTTAAAAACACTGAAATCTCGGAAGCTCAAAATTTTAACAGTATTAAAATTACACTAGCAAGTCCTGAAAAAATTAAATCATGGACATTTGGTGAAATTAAAAAACCTGAAACTATTAATTACAGAACTTTTAGACCAGAAAAAGATGGTTTATTTTGTGCAAGAATTTTTGGACCAATTAAAGACTACGAATGCTTGTGTGGAAAATACAAGCGAATGAAATTCAGAGGAATCATTTGTGAAAAATGCGGTGTAGAGGTTACTAAATCCAATGTTCGAAGAGAGAGAATGGGTCACATAAATCTTGCAACCCCAGTAGCTCATATTTGGTTTTTAAAATCTCTTCCTAGCAGAATTGCTCTTGCTGTTGATATGAAACTTAAAGAAATTGAAAGAGTTCTTTATTTTGAGAATTTTATTATCATTGAACCAGGATTAACTGGCTTACAAAAAAACCAACTTCTTAATGAAGAGGAATTAGCTAAATATCAAGATGAATTTGGTGAAGAGTCATTTACAGCAGGAATTGGTGCGGAAGCGGTACTTGAAATGTTAAAAAATTTAGATTTAGAACTTGAAAGAACTAAACTTGTTAGTTTCATTAAAGAAACAAAATCAAAAGTAAACGAAGAACGAGCAATTAAAAGATTAAAGCTAGTAGAATCATTTATTGAAACAGGACAAAAACCAGAGTGGATGATTTTAACTGTTGTACCAGTAATACCACCAGAATTAAGACCTCTAGTTCCTTTAGATGGTGGTAGGTTTGCAACATCTGATCTTAATGACCTTTATAGAAGAGTTATAAATAGAAATAATAGATTAAAAAGATTAATGGATCTTAAAGCACCAGATATTATTGTTAGAAATGAAAAAAGAATGCTTCAAGAGTCTGTTGATGCATTATTTGATAATGGTAGAAGAGGTAGAGTAATAACTGGAACAGGAAAAAGACCACTTAAATCATTAGCTGAAATGCTTAAAGGTAAGCAGGGTAGATTTAGACAAAACTTATTAGGTAAAAGAGTTGATTATTCAGGTCGATCAGTAATCGTTGTTGGTCCAGATTTGAAACTTCACGAATGTGGATTACCAAAAAAAATGGCATTAGAACTATTTAAACCTTTTCTTTATGCAAGATTAAATAAATTAGGTTTAGCATCAACAATTAAGCAAGCTAAAAAATTAGTTGAAAAAGAAACTAATGCTGTTTGGGATGCTTTAGAACTGATTGTTAGAGAGCACCCGGTAATATTAAATAGAGCACCAACACTACACAGATTAGGTGTTCAAGCATTTGAACCTAAATTAATAGAAGGTGATGCTATTGAATTGCATCCTTTAACTTGTGCTGCTTTTAACGCTGACTTTGATGGAGACCAAATGGCAGTTCACGTTCCATTAAGTTTGGAGGCGCAACTTGAAGCAAGAATATTAATGTTATCTACTAATAACATTTTATCACCATCAAATGGTAAACCAATTATCGTACCAAGTCAGGACATGATTTTAGGAATATATTATCTTTCTCAAGAACCTATGACTGATAAACCATCAGGTTATTTTGTTGATGTTGATGCGATAGAATTTGCTTTAGCTTCAGAGCAAATTAAAGTTCACAGCACAATAATATCTAGAATAGAAACTGTTGATGAAAATGGAAATAAAAAATACGAAAAGTACACATCAACTGCAGGTAGATTTTTATTAGCAAACCTTTTACCAAAGAACAATAATATCAAATTTTCTCTAGTAGATAGATTGTTGCCTAAGAAAATAGTTTCTGAAATAATTGATGTTGTTTTCAGGTTCTGTGGTCAAAAATCTACAGTAATATTTTGTGATAAATTAAAAGACCTTGGTTTTAAGCATGCTTTTAAAGCGGGTATATCTTTTGGTAAAGATGATCTTGTAATACCTGCAAGTAAAACTCAATTAATTGAAGATACAAAAGGATTAATTGCAGATTATGAAACTCAATATTCTGAAGGACTAATCACAAGAGGTGAAAAATACAACAAAGTTGTTGATGCTTGGTCCAAATGTACGGATAAAGTTGCTGGTGAAATGATGAGAGGAATTTCTGCTACTGAAAAAACTCCAGATGGACTAAAAATCAATTCTGTTTATATGATGGCAGATAGTGGTGCTAGAGGATCTGCTGCTCAAATGAAACAATTAGCTGGAATGAGAGGTTTAATTGCAAAACCATCTGGTGAAATTATTGAAACTCCAATTATATCAAATTTTAAAGAAGGTTTAACGGCACTAGAGTATTTTAACTCAACTCACGGAGCTAGAAAAGGTCTTGCTGACACAGCGCTTAAAACTGCAAGCTCAGGTTATTTAACAAGAAGACTTTGTGACGTTGCTCAAGATTTAACAATTTCAAAAATTCAATGTGATGACCCTGGTTTTATTGAGCTTTCTGAGATTTTAGAAGGTGGTAATATTGTTGTTAGTTTATCAGAAAGAGCTTTAGGTAGAGTAACAGCATATGATGTTAAAAATCCATTAACTGGAGAAATTGTAATTAAAAAATCAAAAATGATTGATGAAGCTGGCTGTGATTTAATTGATGCAGCTGGTGTCAAATCTATTAAGGTTTATTCAGTAATGACATGTAGTTCAAAAAAAGGTGTTTGTGCTACTTGTTATGGTAGAGACTTATCTAGAGGTAAAATGGTTCATGTTGGAGAAGCAATAGGAATGATTTCAGCCCAATCAATTGGTGAGCCTGGAACACAGTTAACAATGAGAACTTTCCACGTTGGTGGTACTGCATCTGTCAAACAGGATTCTCAAATTATAAGTAAAAATGCTGGAACACTTAAAATTTTAAATTCAAACATTTTAGAAGATTCGAAAAAAAATTTAATTGTTATGGGTAGAAATACTCAACTTTCTGTAGAAGATGATAATGGAGTTCAAATAGCAGTTTATAAGGTAGGTTATGGATCAAAATTATTTTTTAATAATGGAGATAAGATTAAAGCCAACACTAAAATTTGTGAATGGGATCCTTATACAACACCTGTTATTGCAGAAAAAAGTGGTGAAGCAAGTTTTGTAGACTTGATCGATGGAGTGTCAATCCAAGAAACTACAGATGATGCTACAGGAATTTCTTCTAAATCAGTAATCGATTGGAGAGCTCAATCGAAAAGTACAGACTTAAAACCTCGTATTACTTTAAGAGATGAAAAAGGTAATGTAATTAAAAAAGCTGATGATAACGAGGCAAGATATTATTTAGTACCAGACTCAATACTTTCTATTAAAGATGGCCAAAAAGTTTTTGCTGGTGATGTTATTGCTAGATTACCAAAAGAAACTACAAAAACTAAGGATATTACAGGAGGACTACCAAGGGTAGCAGAATTATTTGAGGCAAGAAAAGCTAAAGATAGTGCAATCATTGCTGAAAATGATGGTCAGGTAGTTTTTGGAAAAGAAGTTAGAGGAAAACAAAAAGTATCAATTGTACCTGAGGATGGTGCGGAAGCTTCTAATTATTTAATTCCAAAAGGTAAACATATTAACTTTAACCCAGGTGAGAAAATTCAAAAAGGAGAATATCTATTAGATGGCCAGCCATTACCACATGATATATTAAGAATTTTAGGTATTAAAGAACTAACTGAATATTTTGTTAATCAAGTGCAAGAAGTTTACAGATTGCAAGGTGTAATTATTAATGACAAACATATTGAAACTATTTTAAGACAAATGCTTAAAAAAGTTGAAGTAAAAGTATCTGGTGATTCTAGCTATTTACCAGGAGAAGTAATAGATAGAATTAAATTTGATAATACTAATGAAAAATTAGTTGCCGAAGGTAAAGATCCAGCTGCTGGTGAAAGAGTTTTAATGGGTATTACTAAAGCTTCATTACAAACTGAATCTTTTATTTCTGCAGCTTCATTCCAAGAAACAACAAGAGTTCTTACAGATGCTGCAATTAAAGGTAAAGTTGACCCATTAAATGGCCTAAAAGAGAATGTTATTGTTGGAAGACTTGTCCCTGCTGGTACAGGTCATATCAAAAATAACTGGAATAAAAAAGCTCTAGAAGACGATAATAATTTTATTGCTGAACAAGATAAAATTGAAACTTCTGAAGTCCCTGAAACACCTGCAAATTAGTAAAAAAAATAGCTTAATACTTGAAGTTTTAGTTTGACAAAGTCTGATTAATAAGTATTTTGGCGGTGTTTTTGGTTGGAATGTAGTACTTAGTAATAGTACTAAACGCTGCCACAAAATAACCTGCCAGTTATTTTCATCTAAAAATATATTAATTAATTAAATAAAATTTATGCCAACTATTAATCAGTTGTTAAGAAAAAAAAGAGTTAAACAAGTTACAAGGAACAAAGTTCCTGCACTTCAAAAGCAACCACTTAAAAGAGGTGTGTGTGTTAAAGTTTATACGACAACTCCGAAGAAACCAAACTCCGCTTTAAGAAAAGTTGCAAGAGTTAGATTGTCAAATGGGTTTGAAGTTACAGCATACATTGGTGGTGAAGGTCACAACCTTCAAGAACACTCAGTAGTTTTGATTAGAGGTGGTAGAGTAAAAGATTTACCTGGAGTACGTTACCATATCCTAAGAGGTAATTTAGATACTCAAGGTGTTGCTAATAGAAAAAAAAGAAGATCTTTATATGGAACTAAAAAAGGTAAATAATGTCTAGAAAAAAAACCCAACCTAAAAAAAATGTTGTTCCAGATCCAAAGTTTAATTCAACAATAATTCCTAAATTAATTAACAATATTATGTATGATGGTAAAAGAGGTGTTGCCGCAAAAATCGTTTACGATGCAATTGACAAAATTAAGACTAAATCAAAAGATGAGCCAATAAATATATTTAACGAAGCAATAAACAATATTAAACCTACTGTTGAAGTAAGATCTAGAAGAGTGGGTGGTGCAACTTACCAAGTTCCTGTTGAAGTTAAAAGTAAGAGAGCCCAAGCTCTTGCTATTAGATGGTTAGTAGATTCTGCAAGAAAAAGAAAAGACAAACATATGTCTGATAAAATTTTTAATGAACTTTTTGATGCTTATGAAAAAAAAGGTGCTGCAGT
>Ga0209425_10006349_pt1 | contig 11335 bp, 8 predicted proteins | sample COG_05_FD_184749 | JGI IMG/M metagenome (GOLD analysis project Ga0209425, IMG submission 184749) | Pelagic Microbial community sample from North Sea - COGITO 998_met_05 (SPAdes) (version 2) | ecosystem: Environmental > Aquatic > Marine > Neritic zone/Coastal water | place: Helgoland, sampling... | reverse complement strand
TTTAATATTCTAGCTATCTGAAAACAAATTGATTGCATTATTGGGAAATAAGTACTAATACGTAACGCGCGTATATATATATATATATATATATATATATGTGTAATAAATTAATAATATATATATAATAATATGCACGCACTATATACTGCATATATATGTATGCATATTATTATGTGTAAATAAAATAAAGTTTCTCGTGCGAAGTAAATAAAGCAGCAGCAGCCCCTCCTTCAAAACAAGAATTCTCTGCCGCCATTTTAACAGACCGCTACACTAAGCTACAGTGAGTTCATGGGCATCGTAAATACTGCATCGCTCTCGTGGGTACCATGTCCTCGCCAGGGATGGCGTCGCCGCACCATGAATACGAATACAAGCTTCCGTCCACTATGTACGGCGTCCACTGCTTCTTTACGAAGCGAAATCCACGGCTCCACCGTCCAGATCGAGGGTTGCCGAAACTACGTTAGCAACCTTCTTCTAGTGAAACAGGAACGTTGTATCCATTCGTTTTTCTATCCTAAGAGCATATTTTCAAACTCTTTTCAAACATCTCGTATTTTTAATAATGAACCCTGGCACCAGGCGTCTCAATTGTGTACCGGTCGACTTGGGTTCCGTTTCAAGCCGGAAATGTGCTCGATCCTCGCCTGCTATGACCCAAAAGGTAAGGAAAACGCGAAATCTTGTGATTGCACGCGACCGCTGTGAAGGACTGGAGACGATACTCGCTCCAGCGTCGGAATATGCGAGCTGAATCTCGTTCTCCGGAGTCTTCGCTCGATATATGTCACTGAACCAAACCCACTTTCCAGGTGTGTTGGCTGACAACCGGGAGTCGTTGATGCGAGATCTTTCCGCTCGCATGCGCTCTCGTGGCCCCGATGGCTCTGGCTATTACGGAAATGAAAAGTTCGGTCTTGCCCACGAGCGGCTCGCCATCATGGACCCCGAAGGCGGAAAACAGCCCATTATCTATGAGGATGCCAAGTATTCTGTTTGTGCGAATGGTGAAATCTACAACTTTCGCCAACTGCAGGTAAGGCACCAGCGACTCAAGCTACTCAATTCTCAACGTATTTGGAGATTTACCCGTCCTGTTTCTGATTTATGTTCCTTAATTGATGGAAAAATATCAACTCAGCGCTGCAAAGACCGGTTCAGACTCTGAAGTCCTTCTCCAGCTTTTCAGACACAAGGGTCCAGAGTTTGTCAAAGAACTTAATGGCATTTTTGGATTCGTCTGCGTCGGTGATGACGGCGAGAATGTATTGGCAGCTCGTGATCACTGCGGCATAAAGCCCCTCTACATCGGATACGGAAAAGGAGGTTGTATTTGGTTTGCCTCTGAGCTAAAGGCAATATGTGATCAGTGTGATACGATAGAGGAATTTCCAGCTGGATACTATTGGACCCCGGTGAGCGGTTTTGTGAAATATTACAGACCTGATTGGGACAACGACGACTACGTAGGGGTTAAGGTAGGGCAAGCCGGTCTGACAATAAGCGCATTCCAATGTCAAGCGCCACGTGCCTCAACTTTCCCTTCTTTGTTGGCCTTCTTGTAAGGATACTTCACACATACGCGAGGTTCTTACTAAAGCTGTCCAAGAACAGATGATGTCGGATGTCCCCATCGGTCTATTACTATCTGGTGGCTTGGACTCGGCTGTGATATCAACCATCATCAAGCCAATGTTAGAAGAGACAAAACAGCAGTTCATCACCTTCACTGTTGGTCAAGAAGGTTCACCAGATATTACAGCTGCAAGAATGATGTCTGAACACCTTGGCACTGATCATCATGAATATTTGTTCACGTCAGAGGAAGCTTGCAGCGTTATACCTGATGTGATTTACCACCTCGAAACGTATGAGCCAGAGCTCATCCGATCTGCAATTCCAAATTATTTTCTTGCTCGTCTAGCATCCGAACATGTCAAAGTTGTTCTCACTGGCGAAGGTTCTGATGAACTTTTTGCTGGGTATCTCTACTTTCGCGATGCGCCTGACTCTGCTGCAATTCACAAAGAGCTTCGGCGCATCTTTCACCACCTACACAACGTGAATTGCCAAAGAGCCGACCGCATGACTATGGCGCACGGCCTAGAAGCCCGCGTCCCTTTCTTGGATCCAAATGTAATTGATGCTGTCATGCAGGTAAACACGATTCGTACAATTTCATTTCCACCCTCCAATCACATGCACGGCATGTCACATTGTTTTAATACTCGACATTTTCAACAGGTTAACCCAGAGTTAAAAAGGATAGAGGGTGAAAACAAACCTGAAAAGCACGCCCTTCGTGCACTCTTCAATGGCGAGATCCCGGAACCTGTTCTCTGGCGAACTAAGGCGATGCAGTGTGAAGGAGTTGGACTTAACTGGGTTGATGATTTGCAGGCTTTCTGCTCGGCTCAGGTAACCGACGAGGAGCTCAAGCAGGCAAAAACATCATACACAATCAATCCCCCCCAGAGCAAAGAAGAGATGTACTATCGCAAAATATTCGAATCACACTATCAAAATATGGACAAGTTTGTACACGTCTGGGACGGAGGTTGCAGAGCCGGAGGCGCCGCGTGGCAGAATCAGTCATACACCCGTTTCGGTCTCAAGGATGTCACTCAGCTTGCGAAGGGAATCGAAGGAGTTAGAGGGGCCGAATAGGGGCTTGCCATACCTTAAATGTGTCCTCATGTGAGCTAATCTTTATAGTTGTTTTGTATTCAATCAACCTCCAGATTTTTTTGACTGGATGGCAAGCATATTATCAATACATATATATGCATGTAATAACGCGTTAATATATTAATACTAGAACTGTTTTAGTTTTCTTCAAAGCAACGCGTATTAAATCTCTTGCAAAGATGTATGAATTGACAAAAGTGACTTCATGTAGTTCCTCGAGCACGAGTCGCCACAACTTTAACGAAGGCAAAAAGCGGCGCGTACAGATCATCATCTTCCTCTATCACAGAAACAACTGCAGCCAATGGATGCACCAGTGCTTTTGCATCACCGGAGGCAAGTTTGGCGACAAATGGGCCGAGACCAAGCGCAAGAAACTGCAACCTGGATGGATGAGGCGTTGCATGCGGCACGACATACTTAAGTCCCTCATCAATGATACATCTCACGACCATTCGATCACGGTGACTCCCAACGGTGAACATGTCTGCAAGACGGAATGCAAGTTCACCAAAGGCATCTACGATATCATCATTGTTTGCTATCTCTTCTGAAATTACCTCTTCGAAAGCTGAAGCTAAGGAAGTCATTATTGTGTTGGCAGCTGCCTGTGGTCCAAGAAAGCGAAGGTCGGTCATGAGTGATCTGATAGCACAGTCAGTCCAATGTCCAGACTGTCCCAGATTTGCGAAGAGCTCCGAGGCAACAAATCCACGGTTCATCAATGCAACGTCACACATGGCCAGATTGTAAGCTAATCTTGACATCTCTTCATCGTCGACGGCACTGTCACGTGCAGGTGAATCAAGAGTATAACCGTCCTTATGGGGAATGTCGATTAGGTGATTGCACACATCCCAAACAGCGCGTAGTGTGCTATCCGTTAAACAAAATGTATGCCCAGTATTTTGTTCCTCTTCAACACTAACTGGATTACCAAGAGCAGGTGAATGAAAAATAGGTTGTGAGTAGACAACCAGATTTGTGACTGATGACGCAAAAGCCTTTGCAAGTAGGCGGCTGCAAGAGTTGGTTTCTATCAATGATCGACAAGCAGCAGCAACGGTGTCCATGAAATCAGTTTTCAACGCGGTGTACTTGACATTATGTTTATCGTTTTCGGGTGATTCCTCAACAGCCAAAACGGCACGTTGAACCAACAGCATTGCCGCAGCTCGCGTTGCAAGTGCAGCAGAATGCACTTGAAAGCGCGATGGTCCATTTATAACATCAGAAATAATAGTCAATAGATTATTGTGAATGATGTCGTAATGAGAAGCATCTGACAGCGAGAGGGGCAACGCCATGAATGATAGAAAAGAGTTCAAGCGCAGCAGTGCGATCTGGATTTGAAGGTGGTCAATATCATCGTTTTTAATCGGCGGTGTTCTGTGCCTTTTGTCAAGCGAGTTACCGTTTTGCACATTTCGGTGGTGATGCTCACTCTGACTAACTCCGACAATCTCGTCTATTTTGCTTGCGACGATTGAAAAGAGGTCATCACTACATTTAGCACACATTTCACGAAAACGTACAGTCCCTTCTCCAATTACCTGGCACAATACATCCATGCACGCATCCATGACACGTTTACTGCTGTGCAGAAAAAACACCTCAGCAACTAATTTGATAATGGCTCCAAAGTCATCCTCTTTGTGCTTTAGGGAATAATGCTCAAGTTTAAGATACCGAACAGCTTCAATAAGCGGCACCAAAACCTGTTCGTCTGATTTCCACTTGCGCATGACGGAGGGAAGCAGATTCATCGAAGCTTGAGTGAATAATTCATGTGCATGACACTGAGCCACGCGTTGTGATTTTGTAACGTGTCGTTTTGAAAGCACGTGCATCGGATGGCCACAGATATTGCTGGACTTGACAAGTTCTTCTCCCCTTGCACGCCGCACTGTGCACAAAATTAGATTCGACAAACCGGCAGCATGACTGGTGTTTAGAGACATATTTGGCTTCAAAGAATTATGCTGAAAATAATCTGACCCATCGGTCAGAAGAAGAGAGAACAGCAAATTCCAATCAGTAAAAATGTCTTCATAGATATCCCAAAGGGCATGCACGACACTTGCGATCCGGGCACGGCTTCCATGAAGATTCGCAGTCATGTGAATAATTGCAAGTAAAGTTGAAGAGCGCAGTTGCTTATCGTCAGGCGTCTTGTCTGTAGCTCGAAAAGAAGCGCAATTCAGAACATCCGTATTTTGCGATACCTCGCACCGAATCAATAAAGGTATCACTGATGCAGCCGCCCCGCGGATCTCGATGTCCTCATGCATGAGAAGGGACACAACAGGATCCATATCTTGGCGAGACAAAACGCCAGAGACATGTAGAGCCCCCAGAGTTTTGACCGCGTTAGCGACCACGTGGGGTTCTACATCATCGAGCATTTCACATATTCGAAGGATAAACCGTGCATTGAACGTATCCATTAAAGCGACATTTTCAGATGAGGCCTGATAAAGATGCAGCAACGAAGAAATGGCAGCAACACGAACGCGGGAATCTTTGTCGTTGAGGGACCAACCCAAATATTTGAGATAGAAGTCTGAAAGAAAAAAAAGTGGAAGATCGCACATCCATTGTCCGATTGAGTACATGCAGGCTGATCTAATGGACGGATCAATATCCCTGAACCTGTGTGTAAAAATTCTGTTAAAGGCACCCTGAATCATTGTCTCCGCGCTTCGAATGCTGTTCTGTGCACTCGCAAGGCCCTCGTGCAGTGACTTTGCGATGGCTCTGTTGGGGCGTTTTTTTTTTCTCTCTGCATCAAGTTGACGCTGCTTCAAGTCTCGCGTGTCAGCCGCAACCCTCGCTTTGTGTACAAGAGAAGAAATAACTTGAAGGCCCGCCTCTGTTGCAGCAAGCCTAAGTCTCCTTGCGCGCAAACCAGAAAACACGGCAAGCATGTCTAGGACAGAATCAAAAAGGGATGTGGGATTTTCTAGCGAGTCCTCTCTCATATCTTCTTGGGTTTGCTGATTAGTATGAAATGTGCCGATTGCGTCACTTGCTTTGACAATCCTATCCCAGAATTCCAAATAACTGCTCCGAAAGTGTTGGAACGGTCCTTTTTGGGATTTCATCGCCTGAAAGTGCATTGGATTATCATCAAGAAAGTTGCCAGCCAGCATATCCGTGAGCACGCTTGCCCCGATGCCTTCAGCACTCAATTGATCAAAATCTTGCACGGTTACCGTAATTAGACAGCTCCCGGCCTGAGTTGGACCAACAAGTTATGATGTGCGCTCTTTGTAAATCTTTTGCAAAACTCACCTTTGCTAACATGGTATATAATTCAGCGAGAGCAACTTTCCATTCAGAGCTATTATATTTTGCAAGCCAGTCGGAAGCAACAATCTCGACTGCTGACCGATTATTGGCGAGTAGGTCGAAAAGGCAGACGCTCACATCGTGACGCGGCATAGCAATAAAAACTTTCTTCCACAAAGTCGATCGACAAAGCTAACCACAACAGGATGTCAGAGCGGAAAGCGAGGAACACGGGGTAAGTCTGGGAAATAGCAGATTCTGGGCGCTAGAGATACGACACTAAAGTGAAGGGCGCCTAAGTAAAAACGCCTCAGCGGCTAGGCGCTGGCACAGCCTCGAAAGTGTCCAGCGAATGTGACGATTGCCAAGGGCAGATTTCGGTGCTTTGGATGGTCAAATCAAGCGCAAAATGACTTCTACGCTCTTGGATTCGCCACTAGTGTGCACGGCTTTAATAAACTGAAGAGCGACAGGCCGCGGCTCCGGCTTATAACGAGTGTGCGTTTCAAGCAGCTAGGCTGTTGCCTGTGTTTGCCGGATATTGTCGTTGTCCTTTTCAAATTTAAATTGAAGTGTTGTGTACGTCCGTGTACATACAGCAGATAAAGTTCGACTCTTATTACTTATTTATTTACTTGTATATTATTTTTCCAGACAACATATCTATATGTATGTTAATAACATTTAATAACTAACCTTACTTTATTACGTTCGTTACATATATATATATTCTGGATTTCAACGAACCAACTCGCTGTGCGATCGACCTAATAAGCGATAACTAGAGGTACCTTCGTAACTATATCTACCTTCGAAGGTAGCTACTAGCTAGCTGGCTACTAGCTAGCTAGCTAGCTAGCTAGCTAGCTACTAGATACCTTCGTAGTGAATACCTCCCTTTATTTTTCTTTTCGCCGGCGCACTTCCTATGAGTTTACTACTGTATTACACGAAAAAAAACTTCCTACTATTACACGAAAAAAAACTTCCTACTATTACACGAAAAAAAACTCGCATAATGGAAATCAGTCACAACCCCACAAACAGCATTTGCAGTCAGGATCACAAACAGCAAACAGTCACCCATACGTCCTACGCCAATTTTGGGACTCACCCGGCCTGGCAATGATTCATTCTACCACGCGCGCGAGCGACGGCGCGCCGCAGGAGAATCACGGCAACATGCTTGAACATGCTTCAACATGCTTCAACGGATGACACCGAAGGTCATGCATGGCCCATGTCAAGCTGCATTTCGCTAAAAGGGCAAGCGCTTCCGGCACACACCTTTTCCCCGACCTCTCAATTCAATTGTCACAATTCAATTGGATTCCGTCCGCGCGGCGTACGCATTTCTTCGTGACCTTCATGCGCTTCACACTTATCGGTGCAGACCCCGGCGGCTACGATTCGGCATCAAGCTGAGACAGTGGGCGCAGAAGTGCATCTCCGCCATGCCGGTTCGCCAACGAATCGACAAGCACAGGAGTCCCGTCCAGCTCTCACACCCGCATGAAACGTTTGAGATGCTCATGTGAGACTCAGTCAGAAAATCTCTGTGTGTGTATGAGAACATAGTTAGCCTGTCTACTTAACCATACGTTATAATATGACCAAATACCCATACGTAAAGATTCGAGATGATCGGAGGCTCAATACTATACCCTTACTATACCTATTAGGGCTAACGATGTTTATATTTAATGTTATTTATATGTATGTCTTGAATTTCACTTTATTTGGAACGTGTATTTGATTACTAACTTCGTATGTTATTACCTCGACGACGATTAAATTGTACCGTTATTCAGCAGCTCCAAATGAAGTTAACGTTGGTATGATATGATATCAGATGTAACTTTAATATCAGATCATACGAAGGAAATCGTTAAGGGTGATCGCACCTGCTGGTTGAAATCCAGAATACGTAACGACGTTACTGATTAAATGATTGTCATATTAATAATAGTCATATTATATCATATGCATGTATGGGCAAATAATAAATAAATGAAGAGAAATATTAAATAATGGTAATCTGATGTCTTATGACGATGAAATGGTGCGTGGGATGGACCCTTCTTTTTCTGCGTGTTTTGCGTTTCTTCCCACATAATGCACTATCGATGGCGGCTTCGAAGGCGGGGTCGCCTAAAGACAGTCCACAATGGTATGGAGACTCCTTACAGCTTACGACAGTGCCCCTTGCACCGAGCGTTCGTTCGGTGCGCACCCCTGAACTTCAAAAGACGAACCCCATCCACACCATTAAAAGGGTCACTTCTCAACGCTGGACAGAAGCTGCAGCAGGCCGGTTTCGTCTCTGTGCGAGACGTGAAAGGAACGCGTGGCCCGATAAATCTTGCAAGGGGTGCGTCACTCTGCGCCCCGTAATTCAAAAGTCTACCAACCTTAACCTCCATAACCCGCAACCCTTGAAAATGCCAGAGGCTGGTCTGACGAACGCGGAAGCGAGCGACGTATTGAAGACGCTTCGCTTCGGAATTCAAGGCACCTCATTGGCTGGCGCTAGATCCGCCTCAGAAATCCTCTATGAAGAGAACTGTAAACTAGCCATTTTTACGTTCAGCAAAGATCTCGACGACCTGCTCGGTGGTGGTATTGCAGTTGGGGAGATAACAGAACTGTGCGGGTGTCCTGGCATAGGGAAAACGCAGGCGTGCATACAGCTGTGTGTTTCTGTGCAGATGCCGAAGGCTTTTGGAGGCTATGAAGGATCTGCAGTGTACATCGACACGGAGGGGAGCTTCATGGCTGAGCGCGCTAGGGAAATGGCACGGGCGACTGTTGGCCATCTTTTTTCGATCTCTCGTTTTCTTCCTAAACAACCGAGTGGAAGTGATCCATTAGCTCAGTTCACCGAAGAAGCAATACTGGATCGATTTCACCTATTCCGATGTCATGAGATAACTGAACTTCTTGCAGTAGTAGAGTCACTTCCAACGTACGTCAAGGCGCATGGAGTGAAGCTTGTGGTGATCGACAGCATAGCCTTCCACTTTCGACAGGATTTCAAAGACATGGCCTTGCGTACAGCAATCCTTGCGAAGATGACAAGTCAGCTGCTCAATTTGGCAAAGTCAGAGCAGTTAGCAGTGGTTTCCGTAAACCAGGTTACAGTCAAGCCGGATCTAGCATCTGGTGTAGCAAGGTTAGTCCCCGCGCTCGGGGAAAGCTATGCCCACGGATGTACGACACGGGTAATTTTAAGGTGGGAGAGAGACGTAAGAATGGCTTACCTGTATAAATCTCCAAGATTGCCACGGGGCAAAGCAAGATTCACAGTAACAAACGGTGGGCTTCGGGATGTGCGAGGGAAGAAGAGGCAAGCCGAATAGCTAGGAAACAGGCTGCCTCTGTGTCGAAATATATGGATGTATTTTTTTTCCGACTACGGCAATTATACTGGAATTGTCTAGCTATCTAGCAAGCAACACGAATGTTGGGCATCTGAGCTTTAATTTGCTGCGTGTCCAGGCGCTTCATATAGAGTCGCTGCAACACGTCTCCGCCTCGAACACGCCGTCGAGCTAGTTTATATTTGAAGGGCATCACTGTGATCAGCAAGCAGACTGTCCCCAGCGAAATGTCAACAATATCAAACGTGGCTCGACGGCGTTAGTTCTCGAATTGAAGCACAACTTGGAGTCAGTTTCGTTTTCCGCCAAAATAAATAATTAATGGATATTTGTCTGGTGAAGAAAGGGGAAAAAAACAAGTCACTCTCGCAGTCTCATAGAGAGAGGAAGGGACACATGTCTATCCCCGAAAATACAATATCAGTACCACGGATGCTCTTGATCGTTTACCTTCACAATTCAGGCTTTTAAAGGTGTCTCAATATCTATATTTAGTTGAGTAGTCCTTTGGTGAGACTACCAAACCCCGACCCTTGCGCGCTCCCGCATACACGACCTCGACAATATCCATGAACTCCTGCTTATCATCCATAGCCCAATTTATCTTGTTATTGTTTCCCGTTCCGAGATCAACCATTATGTGTTTGTTTCTGAAGAAAAACATGACCGTGCATGGGTCATAAAGCTCATACATTGCGTTGAAGTCCGGTACCTCATCGATATCAACACAATAAACGACAGCAAAGTTCTTGACTTTATCGGCGACGCTCGCAAGAGTCTGCTCAGAACGGGGCTTCAGCGATGCGCATTGATTTCCAAAAAAGAACCCTAAAACCAAGTTACATAAACGGACGGAAGGTGCACGCCTCTTCTTACCTCGTCCATCATCATGCACGTGTCGTCCGCATCCCTTCCAAAGCGAAGCACAATCACGCGCTCTTCCTCTGTTAGAATCGCCTGGTCGACGGCCCAGCCGCTTCGAAGATGAGGAAGGAGAAATGACATCGCCCTATGCGATTACTTCTCGTGTATCGATTATCACCGTGCTGCTAATGGTCATCACGTGGTCTTCGCGTGTGTCCTTCGTAATTCAATTAACTTTTACCTTGCTTCGTTCGTACAAGTACAAGTTCTCGCACGTATTCTGACAGTCCACCCCAAGCCCAGCTCGTAAAGAATTGGTTTGGTCGTCGAGCTTATTTATTTGTATGGTTAGTAGTATGAGTTCTTATATATATGGTATTTCGACTTTTGAGTTTTGACTATTTCCCGCCCTCTATTGACTCCCTCTTCGCGCCTTTGTCGACGGCGGGGCGCTCCGACACGGAGACCTACACCCGATTTGAGCCGCGCGCTGCAGGAACGACACAGTATGTAAGCACGAACCGCACTCATATGCGCGAAGCGCGCGGCTCGATGCGCGTGAGAGGGGGCCCCGACCGGCGCGTCCCGGGGACGAAAATCAAATCTAAGATGGGCTCGGCCACACCTCTCCTGGGGAGCGAGCAAAGTCAACCGGTGACCAGGTATCCGACCATGCAGTTGGCTTCATCATGTTGGTTTTGATCGATAGAGCTTCGGTGAAAGAAGGGGTATAGTAGTTAACTAAGGTTTGAAGCCGAAATTTCATCGATACATCGGTCAACTTCGACGTCGACTACCGCGTCTTCATCGTTCACAAATGTCGTGCGCGTGAGGACGACGACTACGTGCACGCCAAGCGCAACGACAAGGCCGTCCCGCTGAACAGCCGTCGTCCAAAGAACGGAAAGGCGTCGCCACGAGTTAATATTAAATAAGATCATATATATAGTTATTCATATACATGATCATAGTTATGAAAGAACAACCTTATTTATACAAGTAGTAGCAGGTATTCTGAATTTCATCAGGGTGTGACACTTTTTTATGCATAACGATTTTATATAATAACGTAAAGACTTTATCATTACGATCCACACAATCACTCC
>Ga0209425_10006345_pt1 | contig 11338 bp, 7 predicted proteins | sample COG_05_FD_184749 | JGI IMG/M metagenome (GOLD analysis project Ga0209425, IMG submission 184749) | Pelagic Microbial community sample from North Sea - COGITO 998_met_05 (SPAdes) (version 2) | ecosystem: Environmental > Aquatic > Marine > Neritic zone/Coastal water | place: Helgoland, sampling... | reverse complement strand
CCTAAACCCGCGTTCGCCCCTCATTCGTCCATCCATCGCTCGTCTCCGCCGCCCGCCGCCGATTTATCGATCTCGCGCGCCGACTTCCGCTGACCGCGCTCTTCATCCCTCGCGTCTTCTCCTCCACCCAGGGAGCCCAGGAAGAAGTTCAAGGGCCAGCACAAGACGTACTACCACATCAAGGACATCAACTTCCTCGCGCACGAACCCTTACTGGACAAGTTCCGCGAGCTGAGGGCGTACGAGCGCAAGATCAAGCGAGCAAAGGCGAAGAAGGCGTACCACGCGGTGGACCGCCTGGAGGACAAGAAGCCCAAGTACGAGCTGGACCACCTGGTGAAGGAGCGATACCCGTCGTTCCTCGACGCACTCCGCGACCTCGACGACCCGCTCACGCTGACCACGCTCTTCGCGGTTCTCCCCGCCGATAAGAGGCACGGCATCCCGGCTGAGGTGCTGCTCGAGTCGCGCCGGCTCTCGCTGGAGTTTCAGTCCTACGTCACCAAGATGCACGCGCTTCGCAAGATTTTCATATCCGTCAAAGGGATCTATTACCAAGCTGTGGTGCACGGCCAGGAGATCACCTGGCTCACCCCTCACGCCCTGGCGCAGACGTTGCCCGAGGACGTGGATTACCGCGTCATGCTCACATTTCTCGACTTTTACACCTCCATGCTCGGCTTTGTCAACTACAAGCTCTACTTTGACCAAGGCCTCCGGTACCCGCCCGTGCTGGACACCAAGCTGGAGGACGCCGCCGGAGGGATCGTCGCGGTGATCCACGACCTCGCGGATGAGATGGCGACGGACAAGACCCAGGGCTACGCCGGCGGCGCCAAGAAAAAGTCGCAGCAGGCCAAGCTCACCGAGGCTCGGCTCGCCACGCTCGGCGACAAACTCGCGCAGATCGGCGACGACGAGGTCGACGAGGAGGCTGAGGCTGAGGCGGCGATGCGCGCCACGCGAGGGGACGACGGCGAGGAGACGGAGGAGGAGGCGGAGGAGACGGATGAGCTCGAACGCGTCATCGGCCTCTCCGCCGGCGGCGACCCCACGGCGCGGGAAGACGCGCGGCTGTGCGCCACTCTGTTCAAGGGGATGGTGTTCTTCATCCAGCGCGAGGTGCCGAGGGATATGATGGTGTTCATCATCCGCTCGTTCGGCGGCGAGGTGTGCTGGGATGGCGAGGGGAGCCCGTACGACGAGTCCGACGGCGGCGTCACTCACCACGTGTGCGACCGGCCGATGGAGGGTAAGATGCTCGCGCAGCGCGAGTACGTGGTTCCGCAGTGGATCTGCGACTGCGCCAACTGGAGGATCTTGATCCCGTGCGACGATTACAGGCCCGGGATCGTGCCTCCCCCGCACCTCTCCCCGTTCGTCAACAAGGACGACGACGATTACACCCCGGACTACCAGGCTACGCTGGAGAGGCTCCAGATGCAGGCCAAGGCTGCGAGGGAGGGCCGGACTCTCGCGGAGGTGTCCGGAGACGTCGGCGCGAGGATGCTCACCGCGAAGGAGGAGGCGGAGGAGGAGGAGCGGGAGTACGCGCGGGACCTCAAGCGCGAGGCGAAGGGTATACCTTACTCCCGGGCCATGCAGGATGGCAAGGATCACACCGTGGACTCCGAGGAGGAGGAGGAGGAGGACGACGAGTCCGAGCAGTCCGAGTCTGGCGACGAGGACGTCTCCGAGGAGGACGAGTCCGACGAGGAGGAGGAGTCTGACGAGGATGATGACGACTCCGAGGCTGATTCCGAGGATGAGGACGCGCCGAAGAAGACCAAGAAGCGCAAACCCTCCCGCCTCACGCACGAGATGGCCATGCGCGAGAAGGACATCATCATCAACAAGCGCATCAAGGACATGGGCGAGGATGGAGAGATTGACGCAATGAGGTACGTCATGCTCCCGCGGAAGAAGCGTGAGCTGTACAAGGCCATGCAGCTCGGTCTGGCCAAGAAGGAGGCGCGGACGAACGAGCTCAAGGAGCGCGCCGCGAAGCTCAAGAAGGAGGGCGTCATGGACGACAAGGGACGCCTCGTGGAGAACAAGGAGGAGAAGAAGGGCCCAAAGGAGGAGAAGAAGGCCCCGGCGAAGAAAAAGGCGAAGAAGTGAGACGCGCCCCGAGCACGAGCCGCCTGTAATGAGAAACGATAAACGCGAAAGGCTTTGCTGATAATTCACAAACCTCTCTAGTGCTAGAACGAATAAGGCGCGCGACGCTACGCCGTTATTTACACCCGTTTCACGTCCCGGAGTCAAGCGCACTTGCCAGCGCGACTTGACGTACCCGAGACGACACCCACCAATAGACTAGTAACCAAGAATGACGCGGCGATTCGAATTACACGAGCTCGATGATGGCCATCTCGGCGTTGTCACCCCTGCGGCGGAGGGTCCTGACGATGCGGGTGTAACCACCGGTGCGCTCGGCGTAGCGGCCCGGGGCTTGCTCAAAGAGCGACTCGACGAGCTCCTTGTCGAAGACGTACGCCTCCGCCTGGCGCTTCTTGTGGTCGCCGCCATCCTTGCCGAGCTGGATCATGTGCTCCACGGGCTTGCGCATGGCCTTAGCGCGGGCCATGGTGGTGGTGATGCGGCCGTAGCGGAGGAGATCGGTGGTGAGGTTGCGAAGGAGAGCCTTGCGCTGGTCGGCGGGGCGGTGCAGGCGCGCAACCTTCTTCCCGTGGCTGATCATGAACCACTTACCACCCGCCTCCACGCCGAAAGACGCGGACTCGACACCTGAGATGGAAAGACACGGGAGGGATGGGAGAGGCGGCGTCAGAATGAATCCGAAATGGATAAAAGGGGGCGTGGCGACGGAGCTCATCTTCGGTCTAATCGACGTTAAGAGCGAACGCAGACGCGGGCCGGAACGTGGGACGACGGGGTTACGGGTCGTCGGGACGGTCGAGTACACGCGCGCGAGGCGTGTGGCGGGTGTTCACACCCGGTTTCACACCCCAGCGCGCGACGCACTCTCGCCCCCAGCCTTAGCCACTAAAAAGCGTGGCGAACCCCAAAACCCTGAAACCCTGAAAAAAACAACCGGAGATGCGCGGTGCGTGCGGGCGTCACGCGGGCGCGACGGCATCCACGCGCCGAACGACGACGAATCCGATGCCACGCGATGCATCGAACCACGCGGCTTCGTCGTTCAGCGCATGGAGACGCGCGCGTTCGCCGCCATCGCGCGGTTCCGGGCGGGGAAATCAGCGCTTCGGAGCACTCACCCTCGCGGCCCAGAGAAACGGAGCCATTGCTCATGGACCCGACCAGGGACACGGCCTGGGCGGGCGCCTTGGGGGCGACGCGGACGTTGCCGCGGACGCCGACGGTGGGCATCGCCGTGGTGAGGGCGGACATGACGAAGGCCATCTTGCAACTCTCTGTCGTCGAGCGCTGCTGCGAATGTACGGGCGCGGCGACCTCGGATTCCGGTCGGCTTTTTGGTGACGTCGCTCTATCCACAAAAGTGGCTCCGTCTCAGTCTGCGGGCTACATGTACGTGGGTGTGATGGAATGCACTTTTCGATATAGCGTTTTTAGCACATGATGATGAAACTGAAATCAAGCTGGATATAAATTCTTATATGCCGTTAAGCACTTTTTCGCCGAAATCAGAACTTTCAATCCTATCCACCCGGTGAAGAATGACGCGACAAGTGGAGGCGACCCGCCGAGGGCCACTCTTCAGGCCGCGCGACTCGCCTCACGCGCCCGGATCTCAACAGGAGAGACACAGGATAACGAAAATGTCCGCGATGTTCGCCTCAGCGCCCGTCGCGCTCAAGGCTGTCGTCGCCGACCGCGGCGCGTCGCGTCGCAAATCGCTCCCTCGCGTCGTCACCGTCCGCAACTCCGTCGCCGAGGGCGCGACCAAGACCTCCGCCGCCAAGACCGGCGACCGCCAGAAGGCGATCGTCGTGGGAGGCGGCGTGGGCGGCCTCGGCATGGCGTCCCGCCTCGCGCACGCCGGCTACGACGTCACCATCCTGGAGAAGAACGAGGACACCGGCGGCCGCGCCAGGTCCGAGTTCTTCGGCCCGGACGCCGACGCCTCCGGATGGCGCTTCGACACCGGCCCGTCGCTCATGCTCCTCCCCGACAGGTACCGCGAGCAGTTCACCGCGGTGGGCAAGAAGCTCGAGGACTACATGGACATCGAGCGCGTCGACCCCGCCTACCGCGCGCACTTCGGAGATCACACCTCCCTCGACCTCCTCTACGACACCGAAAAGATGCGCAAGCAACTCGACGAGGTGGAATTCGGCGCGGGGGGGCGATACATCGACTGGCTCGGCCGCGCGCGCGCCTCCCTCGACTACGGCGTCGCCGCGTTCATCGAGCGCGACGCCAACTCCATCCTGGACTTCGTCGACCTCTCCCGCGTCGGCCCGCTCGCGCTCGCGGTGAACCCGCTCGATCTCCTCCTCCCCCAGTTTCAGCAGATGAAGAAGTACTTCAAGTCCCCGAAGCTTCGCGCGCTCTTCTCGTACCAGGAACTGTACGTCGGCCTCTCCCCGTACAACGCCCCCGGGGTCTTCTCGCTCCTCGCGGCGACGGAGCTCACGGACGGGGTGTGGTATCCCAAGGGGGGCTTCGACAAGGTGCGCGGTTCGCTGCAGGCGTTGTGCGACGAAGAGGGCGTGGAAATTCGAACCGGCGCTGCGGTCGAGTCCATCGTCACCGAACCCTTGGGCGGGAGCCCGAGTGCGATCGCGGGGAGCAAGGCGACGCAGGTTGTGAAGGGGGTGAAGCTGGCGAGTGGCGAGATGATCGAGGCGGACGTGGTGGTGGCCAACCCGGACTTACCGTGCGTGTGGGATCAGATGATCGACAAAGAAGTTTTCCCCGAGGCGAAGAAGGAGGCGGAGCGGTGGGAAGATGCGGATTACTCGGCGTCGGTGATTGAGTTCAACTGGTGCCTCGACACCCAGATCGCCGATCTCCTGCACCACAACGTGTTCCTGTCTGGGGATTACGAAGGGAGCTGGGTGCGTCCTTGCGTGGCGTCTGATTTCGACGCGCCGAAGCAGCACAACTTTTACTGCCACAACCCGGTGTTCACGGACGACACGTGCGCACCCCCTGGGGGTTCCTCCATCATGGTCCTGCTGCCCGTCGCCAACATCAACGAGCAGGCGAGGATGTGCAAGAAGCGCGGGCTCCCGGTGCCCACCGAGGAGGAGATGGTCGCGGCGGGGCGGGAGGCTATCCTTCGAAGGTTCGAGGAAGCCGGCCACGGCGACTTGCGTTTGCACATCAAGCACGAGAGCGTCACCACCCCCACGCAGTGGAGGGAGAAGTTTAACATCAAGCACGGGGCGGTGTTCGGGCTGTCGCACGGTTTGACGCAGCTGGCGGCGTTCAGGCCCCCGGTGCGGACGGGCATCGCCGCGCTGGATTCTCCCGAGTGCGACGGGCTTCACTTCGTGGGCGCGTCGACGCGGCCGGGCAACGGCGTGCCGCTGGTGCTCATGGGCGTCAAGGTTGCGTTCGACGCCATCATCAAGATGCACGGCGCCGGGGTGAAGGCCATGCGCGCTGACTGATACCCGTTAACACTCGAGCTTTGTCAATTGCAATCGTATTACGTATTACCGCACTCGATAGACTCGACTCGCCGTGATATCCATCTCTTCTTGGACGCGCCGACGAGAAACGACGAAGGAAAGGCTGCTTTTTGTGCCTCCCCGCCGGCACTTTCATGCGCGAGGGTGACGGGATCGGCGTCGAGGATCTTCCCTCGGAACCCGCGCGCGTTCACAAGCCCGGCGTTCTTCGTCGCGCGCGCGAACGTATCTGCTCGGCGCAGGGTCGCATCGGCGTCTGTTTCGTCATGGTCGTTCTCGCGCTCTTTATCCTGTGGCCTTTGTCCCTGGCCTTGACCGCGGCCGCGCAAGGCCCGCTCCCTCAGCGCGAGTCCCTTGGTCCCGCGCTCGCGCCCGACCCTAACCTTCCCTTACCCGACCAGCTCGCGGACGACGGCCGATACGTCGCCATCGTTCCCTATCCCGCGCCCGCTAAACGAGTCGTACCTTCCGAGGAGATATCAACCGAGAACTCCACCGCTCGGCTGGACTGCGACACGGTCAGGGGTATCGCGGGGGGCATGACCGGCGTGGACCTCTTCTACAACCTCACCATCCTCAGCGGCCTCGAGCGCCTCGTCGTCCCGGGCGGCGCCTTCCACCAAGTCGTCGGCGACGTCACAGTCTTCGCTCCGACCGACGACGCGCTCGTATCGGAGCTGGACTTCTTCGCAGACGTCTTCAACGTCACCCGCGACAACATCACGAACGACGTCCCTCTGCTCCAGGAGATCTTGAGGCAGTTCATCGCGTACGGTTCGATCGACGCGGACTACCGCGGGCTCTTCGTCACCCTCGACGGGAGCCTGTGGAACTACACGTACAGTGACGTCGACGGCGGCGAGATCGCGCTGGTGCCCGTCGGAGTTCAACTCGAGGAACCGCCCGTGATACTCAAGGTTGACGACGACGCCGGGATCCTGACCGGGTGCAGCCGCGGTAGACGACTCAGCGGCGTGGTACGAGCGAGCCGATACGCGAGGTGGGCACGACGTCGAGTTTCACGAAAGGGCACGGTGTGGGGCTAAGTGTTAAACATGCACCAGCCCGTGAACGAAAACCAATAACTGAACGTCCCCTCCCCGCTTCGATGGCGCAGGGTCTACCCTCGTCGTCCAGCCTATCGTCCGTACGTGCCTTACCCGGTGTACAGCCCGTGGTCCACCGCGGGCGTTGGGGAGCTCGGGTACGGGCTCGGTGCGCTCGACGGCGCCGCGGTTGGCGGCGCAGTTGGATATTACGACGGGGCGTACGACACCCTCGACGCGTTGGATGGTCTGGACGGACTGGACTAGTGAAGAAGAAGCTCGCGGGTTGGATTACTGAAGGATACGCTATGAAGATGTGGTTAGGACTCCACTGCTATGCGATTCTCCGCTTCTGCTTGTGATACCCCAGGTTGAGGTTGGAAATACTGTTAAGCTTGGCAGGTTAGCGTCGTTCATTTCCTTATGCGATCTTGTCCTTGTTAGAGCCTCTGACTGAGCACCATCACGGACGAGATCTCGTCGACGACGCTTGCCTGCTTGAACCTCTACCTGGTCTGTTAACATTTTCAAGCAGAAGCGGAGGATCGGAACACCTCAGCCTCTCCTTCGACGTCAGCCGGGTGAAAACAGCTTCGGACTGTTCCTTGCGGTCCAAATCGTAGACGGATGCGTCGTCTATATTCAGAGTGGCACCGTTGGTGTCTGCTTGGTTTATGCACAACCTGAATATAGACAACGCTTTCGTCATGCTTCTACGATTTGGACCGAGCGCTTCACCCGGCGCGACTACAACTGCAACGACGCGTGAGTTTCAATAAAAGGACATTCTTTCGTTCAATTTACAAATTCGTTCGTCTCACTAGCTAAATGTCATCCATGAGATCCAGCTTGACGGTGGTGGACCCCGGCGGCGCCTGCGCGGGCTTACCCAGCATCGGACATCCCGCGCAACGATAGGCATCGCCGAGGTAGCAGTTCCCGCACGAGCTCTTAAACTCCTCCTTCTTCTCCTCCGTCATCGCCTCGCGCTTCCCCGCCTCCTCCTCAGCCTCCGCCTCGGCCCGCCCGCAGCTGCAGTTCTTGCACGCCTTGGGGCCGCACCCTTCGCCCGCGTCGCGAGCCTTCGCGGCTGCGTCGGCGCCCGAACGAAGGTCGGTTTCGTCCAGTAAGTCGTCCTCGTCGAGGATGTCGTCGTCGTCGCCGCCGAGCTTCCAAGCCTTGGCGGCGTTCCCGTCGCCGTTGAGGGCGTTGAGCGGCGCCGCGTTCTCCTTGAGCTTGCGGGACTTGAGCGAGAAGGACGCGCCCGCGGTCCACGTGGGCTTGGACGCGGCGAGCGCGCCCGGCGCGACGCCCGGGACGACCCCGCCGGCCGCCTTGGCGTCGGTGAACCCCGCGACGAGCAGATCTCCCTCGGGCGCGGGCGCGACGTTGGATGACGTGTCGCCGAGGACGCCCACGACGATCTCGCCGCCCGGCATGACCGCCTCTTGCATCTTGCCGAGCACCGATGGGGTGTGGAACGCGGAGGTGGACGCGAGGGACACCAGCTTCGCTACCGATCCCGCGGGCTCGCCCAGCTCGCCGTCGGCGGCGACGCGGGTGAGGACGACGACGACGTCGGGGTCGAGGCCGTAAGTGGCCGCCGCGGCGGACACGACGGACGCGGGGATGGACCGAGCGTCGGTCGCGACGACGTGGGACGCCATGGTTCACGCGTGCGGGGACGTGCGTGCGGGGCGTCGAGCGTAGTGGGCGCGGGCTGGAGATCTGCTTGGTGAAAAATAACTTGAGTTTTCAGCTATGTCCGGCCGTTTATGTGGGTATTTGGAGGTCTAATGACTCAACTGTATGGTCGGCTGCAAAAGTAAATTCGCAAAAGTTGCTTCGGTCAACCCGAGAAAGCCGTTATGACGGTTCCCGATATAGCGCTCCAGAGGACGGGCGCGCCGTACATAGCGTAGATGGGGCTCGTGATCGACGACGAGGAGGCGGAGGCTGCCGAGAAGGCCGCGAAGGAGGCGCTCGATGCGGACGCGCCGTGGAACGAGCCCGACGAGGACCCACCGCCGCCCGCGCCGGAAGGCGAAGATGCCGAGCCCGAGCTGGACGCCGACGGCAACCCGGTGGATACGCCGGCGCCGGTGGACTACAAGGGCATCGCCAAGCGTCTGGCGATGGCGACGCTCCCTGTCGAGGGCGAGGAGGAGGTGGACCACCTCAAGCTCGTGTGCGACGCGTGCGACGACATCCGCAGCCTGAACATCGTCGCCGAAGATGCGTACGGCGAGACGGCGAGTAAGATCGTGTACTTCCGAGTCGTCGAGCTGCTGTTCAGGCACCTCCGCGCCGTGCCCGCGCCGCTCCCGCCCACGCCCGAGCCCGAGCTCGACGACGAGGGCAACCCCGTGACGCCACCCGCGGAGGACGACAAGGAGAACGAACGCGAACTGACCGTCGAGGAGCAAAAGGCGGCGGACGCGCAGGCGGAGGTTCGCGCGAAATGGGAAAAAGTCGGGCTGCCGTGCGCCAGGGCGCTCGCGCACCTCGTCTCCGTCCCCGGCGCGATCCGCCGCGAGGTGACCGACTCCCCGTACTTCACCCAAGCGCTCTTCGCGCTCATCGACCGGGCGCCGTTCACCCCACGAGACGCCCTCGCGCTCTCAGACGTGGCGCTCAGATGCATGGCGCAGCTCGCCAGAGGCAACGCGGCTTTCACCTCGGCGATCAACGCGTGCGCGTGCGGCGAAAACCCGGCACTCGCCCCAAACGCCGGGTCGTGGCTCACGCGCCTGTGCGCCATGGCGCCGCCGCCCAAGACGGAGGAAACGCTGGCGGAGGAGGACGCGCAGGAGGCGGAGGAGGCGGCGAAGAAGGAAGCCGAGGGCGACGCGTACGTACCCCCGGATCCGCCCCCGCCCCACGTGCGTTGGCGCGTCGCGTCCAAGGCTATGCGACTGGCGACCGTCTTGGCCAGGTCCCCAAAGAACCGCGCCCGGCTTCTGCGCGTCATCGAACCCCCGAGGACGCCGATAACGGCGGAGAGCCTCCGATTGGAGCGCGAGGCGGCGGGGAACGGGGGAAAACAAACTAAGATTGCCAAAAACGAGGAACAACCGGCGGATATCCTGAAGGTTGCGATGGAGTGCGCGGTGAAACCTGCGACGAGGGAGGAGCCCGGGGATAAGACCACGCGCGTGCTGGCGCTGAGGCTGGTGCGTCTGGCGTGCGCGGACGCGAGCGAGGCGCTGTGCCGCGTCGTCGACCGCGACGACCTCGACGGAATCACAAAGTTAACTTCGATCGTTTGGTCGGCGGAGACCGATCCGGACGTTCGGACGGAAGCCGCGACCGCGATGCTCGCGGCGCTGAGCAAGGACAAGCGCGCGGCGGAAGATTTCGGCGACCGACACGCGCTCGCGGCGCTGACGTCGCTGATGCCGGCCGTCTCGGACGAGGCGCCCGAGCTGGTGATCCCGCCGCCGGAGGGTGGGGAACCCGCGGCGGAAACACCGCCCGAGGAAACACCCGAGGAAACAAACGGCGACGGCGACGGCGATACCGACGACGACATCTCGGTGAGCGGCGAGAACCTCCTCACGGAGGCGTTCGGCCTCCGTCCCATCGGGTACATCACCCCGCCGCCGAGGCCGAAACCGTTTCGGGGTTCACAAGACCCGCTTCCACTCGCGACGGAGCCCACGGATCACCCGCCGCTCTACCAAATACTCCTCAAGCTGCTCGCGTGCGTCATCACGTGCCACGACGAGACGATGCGATCCATCACCGACAAGTGCGCGTATGTACTCACGTACAAGGCGAAGATGGGAAAACCACCGCCGAAGCCGGATGACTACGACACCCTAGTCAGGTGGTGCGTCACCGCCCTGCGCGAAGCGGTGGAAGACGCGGACCCGGCGACGGAACCGCCGCGACCGAAGACTGAGGAGGAGCTCGCGGCGGAGGAGGCCGCGGCCGCGGCCGCGGAGGCGGAGGCGGCGGCTGCCGCGGAGCCGGAGCCGGAGCCCGAGGGTGAAGGCGAAGAAGGCGCCGGCGGCGACGAGCCGGCGGCGGAGGAGGTCGAGAGTGAAGACGAGTGGGCCACCGAGTCCGTGGAGACGATCATCCCGCCGGAACCCGACCTCGAGACGGAAGAGGAGAAAGCCGCGCGGCTCGACCTCGAGTACCGCACCTGGCACGCCATCCACGACAGGCACATCGCTGATTACAGGTGGCACAACCCGGACGTATTCGCCGGCGTCATCGGCGTTTTCAACGCGTTGTCCGGTGAAGAGGCTGTTTGCAAGTCGATCTTAAGTGAAGAGTTCTACCCCGGCGCCCTGGAACGGATCATCGAGGTCATGCCCAAGTCGTTCGCGACGATCGAGGAGGGTGCGACGTTCGTGACGCGCGTGTGCGAGAGAGGGGCGTATTCGGACGATACCATGGACGTGGAAGAGTCGATGCGACGGAGGGTGGATCTGGTGCAGAAGCTCAAGGCTATCGCGGGGTGCCTCGCCGCGCCGGAGACTGCGCGATTACACCGCGGGCGCGTCGCCACGCTCGCGCACGAGGCTGCGCTCGTGATGCTCCCGCTGCGAGAGTACCTCCCGGCCGCCGGGGTTCGGCCGGTTCCATTGGCCGAGGAGTATCACACGGTACCTTCCGTCCCCGACGCTCCCATGCACACGTGGCGACGAAAGATGACCAGGAACGTGGACAAGGCGGACGTGGACACGGACACACAGT
>Ga0209425_10006344_pt1 | contig 11339 bp, 8 predicted proteins | sample COG_05_FD_184749 | JGI IMG/M metagenome (GOLD analysis project Ga0209425, IMG submission 184749) | Pelagic Microbial community sample from North Sea - COGITO 998_met_05 (SPAdes) (version 2) | ecosystem: Environmental > Aquatic > Marine > Neritic zone/Coastal water | place: Helgoland, sampling... | reverse complement strand
AAATGAAACTAAAACTATCACCTCAAATTATATTCGAGAAAATTTATGGGTTGATATATACAACAGTAGTTTTATTAACTCAGAAAAAAAGCAAGTATATCATAAATCTAAATTAGTTGTAGGAGTCGAAAATCTACCCTACAAATCTGTTTTAAAACCAATACTAGGAAATATTCTTTTAGATTTTGGAGGAACAGTAATGTCGAGAGCATCTCAAAATGAAAGAACTGTATACGAAACCAAAAACGATTTCAAGGTTGCACCTATAATTTGCTATGAATCAATGTATGGTGAATTCATCAATGAATATATAAGAAATGGTGCAGAATTTTTAGCAATAATCACAAATGATGGTTGGTGGGGTGATTCGCAAGGTCATAAACAATTATTAAGTCTATCTAGACTAAGAGCAATTGAATCTAGAAGAAGTATTGTTAGAAGTGCCAATACTGGCATATCAGCAATAATTGATAGTAGAGGCAATATTGTTAAATCAATTCCTTACAATAAAAAAGGTGTAATTTTTGGAGAAATTAAAGTTTCTGAGAAAATTACGTTTTATAATATTTATGGTGACTTTATCTACAGGATTTCACTTTTTCTCTTTCTAATAGTTTTCCTATTTTATTTTGCTAAAAAAAAATAAATATTAAATAATTAAATTAAATATTGTGAGAGTCATATAAAAAATTATTTTTGCAATTATTATTTAATAAAAATTATGTACTGGACTCTTGAACTAGCTACCTATTTAACAGATGCACCTTGGCCTGCAAATAAGGACGAACTAATCGATTACTGTATTAGGACTGGTGCTCCGCTTGAAGTAATTGAAAACTTACAAGAAATTGAAGAGGAGGAAGAAGAAACATATGAATCAATTCTCGAAATATGGCCAGACTATCCCACTGAAGATGACTATCTTTGGAATGAAGATGAATATTAGTTCTAAAAACTTTCATAAAGTCTCATTTGAGGCTTTTTTTTTGTTTAAATTTGATCATATTATAATAAGTAAATGAGTTTTATAAATTCTATATTAAATGTTTTTGTTGGAAGTAAATCAAAAAAGGATTTAAAGGAAGTTGAGGGTATTGTAAAAGAAATTTTGAGTTATGAGAAAGAATTTTCGAATTTAAGTCATGATGAATTAAGAGAAAAAACTATTTATTTTAAAAGTTTAATCGAACAAACTAGAGCCTCTTTCAATCAAGAGATTAAAACTCTTAACAAAAAAATTGAATCCTCTACTAATATTGATGAGAAGGATAATTTCTACACTGAAATTGATGAAATTAATGAAAGGTCATATAATAAAGTTGAAGAAACATTAAATGAAATACTTCCCCAAGCATTTGCTGTAGTAAAAGAAACTGCTAAAAGATTCAAAGAAAATTCCGAAATAAAGGTTAAATCCACCGAGTTTGACTTAAGACTTTCTGCAGAAAAAACATATGTTAAAACTGCTGGAGACAATGTATTATGGTCAAATAAATGGAATGCAGCAGGAAAAGAAGTTACATGGGATATGGTTCATTATGATGTACAATTAATTGGTGGAATTGTATTACACAGAGGTAAAATAGCTGAAATGCAAACAGGTGAGGGTAAGACATTAGTAGCGACCCTTCCAGTTTATTTAAATGCACTTACTGGAAATGGAGTGCACTTAGTTACAGTAAATGATTACTTGGCAAAAAGAGATAGTGCATGGATGGCTCCTATTTTTGAATTTCATGGATTGAGTATTGATTGTATTGATCATCACTCGCCAAATTCAGAAGAAAGAAGAAAAGCCTACAATGCAGACATAACATACGGAACTAATAACGAGTTTGGATTTGATTATTTGAGAGATAATATGGCACACTCCTCCAAAGATTTAGCACAAAGAAAACATGCATATTCAATCGTAGATGAAGTTGACTCAGTTTTAGTTGATGATGCTAGAACTCCTTTAATTATTTCGGGGCCTATTCCAAAAGGTGATATACACGAGTTTAATGAATTAAAGCCAAGAATTTATGATATAGTCAGAAAACAAAAAGAATTACTAACTCAAGTTCTATCTAAAGCAAAAAAATTAATCAGTGAAGGAAATAAAGAAGAAGGAGGATTCCATTTATTACAAGTTTACAGAGGACTTCCAAAAAGTACTGCGCTTATTAAATATTTAAGTCAAGAGGGGGTTAAACAGCTATTGCAGAAAACTGAAAACTTTTACATGCAGGATAATAATCGAGAAATGCCAAAAGTTGATGTTGACCTGTACTTTGTAATTGATGAAAAAAATAATCAAATAGAACTAACCGATAAAGGGATTGATACAATTTCTAACAAAAACGAAGAATCTAACTTTTTTATTCTACCAAATTTATCAATTGAACTTTCAGAAATAGAGAATAAAAATTTAGAATTAAATATAGAAGTTGAAGAAAAGGAAAAGGTTTATAATGATTTTGCTACTAAGAGTGAAAGAATCCACACATTAAACCAATTACTCAAAGCTTACACATTATTTGAAAAGAATACTGAATATGTTGTAATTGACAATAAGGTAAAAATCGTTGATGAGCAAACAGGAAGAATTATGGACGGAAGAAGGTATTCAGATGGACTTCACCAAGCGATTGAAGCAAAAGAAAATGTTAAAATTGAGGATGCCACACAAACATTTGCATCGATTACATTACAAAATTATTTTAGAATGTATAATAAGCTTTCTGGGATGACTGGAACTGCTATTACAGAGGCTGGAGAATTTTGGGATATATATAAGTTAGATGTTGTTGAAATTCCTACAAACAAACCAATAGCTAGAAAAGATCAAAATGATTTAATTTATAAAACTAAAAGAGAAAAATATAATGCTGTTATTGATGACGTAACTGAGATATCGAACCAAGGCAGACCAGTTTTAATAGGAACTACTTCAGTTGAAATTTCAGAATTATTAGCTAGAATGCTTAATATTAGAAAAATTAAACACAATGTTTTAAATGCCAAACTCCATAAAAAAGAAGCTGATATAGTTTCGGAAGCAGGAAATGCTGGAATTGTGACTATTGCAACTAATATGGCAGGGAGAGGAACTGATATTAAAATTTCTGATGAAATTAAAAATAATGGTGGATTGGCGATAATTGGAACAGAAAGACATGATTCAAGAAGAGTTGATAGACAGCTAAGGGGTCGAGCTGGAAGACAAGGTGACCCAGGAAGTTCTCAATTTTATGTTTCACTAGAAGATAATCTGATGAGACTATTTGGATCTGACAGAGTAGCTAAAATGATGGACAGAATGGGATTAGAAGAGGGAGAAGTAATACAGCATTCAATGATGACAAAAACAATAGAAAGAGCGCAGAAGAAAGTAGAAGAAAACAATTTTGGAATTAGAAAAAGATTGCTTGAATATGATGATGTAATGAATGTCCAAAGAGAAATAATATACAAAAGAAGAAAACACTGTTTACAAGGAGAAAGATTAAAAGTAGATATTGCTACAATGATTTATGATACTTGCGAAATAATAGTGAATAACAGTAAAATTTCTGATAATTTCAAGGATTATGAGTTTGATATTGCTAGGTTTTTTTCATTGCCATCTAGTTACAATGAAGAAGAATTCAAATCTTTAGAAGTTAATGACTTATTTACTCAAACATATTCTGGGGCGTTTGAACATTATAATTCAAAAATGATTTCTAGCGCTGAAAAAGTTTATCCAGTTATAAAAAGTGTTTATGAGAACCCTTCAAATACTTTTCAAAGAATTGTTGTACCATTTACTGATGGTAAAAAAACATTAAATGTTGTGTCAAACCTAGAAAATGCATACAACTCTAAAGGAAAAACTCTTGTAAATGACTTTGAAAAAAATATTTCACTTGCAATAATTGATGAAGCCTGGAAAGTTCATTTAAGAAAAATGGATGAATTAAAACAATCTGTACAACTAGCAGTACATGAGCAAAAAGACCCACTTGTAATTTATAAAGAGGAAGCTTATAAACTTTTTGGATCTATGATTGAAAAAGTAAATAAGGATATACTTTTATTTTTATTTAATGGAACATTACCCTCAAAGGACCCTTCTAATATTAGAGAAGATAGAAGAATAAGAAGACAACAAAAATTTAATACATCAAAAGAAGAAGTTCTTAATAGTGACGAAATTGCATCAAGGAATAGAAAAGCTGGTGAAGGAGTATCCCAATCTAACAACTATGTTGAAACAGTAGTTAGAGAAGTCAAAAAGATTGGAAGAAATGAAAAAGTAACTATTAAAAATGTTTCAAATGGAGAAACTAAAACTATAAAATTTAAAGTTGCTGAAAGTCTGATTAAAAAAGGAGATTGGATAATTTTTAATGATTGAATAACTCATGAACATAGTTCTAATAGGGCCATATTATCCATTTAGAGGTGGTATTTCCGATACAAATCAAGAACTATGTCAAAGCTTAATAAAATCTGGTCATAATGTCGAAGTCATAAATTTTAAATTATTATACCCAAAAATATTATTTCCCGGAAAAAGTCAATTTGAATACAATAATGGAGTTGATTTAAAATCAAAAAAAATTCTAAATTCTATTAATCCAATAAACTGGTTTTTTGTAGCAAAAAAAATAAATAGTTTAAACCCTGACTTAATTATTTCAACTTATTGGACTGGTTTTTTATCACCTTGTCTATATGCATTAAATAAATTAACAAAAAATATTAAGAAAATTGGAGTAATTCATAATTCAATTTCTCATGAAAATAAATTTTTTGAAAAAAAATTACTTAAAATTTACCTATCTAGTCTTACTAATATTTTTACGCTTTCTAAAAATGTTTTAAATCAAATAAAGAATATTTCATCAAGTTATAATGCAAGATCTTTATATCATCCACTTCCTGAAAAATTCGGAAACAAAATAAATAAGGATGAAGCTAAACGGAGATTAAAATTGAAGGTTAAAAATAGATATATTTTATTTTTTGGATTAATAAGAGAATATAAGGGTTTGGAATTATTAATACACGCACTTCCAAAAATACTAGTTATTAATCCAGATTTAAAATTAATGATTGTTGGAGAAAATTATATTTCATTAAAAAAATATAAAATTCTAATCGATAAATTAGGGATCTCAGAAAATATTATTTTCAAAAATGAATACGTAAAAAATAATGATGTAAAATATTGGTTTAGTGCCTCAGAATTAGTTATTCTACCATATAAAACTGCTTCACAAAGTGGAATTATTCCATTATCTATTAAATTTGAAACTCCAGTAGTTTGCTCAAATATAAATGGACTAAAGGAGGATGTCATTGATAATAAAACTGGTTTTTTATTTGAAAGATCTGTTGAAAATTTATCGAATAAAATTAATTATGCATTGAATACTAGCAAAAAAAAAATTATAGGCAATATTATAAAACATAAAAAGAATTTATCTTGGGATAATTTTAATAAAGAACTTTTAAAAAATAGACATGAATAATTATTTTGTAATATCAATTTTACTTTTGATTTTAAATATTAATGAAACTAAACAAGAATATAAAGTCGCATATTTTGCTTCTGGATGCTTCTGGTGTGTTGAAAGTATATACGAAAATTTAAAGGGTGTTAGTGAAGTTAATTCAGGATATTCTGGGGGAAAAACAATAAATCCAACTTACAGAGAGGTAATGTCTGGATTAACAGGACATGCTGAAGCTATTGAAGTAATATATGATCCTAATGTGATTTCATATGAAACTTTAGTAAATGTTTTTTTTGGCTCTCATGATCCAACTACACTTAACAGACAGGGACCTGACAGCGGAACTCAGTATAGATCAATCGCATTTTATAAAAACTTTAATGAAAAGGAAATAATTGAAAATGCCATCAAAAAGTTAATTGAGACTAAAACATATTATAAAATCACCACAGAAGTTAAAAAATTTAATAAATTTTATGTTGCAGAGGATTATCATCAAGATTATAAAAAAAAGAATCCTTATAATCCATATATAATGAATGTATCAGCTCCTAGAATTAATAAGTTTAAAATGAAATATCCTGAATTGATCAAGTAGATTAATCTAATTTTTTATCAATAATTCTTGACATATAATCTTGAATGAAAGCTTTAACATAATTCTCCTCAAAAGAATAATCAATTTGTTCATCATTAATAAGATTATAATTTAAATGATAATCATTCAAGTCATAAACTCCAATTACATCATCACCATCAAATACCAGAGTATATTTTTCGGATGAAAAGTGGTATACAGTTCCAGAAAAATGTATTGAAAAAGGATAACCTTTTGTTGAAAAGACACTCCTTCCCCATGAATTAATTGATTTCTCATATCCAACCAGATCAACTAAAGATGGAAAAATATCCATCTGATGCATTAACACATCATTTTCTCCACTGAAGGAATTGTTGGGATGATAAAACATTACAGGAATTGCAAATCTGTTTATTGGAGCAGAGTAAAAAGGATACCAAAACTGATTTGTGTGATCTGCTGTAATAACAAAGAGAGTATTTTTAAACCATGGTTCTTTTTTAGCAGATTCAAAAAATAATTTTAATGCATTATCAGAATATCCAATCACCTGATGCATTTGAACATTACCCATTGGAAAAACCCCCTTATACTCTTTAGGAACATAAAATGGTTCATGAGAAGATAAACTAAAAAAAGTTGAAAAAAAGGGTTCTTTCAGTTTTGATGTTTCTTTATTAACAAACTGAAGAAAAGGTTCGTCCCAAATACCCCAATAACCATCATAAAGGGAATTATCATTAAATTCATTTTTACCAATATAATTATCAAAACCTAAAATATTTGAAAGACCTAAAAAACCCATTGAGCCATTGGGCGCACCGTGAAAAAATGAAGTTGAATAACCTTTTTCTTTAAATACTGAAACTAGAGATTGAATTTTTTGATTCGAATAAGGTGATGAAGTAAAAGGCACCTTGAAAGAAGGTATACTAGCTAATATTGAAGGTAAAGCTTCTATTGATTGTCTTCCATTTGCAAAAGCATTAGTAAAAATTAAACTATTTTTTGAAAGAGAATCCAAAAAAGGAGTATAACTAATATAATTTTTAATTTTTCTGTTCTTATTAAAAGCTCCTATATATTCCCTACCAAAACTTTCCATAACTAATATCATTATATTAGGTTTAGAATAAATACTGTCATTGAGTTTTTTTATGGGATTTACATACTGTTTTAATAGTGAAGAATTAACAAAATTCTTCTTTTTGAAATAGTTCTTATTAAAAGTTCTAATAAAACAAAATGGAGAATTTAAAACAAAATCAGCATGAACGCTCTTATCAACATAACGATGTGCATCAACCATATTTATTGGTCTAGTTGCATTACCTATGCCTCCGCGCATTCCAATTATGCACACAAAAATTATCAATAGTGAAGAAATTAGTGAGAAAGAAATAAACTTAAAGTTATAAGTAGGCTTATGTTTTTTAATTTCAATTTTTTTATAAAGCTTAATCCATAAAAAAACCATTACAAAAAAGAAAATAAAGACATGCCAATAATTATAAATAAATGAACCTGCAAGAGACATTTTATTGGTTTCATTTTCAAGAATATCAAAAACTCGAGTGGTTAATCTACTTTGTGAAAATCTATAATAAATGAAATCAAAAAAATTAGTTGAGTAAGTAATTAAATTAGTGGAAAAGTACAGAATCATCATTCTTTTTTGAAATTTATCCGTTGAATAATTTTTAAAAGGAATTAAAGAAATTAGGATAAATAAAACATTACTATATAAAATTGCAGATGTATCAAATATTAAACCAACAAAACACAAATAAATGAACTCTTGAAAACTATCAATTAAAATCATGTTACTGTTGTAGAAATAAAACAAAACTCTTGCAAAAAAATAAAATATGTATGCTATTGATAATCTTAAAAAAAGTGTTTTATATGAATGTAGTCTGTTATACATTATAGTTTAGTTTTAAAAGAAGCAAGTGAAAAAAGATAACCTAAAAACATTCCAAAAAATAAACCAAATATAACGTCAGCTGGAAAATGAACTCCAATATAAATTCTACTGTATGATACTACAATTGCCCATAAAAAAAGGTATTTAAAATTTGATGAAAAACTTTTAAATGAAAAATAAAAAAAAGAAGCTAGAGCAAAAGAGTTTGCAGCGTGGGCTGAAAAAAATCCATATAATCCACCACAACTTGCTTTAACAATTCTAATATGGCTATTTATTGTTTCATCGTGGCAAGGTCTTAGTCTTTCAAAATAATCTTTAAATAAATTGCTAGTTTGGTCTGTGAATACAATTAGTATAATTATAAAAACTAAATATTTAATAAATTCAGTCTTAGAAAGTTTTTTATATATGTAATAAATTAAAAATAAATAAAGTGGAATTGAGGATCTTTTATCTGTAATAAACATCCAAAGAGAATCGAAAAATTCTAAACCTAGCGAGTTTAAAAAAATGAAAAGAGACTTGTCTAAATCAACTAATATTTCCACTCTATTAAAATTATTTTATAATTCCATATTGATCAAATAAATAAACTAATGAAGCCATTGAAAAAGTTCCTAATTCTAGTTCACGTTTATTAATTGCATCAAAAGTATCTATTGAAGCATGGTGATAGTCAAAATAACGCTGGGAGTCGGGTCTTAAGCCAGCTAAAACATTGTTTTTTGATTCCAAAGGAGAAATATCTGCACCACTGCCTCCTAGTTCAAAGGATTGAATCAAATAAGGTTCAAAAAGTTTTTTCCAGTTTTTGATTTTATTAAAGTTTTCAGTACTTGTTGTAAACGAAAAACCTCTTGGTGTAAACCCACCTGCATCAGATTCGAGTGCAAAAATATGATTTAAGTTATTTTTACTTGAGATTTCAGCATACTTTAAAGCTCCCCTCAAACCATTTTCCTCATTCATAAAAAGTACAATTCTAATTGTTCTTTTGGGTTTGTATTTTATTTTTTTAAAAATGTTTATGATATCCATGGACTGGACAATTCCAGCACCGTCATCATGTGATCCATCTCCAATATCCCAAGAATCAAGATGTCCACCAACTAAAATTATTTCATCAGGAAATTCTGATCCTTTGATTTCTGCTATAACATTGTGTGATTTAACATCTTCATAAGATTTACATTGTTGACGAAGTAGAAACTTAAGATTTGGATTAATTTTTAAAAGTTTACTTAGTTTTTCAGCTGCATTAGTGCTTATTGCTGCAGCAGGTATTCTTTTACTTGGTGGTAAATTACCATAACTCATTGTTCCAGTATGAGGATAATCATCAAGACGAAGATTCATTGATCTAACAACTACCCCGATAGCTCCATATTTTACAGCTTCTGCTGCCCCACTTACTCTTTGATCAACAGCAAGTCCATAGGCTTTAAAAGTACTCACTAAGTTGGGTTGCATTGGTCTATTATAAAAAACTATTTTTCCATCTATATTTTCTTTACCTAATTTTTTAAGTTCATCAAAACTCTTTACCTCAACAACGTTTGATTTTATTCCAACAGACGGTGTTGCTACAGAACCTCCAAGAGCACAAACATCAACATTAAAAGTAATTCCAGGTTGAGTTTCAATCAAAGCAAACTCCTTTGGACCACGGACCCACTTTGGAACCATAACATCCTGTAACCAAACTCTATCAAATCCTATTTTTAATAATTCGCTTCTTCCCCACTCAACAGCTCTTTCAGCCCCCAAGGATCCTGATAGTCTAGGACCAATCTCATTTGATAAATAATCTAACATTTGATAACTAGAACTAGATGTCATGGTAGTATCAAAAATTTTTTTTATAATCTTATTATCTTGCTCATTTTGAGGAAAAATAAAATAACTAAGTAATAGGAAGGATATTTTTAATATAAGTTTCATTTACTATTTATTAGAGTATTTGATTACATCCTTTTTAGTAATTTTATTATTATCGGAAAGAATAATTAATCTTTCCACTACATTTCTTAACTCTCTCACATTTCCTGACCAATCGTACTCTTTCAATTGATTGATAGCATCTTTATCCATTGTTTTTAATTCATTGTCAGAATCTTTGGCAATATCCTTCAAAAAATGCTCTACAAGTAGAGGAATATCTGATAATCTTTTATTTAATGATGGGACATCAATTTCAATAACAGCCAAACGATGAAATAGATCTTCTCTGAAGTTATTGTTTTCTATTTCTTTTCTTAAATTTTTATTAGTAGCAGCAATTACTCTTACATCAACAACAAGATCTCTTTCACTTCCTACTCTTTGAATTTTATGTTCTTGTAGTGCTCTCAAAACTTTTGATTGAGCAGACAAACTCATATCTCCAATTTCATCTAAGAAAATAGTACCTCCGTTAGCCGCCTCAAATTTACCAGCTTTATCTTTAACTGCTGAAGTAAAAGCCCCTTTAACATGACCAAATAACTCACTTTCAATTAATTCGGATGGAATAGCAGCACAATTAACTTCAATAAAAGGAGCAGAATTTCTTAAACTATTTAAATGAATTTGGTGAGCTACTAATTCCTTTCCTGATCCATTTGGACCCTGAATTAAAACCTTTGCATTAGTTAATGAAACCTTATCTATCATATTTTTAATATCTGAGATAGGGCTTGATTTACCTATAATATTGAACTCTTTTGAAGTATTATTTTTTATCTTCCCTTTCTTAACAAAATTGTTATTTAAAAGAGCTGATCTAACGGAGTTTAACAATCTGTTTAAATCTGGTGGTTTAGAAATATAGTCAAATGCACCAAGTCTCATAGACTCAACTGCTGTTTCAAGATCTCCATGACCTGAAATCATAATTGTTGGTGTATTTGGACATTCTTTTAAAACATGTTTTAAAACCTCAATACCGTCCTTTTTTGGCATTTTGATATCACAAAGAATCAAATCAAATTTGCTGGAATTTATTTTTGAAATACCATCAACGCCGTCAATAGCTTCAAATATATTATAAGTTTTATTTTCTTGTATTAAAACTTTATTTAATACTCTTCTGATAGATTCCTCGTCTTCAATAATTAATATTTTTGACATATATTATTTTTGTAAGTGTACCACTCTTTGAGGGTATGGAATATTAATATTATTTTCTTTGAATTTTTTATAAACTAAAAATCTTATATCACTTTCGATTAAATTAACTCTAAAACCATTGTTGTAAGTAAATATTAACTGAAAGTCTAAAGAATTATCTCCAAAATTTTTGAATATTACATTTGGAGTTGGATTTTTCATTAAATGAGGGTGTGAGTCAGCTATTTCCAATAAA
>Ga0209425_10006338_pt1 | contig 11342 bp, 8 predicted proteins | sample COG_05_FD_184749 | JGI IMG/M metagenome (GOLD analysis project Ga0209425, IMG submission 184749) | Pelagic Microbial community sample from North Sea - COGITO 998_met_05 (SPAdes) (version 2) | ecosystem: Environmental > Aquatic > Marine > Neritic zone/Coastal water | place: Helgoland, sampling... | reverse complement strand
TGACAAATAGCTGCAGCTAATGCATCGGCAGCATCTTCAGCGGGTGAAGAAGGCAAATTTAATATTGTTTTAATCATATGCTGGACTTGATCTTTAGTAGCGCCACCGTTTCCAACAACTGATTTCTTGATAGTTCGAGGTGAATACTCTCCAATTACTAAATTTTTTTTTATCCCAGCAACTATTGCAGCACCTCTAGCTTGACCAAGTTTTATCGCTGCGCTTGGATCTCTGGCAAGAAAAACCTCTTCTATTGCCATTTGTTGAGGATTGAATTCGTCTATAAGCTGGGAGATATTATCAAAGATCACTCCCAGACGTTCAGGCAGTGGCCCAGACGGCAAACGAATAATCCCACTAGTCACGTATTTAATTTGGGAGCTACTTTTGCTAACTATCTCTATAACCCCAAAACCAGTTTTACGAGAGCCAGGATCTACACCTATGATCAATGACATATAAATACAACTTTTTAATATACTGTATATTGTCACAGTATCCTAAAAAATAAAAAAAACAACCCTGATATACCCAGTCAACCTTAAAAAAATATAAAATTTTTTTAACATATTAAAAAAGCGGCCTTAAAAGCCGCTTAATACTGATGCAACAAAAAATATGTAATTAATTAAATCAATTAGTCTTTTTTTGCCGGTGCTTCTTCTACTGCCGGTGCTTCTTCTGCTGCCGGTGCTTCTTCTGCTGCCGGTGCTTTTTCTACTGCCGGTGCTTCTTCTGCTGCCGGTGCTTTTTCTACTGCCGGTGCTTCTTCTACTGTCGGTGCTTCTTCTACTGTCGGTGCTTCTTCTACTGTCGGTGCTTCTTCTACTGTCGGTGCTTCTTCTACTGTCGGTGCTTCTTCTGCTGCCGGTGCTTCTTCTACTGTCGGTGCTTCTTCTGCTGCCGGTGCTTCTTCTTGGGTATCTGACAAAGATTTAATAGCAGCTTGCTTAATAATTCCAGCCTCTATAAGAATGTTTATCTTATCAGCACCATTTACAATGTTTTGAAGAGCGTCTTCAACAGCATAACGCCCCGAACGTTTTTTATATATTGTGTATGTATCAGTCTTTTTTAATACTTTCATCTTCTATTCTCCTTAGATTACTCGTTAAATTGATTTTTTATGTCTTTAACTTACTTTTTAGTTCAACTAATTTAGCTATTAATATTTTCCTCTAGTCACTTTTTCTTCCTTAAATCTATACTCATCTCCCTTAATTGTTTTTTATCGACACAACCAGGTGCATCTGTGAGAACACAAGCAGCTGTCTGGGTTTTAGGGAAAGCAATGACATCTCTAATTGAGTTGTTACCTGTCATTAACATAACCAATCTATCCAAGCCGAAAGCTAATCCTCCGTGTGGGGGGCAACCATAACTTAGTGCTTCGAGAAGAAATCCAAATTTTTCTTTGGCTTGAGTATTACTAATGCCTAGCACCTCAAAAACTGTTTTTTGCATTTTAAGGTTATCAATACGTATAGAGCCACCGCCCAGCTCAGTGCCATTAATCACCATATCATAAGCTAACGATAAAGCACTACCAGGATCATTTTTCAACTCACTAGGATTGCATGCTGGTTGAGTAAAGGGGTGGTGTAAGGGTGTCCATTCACCATCATCTGTTTTTTCAAACATAGGGAAATCAACAACCCATAAAGGAGCCCATCCAGAGGTATATAGATTTAGGTCTTCGCCTAATTTTATACGCAAAGCCCCTAAAGCATTAGATACGACCTTATATTTATCAGCCCCAAAGAAAATTAGATCTCCATTTTTTGCACCTGTGCGCTGGAGAATTTTCTGGCGAATATCATGAGGTAAAAATTTAACAATTGGTGACTGCAAACCTTCTTCTAGATTATTCTTATCATTAACCTTTATATAAGCTAAACCTTTGGCTCCATAGATACTTACGAAATTAGTATAATCATCTATTTTCTTTCGACTTATACTATTTCCGTTAGGTACGCATATTGCTGCAACTCTGCCTTCATTATCTTTAGCTGGTCCCGAAAATACCTTAAAGTCTACATCAACCATTAGGTCTTTAATTTCGATTAACTCCAGAGGAATTCGGAGATCTGGTTTATCGCTACCATATCTATTCATAGCGTCTTTGTATGAAATACGTGGAAAACTACCTAGATCTACATCTAATAATTCACTGAAGATATTTCGGATCATCTCTTCACTAACTTCTATTATTTGATCTTCGCTGATAAACGAGCCTTCTATATCCACTTGTGTGAATTCTGGTTGACGATCAGCTCGCAAATCTTCATCACGAAAACATTTTGCAATTTGGTAATATTTCTCTACACCAGCTATCATAAGTAATTGCTTAAATAATTGTGGTGATTGAGGAAGAGCAAAAAATTTACCTTCATGTGTTCGACTTGGAACTAGATAATCTCTTGCTCCTTCTGGTGTTGCTCGAGTCAAAATTGGTGTTTCAATGTCTATAAAATCTTTTTTATCTAGATGAGCGCGCATCAAAGCAGTTACCTTGGAACGAAATATTAGATTTTTAAGCATCTCTGGACGACGTAAATCCATATAGCGATACTTTAAGCGAACATCTTCGCCCACTTTGATATATTCATCTAATGGGAATGGAGGTGTTTCAGACCTATTAAGTATTTCTAAAGCTAACCCGTATACTTCTATATGCCCTGTTGGCATTTCAGAATTGACAGTATCAGTCGATCTGGCGCGGACGATACCTGTGATCTTAAGAACATATTCACTTCGCACCAAATCTGCAGTGTCAAAATACTCTTTACTGTCCGGGTCAAAAACTACCTGTACTATTCCTTCACGATCACGAAGATCAATGAAAATAACGCCACCATGATCTCTGCGACGGTGCACCCACCCGCAAATTGTAATCTCCTGATCAATATGACTATGGTTAAGGGCACCACAATAAATTGTACGCATTATTTTTTCCTGTAATCATTAAAGCCCTATGAATAAATATACTTATTTAAAAGTTTATCGACAGGCATCCTTAAAAATTTAGGCATTATACCCTATGAATAGAATGGCTAGAAGAACAGATATTAGCCAATTAAGTAAGACAACTTAATTGTAAAGCTAATATTTGACTTCATTATCAATATACCTAAATAATATTGTATCCCTTTCTAGATATAGCTAACACTAAAGATTCTATGCGAAACTTCAGATTTTTTTTGTTATATTTAGTAGACGGTTTATTCCCCCAAATAGGGTTAGGCCAAGAAATGTCGTTTTTATAGCGGGCTACATGATGAAGATGTAACTGAGGAACCATATTACCTAAAGCAGCAATATTAATTTTATCGGGAGCGAATATTTCCGACATAGTCTCAGACAATAAGTTCGATTCTTTTATCAGCTGTATTGCTTCATCACTTAATAAGTGATGGATCTCAGAAATATTAGGTAGCATTGGTACTAAAATAAACCATGGATAATTAGCATCTTTGTGAATAAGTAGTTGTGAAAGCTCAAATTTACCAATAAATATAGTATCCTTAGTTAATTGAGAGTGAAGTTTGAACAATTTATTTCCTCTTTGCTCTATACCAATATATGTGATCACCGTAAAATACCTTTTTTTACGTTTAACCGCCAATAGAAAATAAATTATGCGAGCTAGTCAATTCTTAATCTCAACAAAAAAAGAAAGCCCAGCTGATGCAGAAATAATCAGCCACAAACTAATGTTGCGTGCAGGAATGATTCGAAAACTTGCGTCTGGTTTATATACATGGCTTCCAATGGGTTTAATAGTACTACGTAAATTGGAGGCAATAATCAGGGAAGAAATGAATAAACTGGGAGCACAAGAGATTTTAATGCCAATTATGCAGCCCGCTCGTCTGTGGGAAGAGTCTGGTCGTTGGGGAAGATATGGACCAGAACTACTGCGCGTTCAAGATAGGCATGAAAGGCCATTCTGTCTTGGGCCAACTCATGAAGAAGTTGTTACAGACCTCATTCGGAACGAAGTTCATAGCTACAAACAACTACCGTTAGTTTTGTATCAAATACAAACTAAATTTCGTGATGAAATACGTCCACGTTTTGGTGTTATGCGCTCAAGAGAGTTCATTATGAAAGATGCTTATTCATTCGATGTATCTGAAAAAAATTTAAGTCAAACTTATCAATTGATGTATGAAGGCTACAGTAGTATCTTAAAAAGAATTGGATTGGATTTCAGGGCAGTCATTGCTGATACAGGGAGTATAGGAGGAAGCATATCTCATGAATTCCATGTATTAGCTGAATCAGGAGAAGATTCTATAGCTTTCTCAGATGGAAGTGACTTTGCAGCTAACGTAGAGACGACTGAAGCAGCAACTGTTCATCCAAGCACCGTAAAGAAGGAAGAGAAATTACAAGAAATTAAAACGAAAGGGCTCAGCAGTGTTGAGGAAATAAGTAAATTTTTAGATGTAGATAAATCTAATATCGTAAAAACATTAATTGTATTGGGTCAACCAAAAGAAGAGTCATCTGAAAATAAAAGCGAAGAAGTCCATATACCCCTCGTAGCATTAGCTTTACGTGGCGATCATGAGCTCAATATAATCAAAGCTGAGAAGATTAGTGGGATTATGACGCCACTGACTTTTGCAAGCAAGGATATCATTAAAGCACAACTTGGATGCGATATTGGTAGTCTTGGCCCTCTTAGATTAGATATACCTGTTATTGTTGACCGATCTGCAAATCAATTAACTAGCTTTGTTTGTGGTGCTAATAAAAATGGATTGCACTTAACAGGGGTAAACTGGGCACGTGATTGTAACGCTATAAGAGTTGAAGATATAAGAAATGTTATCCAGGGGGATCCCAGTCCAGACGGTAAGGGATTTTTGGATATCAAACGTGGTATTGAAGTTGGGCATATCTTTCAATTAGGCACTAAGTATAGCGAGGCAATGGACTGCAAAGTTCTAAATGAAGAAGGCACACAACAATCAATATTGATGGGTTGTTATGGAATTGGAATAAGTAGAATTGTTGCCGCCGCTATTGAACAGAATAATGACGGTAATGGCATTTTATGGCCTAAAGCAATAACTCCTTTTCAGATTGCATTGATCCCCGTCAACATACATAAGTCCGAAAAAGTAAAGGATCACTGTGAGAAGATATATACTCAACTTTTAAATATTGGTTTTGACGTCCTCTTCATGGATCAAGAAAAAGCTCGCCTTGGTGGAATGCTTGCAGACATAGAACTAATCGGTTTACCTCATAGACTGGTTTTAGGAGAAAAAGGTATAGAAAAAGGTACGATAGAGTATCGCAATAGAGGTGAATCTGAAAATCAAAACATACCTCTTTCAGAACTTAATGAATTTTTAATTAAAAATATAGATTGCTAATTGAATAAAGATAGTAATTTATTTTTTATATTTAAGGGCGATCATCAAACTCTGCACCTTCTTTTTCTGGAGGCATTAAATCCTCACGCTTTACATGTAAAATTAATAACATATTTGAAGCTACGTAAATTGATGAATAGGTCCCGATAAAGACTCCTACCATAAGAGCAATAGCAAAATTACGAATTAGCTCGCCGCCAAAAAAGAATAATGATGATAATACTAACAACGTAGTTAGCGAGGTTACCAGTGTTCTGCCTAATGTCTGAGTTAAAGATTTATTGATAACGGCTTCGACTGCTGAAACTCGAAGTAAGCGTAAATTTTCTCTGATTCTGTCAGACACAACTATTGTATCATTAAGAGAATAACCTATAACTGCTAGTACGGCTGCCAAGACTGTTAGATCAAACTCTAATTCCGTTATAGAAAAAAATCCAAGTGTAAGAATTACATCGTGCATCAAAGCAACAACAGCGCCTATAGAAAACTTATATTGAAATCGGATGGCTATGTACATCATAACCACTAGCAGGGCCACAAGCATACCTAAACCGCCGTCCTCTCGTAGCTCTTCGCCAACCTGCGGTCCGACAAAATCTATTCGCCTTAAAGTAACTGAAGGCTGACTCGCACGTAACGCCTTCAAAACATTATCAGACAATCCTGCTGCTGGTTTGTCTTGCATCCTGATAAGAACATCTTTTTCTGAGCCAAAGTGAACAACAATAGAATTTTCATAACCAGCTGCTGCTAAGTGATTCCTTATTTCTGTTAGATTAGCTTTGTCCTGGTAGCCTACCTCAATCTGAGTTCCACCGGTGAAGTCTAACCCCAAAACTAATCCTTTTGTGGTAAACGAAACAATAGAACCTAAGACGAGAAAAACAGAAACTATGGATGCTATTTTTCGCTGACCCATAAAATTGATGATATTAGTATTAAACATACAAAATTTCCTAGATTCTGAGTTTTTCAATAGATCGATTACCGAAACTCAAATTTACTAAGGCTCTCGTTACGATTATAGCTGTGAACATTGACACTAAAATCCCTATAGAAAGAGTCACTGCAAATCCCTGAACTGGCCCTGATCCTATAATGAAAAGAATAACTGCCACAATAAGGGTTGTTACATTAGCATCTACAATTGATACGAAAGCGCGATCATAGCCAGCGCTAATCGCAGACTGTGGCGGCAATCCGTTAGATATCTCTTCTTTAATTCGGGAAAATATAAGAACATTTGCATCCACAGCAATTCCTACTGTTAAAACAATACCAGCGATTCCTGGCAAAGTTAATGTAGCCTCAAGCATTGACATAAAAGCTACTAGTATTAATAAATTTAAAGTTAAAGCAATATTAGCAAAAAGACCAAATATCTTATAATAAAGAAGCATAAATATGACAACTAAAAACATACCAATTGATACAGATTTAACCCCCAAAACTATATTTTCTGCGCCTAGAGACGGGCCAATAGTTCTTTCCTCTACAAAGTACATAGGGGCAGCCATAGCTCCAGCTCTCAAAAATAGTGCTAGCTCAGAGGCTTCTCTTGGTGTGCTTAACCCAGTAATCTGAAAACCAACACCAAGCGCACTTTGAATGGTTGCCAAGTTGATAATCTTTTTTTCAACATAGCGCTCAGAAATAGCAATCTTTTTTCCATCGCTATCAATGTTATATTTCGTACGTACTTTGTATTCGATAAACAAAACGCCCAATCGCTGGCCTATATTATTTCTAGTCATACGATGCATTCTCGCTCCACCTTGACTATTCAGAGATATGTTAACATTAGGTGTTCCTTTTTCATCGTATCCTGCAGAGGCTTTTGAAACATGGTCACCTGTTATTACAACGGTTCGCTTAAGGTAGGCATCCTTGATTCCTCTATCCCTGACATAGGAATCACTAAACGAAAATTTTTCACGATTAGATGACCCGGGTTTTGCTTCTAATCTAAATTCTAAATTTGCAGTTTTTCCTATGATCCTCTTTGCAGCAGCTGTATCTTGAACTCCAGGAAGCTCCACAACTATTCTATTTTTTCCTTGTCGCTGAACGACTGGCTCAGATACTCCAAGCTCATTAACTCGATTACGCAGTGTTGTTAGATTTTGATTAATTGCATAGTCTTGGATTTTTTTTATCTCCGGCTCTGACATTTTTGAACGAATTATAAAGAGTCCATTTTCCTCATTAATATCCCTAGTTATTCCAGTAAACTTTTGTCGGATGATACTGTTTGCTTTATCTGCATCAGTTTTGGTTTTAAATGCAGCAACTATCTGTTTTCTTTTCACCAATTTTATAGACTCATAGCGCAATTTTTCTTCCCGCATAGCAGTCCTAACTTGGCGGACTATCGTATCCATTTGTTTGCTTATAGCCTCGTCTGTATTGACCTCTAGCAAAAAGTGTACGCCGCCACGAAGATCAAGGCCAAGTTTCATTGGAGAGGCTCCAAAACGGGTTAACCATTCAGGTGTGGTAGGTGCTAAATTCAGGGCAACAACATACTCTAAACCGAGTTTTTTTTGTATTACTTGTTTAGCATATAGCTGTTGATCGATATCTGTCAGTCTAAGAATGCCTGTTTCACCATCTACCTTTGTACCAAAATAATCTATATCAGCATCTTTTAATGCAGTCGTAATATCATCCATAACTGATTGGTTTATTTCCATTTCTCCACTCTGACCAGAAATCTGAATTGCAGGGTCGGCAGAAAAAATATTAGGTAATGCAAATGCAATACTTATAAACACGATTATTAATATAAAAAGATACGTTCTGATGGGATAATTGTTCATAAAAAATTATTCTTATATAGTTTATGTATTCATTATAGGCTGAAAAGATAGATCTTGTGAGGCTTGTTATAAAAATATTTGCTACAAAAGTAAAATTTTACTTTATGAAAAAAAGAATTTTTTAAACTTAGCTAAAAAAATAAGAGTATATTCACCTGAAATTAATAAATTTATAACCCTTGCTGTTTATAAAAATTTTCTGAGAAACTATCTAACCTTTGATTTTCTATGGCGTTTCTTATATCTGTCATCAGGGACTGGTAATAATGTAAATTATGAATTGTGTTTAGCTGTGCACCCAGTATCTCTTTGCACTTCTCGAGATGATGAAGATAAGCGAGACTAAAGTTTTTACAAGTATAGCAGTTACAATTCGAATCTATCGGATCTGTATCATATCGATATTTTGCATTTTTGATTTTAACTACACCAAAGGTCGTAAATAAGTGGCCATTACGTGCATTTCTTGTTGGCATCACGCAATCAAACATATCAATGCCAAGCTTCACTGCCTCTAATAGATCGCAAGGCTTACCCACACCCATCAGATATCTTGGTTTATTTTTTGGCATTTTTGGAGTGGTACTATTAATAATCCTCAGCATATCCTCTTTTGGCTCTCCAACAGAGAGCCCCCCGATTGCATAGCCGTCAAATCCTAAATTTTCTAACTCCTTTAGAGAAATTTCACGTAAATCCTCATACATGCCACCTTGAATAATTCCAAATAATGCAGCTTTACTACCATTATGTTCAAGCTTGCTTCTCTGAGCCCAGCGCAAGGATAGCTCCATTGATATCTGGGAGTCCTTTCTTGAAGTTGGATAAGGGGTGCAATCATCAAAAATCATTATGATGTCAGCTCCTAAATCTTTTTGGACCTGAATCGAAGTTTCTGGATCCAAAAAGATTTGGCTCCCATCGATAGGAGAACGAAAGGAGACCCCTTCTTCACTTATTTTTCGAATAGACCCTAAACTAAAAACCTGAAATCCACCTGAGTCCGTTAATATTGGTCCTTCCCACTGCATAAAGTCATGCAAGCCTCCATGCAACTTGATGACATCGGTCCCGGGTCTAAGCATTAAGTGGAACGTATTCCCTAAGATTATTTGTGCACCAATTTCCTTTAGGTCTCTCGGCAACATGGCCTTGACAGTTCCACTGGTTCCAACTGGCATAAAAGCTGGTGTTTCAACCTTACCACGAGGAAATTTCAGCTGGCCTCTCCTGGCTTTACCATCTTGGCTATTAAGCTTAAAGCTCATAGAACAATTACTACTCATTTTAGGTTTTTTCCTAAATATATATCTGTAATCGGTAGCTCTTGATGTGCATCCGGATTATTTATCAAGAACATGGCGTCACCATAACTAAAGAATCTATATTTTTTAATTATTGCTTGTTCATAAGCAGACATTATTCTCGTATACCCAGAAAAAGCACACACTAACATCAAGAGTGTAGACTCAGGTAGATGAAAGTTTGTAACCATTGCATCTACTATCTGGAACTTATAACCTGGATAAATGAATATATCTGTCTCACCTTTCATTGGGCTGATTTTTCCTCCCGAGGCTGCACTCTCTAAACATCGAACACTTGTTGTGCCAATAGCTATTACTCTTCCCCCATTCTTACGAGTAGCTTCAACCTGCTCACAAACAGATAATGGTACATCTATAATCTCTGAGTGCATCACATGATCATAGATACTACTTTCTCGCACTGGCTGAAAGGTTCCAGATCCAACATGTAAAGTAACATATGCTATATTAATGCCAAGTGATGACAGCTCCTCTAATATCTCTAAATCAAAATGTAGGCCAGCTGTTGGGGCCGCAACTGCGCCAGGTATTTTCGCATATACTGTTTGGTATCGTTCTTTATCAATATCATGATCAGGCCGATCTATATATGGAGGTAATGGTGTATGTCCTTTTGACTCTAATACATCTATTGCTGACTGGTCACCAGAAAACTTAATGATAAATAAATCTTCTCTTCGCTCTTGAATTAATGCTTCAATGCAGCCGTCGAAAATGATTTTAGAACCAATTTTTGGAGATTTACTAGCTCTCAAGTGCCCTAGCACTGTTTGATCATCTATTAATCTTTCAACTAATAACTCGATTTTTCCCCCAGTATCTTTTTTTCCAAACATCCTAGCTGGCATAACTTTGGTATTGTTAAATACCATGAGATCTCCTGGCTTAACTAGAGAAACAATTTCAGAAAAGGACCGGTGTTTTATATCATTTGTTTCTTGATCTATCACCATCATCATACTGCCCCTTCTCTCAGAGGCTGGCTCGTGTGCTATAAGGTTAGCTGGTAACTTGTAATTGAATAACTCTCGCTTCATAACAACCTTTAGTTTTTTTAACGTCGCAAGAGTAATAGAAATTTACACTTATAACCAGTGTTCTTGGCGCTAAAATAACTCAATTTGATTATAGAGTAGTCACTGCTATAATCCTGTCCCATGCCAGAGTGGTGAAATTGGTATACACAGGGGATTCAAAATCCCCCGCCCTTAAAAGCGTGCCGGTTCGAGTCCGGCCTCTGGTACAATTATATGTATAATACATTCTAATACTCTAATTATTACCAAGCCTCAAATAGAAGATACTTGAAGGAACTTTTCAATGATCTATAAATTCAATGAAATTAAAGATGACCGAAGATTTCAAAGCATCGTAATTTCTATAATTCTTCTCTCCTCACTTTTAGTGGGATTTCAAACATATGAAATAAGCAATAACTACATAAATATAGTTATCATTTTAGATTATTTTGTAACTATATTTTTTTTATTTGAGCTTTTAATAAGATTTCTTGGAGAGGAAAAAAAGTCTTTTTTTCTCAAGGACCGATGGAATCTTTTTGACACTATCATAGTGTGTGCTTCTCTGATTCCTGTCACTGGATCATCTGTTCTAATTTTAAGACTTTTAAGAATATTTCGAATCCTAAGAATAATATCTATTATTCCTGAGCTTAAAGAACTAGTCGAAGCATTACTTCAATCTCTAGCTAGATGTGGATATGTGATGTTGATTCTATTTATTATTCTATATATTTATGCAGCGATTGGATCAATTTTATTTTCTACAGACGATCCAGCAAG
>Ga0209425_10006337_pt1 | contig 11343 bp, 10 predicted proteins | sample COG_05_FD_184749 | JGI IMG/M metagenome (GOLD analysis project Ga0209425, IMG submission 184749) | Pelagic Microbial community sample from North Sea - COGITO 998_met_05 (SPAdes) (version 2) | ecosystem: Environmental > Aquatic > Marine > Neritic zone/Coastal water | place: Helgoland, sampling... | reverse complement strand
AAATGAGATTTTGCTTGTTGGAGGGCAGACTCGTATGCCAATGGTCCAACAAAAAGTTAAAGATTTTTTTGGTAAAGAGCCAAGAAAAGATCTTAATCCTGATGAAGCTGTTGCAGTAGGAGCTGCAATTCAGGGATCAGTTCTATCAGGCGACACTAAGGACGTACTCTTGCTAGACGTAACTCCTCTAACGCTTGGTATTGAAACATTGGGAGGTGTTGCCACGCCATTAATTGAAAAAAATACAACAATACCAACTCAAAAATCTCAAGTTTTTTCAACAGCTGAAGACAACCAGTCAGCCGTGACCGTTCACGTGATACAAGGTGAAAGAAAGCAAGCAGCTCAAAATAAATCATTGGGCCAATTTAATTTAACAGATATTCCTCCTGCAGCTAGGGGAACTCCTCAAATTGAGGTTTCCTTTGATCTTGATGCTAATGGTATTCTCAATGTTGCAGCAAAAGATAAAAATACTGGCAAAGAGCAATCGATTGTTATTAAAGCTTCTAGTGGATTATCTGATGAGGATATTGAGAAAATGGTGAAAGATGCTGAAGCTAATGCAGAAGACGATAAGAAGTTTGAGAGCTTAGTCCAAGCAAAAAATAATGCAGATATGTTGGTTCATGCAACTAGAAAGTCGATCTCTGAAGCTGGAGATAAACTGACAGATGAAGAGAAAGATACAGTGGAAGCATCCACCGTTAAACTTGAAGAGGCTATCAAACAGGACAGCCTTGAAGCCATTGAAGCTGCAACTAAAAATCTTAACGAGGTATTAACTCCATTAACCCAGAAACTTTATCCTCAAGCTGAGGAGGGCTCTCCCGATTCTGCAGAAGAGACTTCTAGCGATGAGAATACAGTGGATGCTGAATTTGAAGAAGTTAAAGAAGAAGAAAAATAAACAATGTCACAGAGAGACTATTATGAGGTCTTAGGGGTCTCTCAAAACGCTTCTAATGCTGAATTAAAGAAAGCTTTTAAAAAATTAGCTATGAAATATCATCCAGATAGAAATCCGGATGATCCAGCAGCTAATGAAAAATTTAAAGAAGCCGCTGAGGCATATGAAGTATTATCTGATCTTGAAAAAAAATCAGCATATGATCAATTTGGTCATGCTGGTGTTCAAGGCATGGGTGGTGGTCAGGGAGCTGGATTTCAGGATTTTAATTTTGGAGATATCTTTGGAGATATTTTCGGTGATGTCTTTGGTGGCAGGAGGTCTTCGGGCAGGGCAGCCAGAGGTCAAGATCTTCAATACACGCTAGAACTATCTCTTAAGGAGGCAATTCTTGGCGTTAAGAAAACAATTAAAATACCCGTAGACAAATCATGCACCGATTGCTCTGGATCTGGAGCTAAACCAGGCTCATCTCCTGTGACCTGTAGTCAATGTAATGGTGCTGGTCAAGTGAGAATGCAGCAAGGTTTTTTTTCAGTTCAACAACCCTGTAATGCATGTAGAGGGGAAGGAAGGATTATTCAGAATCATTGTAGTTCTTGCAGAGGAGCTGGGGTTAAACAAGAGACAAAATCACTGTCTGTCAGTATTCCATCTGGTGTAGATAATGGAGATAAAGTTAGACTTACAGGAGAGGGCAGTGCTTCACGAGGAGGCCATACCGGAGATCTTTATGTTGTCATTCAAGTCTTGCATAACGAAATTTTTGAAAGAGACGGCAGAGATTTATATTTTGAAGCTCCAATTCCATTTGAAATTGCTGTTTTAGGAGGAACAATCAATGTTCCTGGTCTCGAATCAAAAATTGCACTTAAAATTCCTTCATATACGCAAACAGGTAAAATCTTCAGAATCAAAGGCAAAGGAGCTGCTTCAGTTAGAGATTCACGACGAGGTGATCTTTTATGCAGGGTGATTGTCGAAACTCCAGTTAATCTTTCAAAGGCTCAACTCAAGAAGTTTGAAGAATTCACTCAATTAATAGCTGATGAGGAACACCATCCAATACAAGAGTCATTTATAAAGGCTTCCAACCAATTTCATAATAAATAGAATATTGCATATTTTAATTAATGGCTTCAATGGAAATATGGGTCAGGCAATGCAAGCTCAATGCAAACAATTTGATATCATAGCCTTTGACTTTCAAGCAAAAGCAAAAGATTTAAATCATGTATCTGCTGTAATAGATTTTTCTTCTCCAACAGGATTCATTTCTTGCATCAATTTTTGTATTGAACATAAGTTACCTTTAATATCAGGAACTACTGGTCTTACCAAAGAGCATTTATCGCTGATAAGTACTGCTAAAAAATCTATACCAATATTAATTGCTTCCAACATGTCGCTTGGAATTGCTAATTTAAAATATTTAATAGAAGAGCATCTATTGTCGATTAACATCCCCACAAAGTGCAGAATTACTGAAATTCATCATACAAAGAAAAAGGATTCTCCTTCTGGAACAGCTTTAGAAATTTCTAGATTTTTAGAAAATATGTCCGTAAGTAAAATAGATGGCCCGATTGAAATTCAATCTCATAGAATTGGCAATGTCTTTGGAATACATAGAATTGAGTTTACAAATGCTGATGGAACTTCTACTTTTCAACATATTGCAAATTCAAGAAATATTTTTGCAAAAGGCGCTTTGCAGGCTGCAAGATGGATTGATTCTAGAGAAAACGGCGAATATAGCTTTGCTGACTTCTTAAACAAAAAGCTTTAATCTGCTTCAACTTTTCTATAGAATACACGAACTTTAAATCTCGAAAGTGCTAAGAAGATTATTGTTGGGGTGCTCATTAAGATGAGTCAACTTTATGAAGTGCTGGAGTAATAACCCCGGAGGAAATTGTGAGTATTGTTTCTATTAAAGACCTGCTAAATGCAGGAGTTCATTTTGGCCATCAGCAAAGATTTTGGAATCCTAAAATGGAATCCTTTATATTTGATACCAGAAAAAAAATTAGCATTATCGACCTTGAGATGACTCAAGAATACCTTAATGCTGCAGCATCTAAAGCTGAAGAGATATGTTCTAAAGGAAATAGGATTTTATTTGTTGGGACTAAACGCTCTGCCTCAAAAACAATCAAAGAATCTGCCTCTGCGATTGGTTTACCTTACATTGATAAAAGATGGTTAGGCGGCACATTAACCAATTGGAAAACAATACGAGGATCAATTAGACGACTGTTAGACATTGAGGAGCTGCAGTCATCCGGAAGAATTAATAAGCTTTCAAAAAAAGAAGCTGTAGATATTACAAAAGAATATGAAAAGCTAGACGCAAGTGTTGGTGGAATCAAAGATATGAAAGGTCTTCCAGATGCTTTATTTGTAGTTGACGTAGCACATGAAAAGATTGCAGTAACAGAGGCAAAGAAAATGGGTATCCCAATTATTGCTTTGGTCGACACTAATTCAAATCCAGATGGTATAGATCACATTATTCCTGGTAATGATGATGCAATTAGATCAATCAGATTGATTACAAAAGTTATAAGTGATGCATGTGCTAGAGGCTTGGCATCTTCTCAGGGAGGAGCTTTTAATATTCAAGCTGATGATGAGGCTCCAGCTGTTAAGGTGAAGAAGGCATCAGTTACCTCTGGTAAAGTGTTAAATCTTGTTGAAGAAGCTGAGTTAAGTGAGCCAGAAGAAGCTTTATCAACTGAAATAGAAGAAATAAGCGATGAACCTGTGGAAGATCAGGTTGAGACAAGCGATGAGCCTGTGGAACATCAGATTGAGGTAAGTGATGAATCAAAAGAAGAATCTGAGGAAGTTGCCTCGAAAGATTCAACTGAATTAGAGGATGCTGCCGAGGATTCAAAGGAAGAAAAATGAGTATTACAGCCAGTCAAGTTAAAGAACTAAGAGAAATGTCCGGTGTAGGCATGATGGAATGCAAAAAGGCATTAGTTGAAACAGATGGTGATCTAGATAAAGCTTTGGATCTTCTTCGAGCTAACAGCTCACTTAAGGCAGAGAAAAAAGCCTCAAGAGTAGCTGCCGACGGCGAGATAAAGATTGCTGAAAATCCGGAATACTTTAGCCTTATTGAAATTAATTCAGAAACTGATTTTGCTGCTAAAGATTCTCAGTTCAGAGATTTTGCAGGTGAGGTTGCTGAGTATCTTATCAATAATAAAGTAACTGATATGGCCGATTTAAGTTCCATGTTTGAGGAAAAAAGACAGTCTCTTATTCAATCCATTGGAGAGAATATTCAGCTGAGAAGGCTTCAAACACTTGATGTTCCATCTGGCGGATGCATTGGAGCATACCTGCATTCAGATGGAAAATTGGCTGCTATAGTTTCTATTGATACAGACAATAAGGAATTAGCAAAAGATTTAGCCATGCATGTATCTGCCACCAATCCAACCTGCCTGCAATCAGAAGATATTGATCCTGAGTTGCTTGAAAGAGAGAGATCAATCTTTTTAGCACAAGCAGAAGAATCCGGAAAAGACGCATCAATTATGGAAAAAATGGTTGAAGGCAAGGTTAAAAGATTTTTATCCGAGGTGACCCTTGTTTCCCAAGGCTTCGTTAAGAATCCAGATCAATCAATTGAAGAATTATTAAAAGAAAATAATACATCAATTCTAGCCTTTGCTCGTTTAAAGGTTGGTGAAGGTATAGAGGTTGAGGTGAAAGATTTTGCTGCAGAGGTGGCTGAACAACTTCAAAAATGACATCTCTCGCCTACAAACGCCTTCTCGTAAAATTTAGCGGAGAGGCTGTTGCTGGGGACGATGATCACGGAATAGATCCTAAAATATTAGACCAAATGGCTCAATCTGTTAAAGATTGCAAAGAGCTTGGTGCACAAATTGGAATTGTCATAGGAGGAGGGAATCTTTTTCGAGGCGAAAAATTAAGCAAAGCTGGAATGGATAGAGTTGCTGGCGATCACATGGGAATGTTAGCAACTGTTATGAATGGGATTGCTTTAAGAGATGCTTTAGAGAGAGCTGGGGTCAAAACTAGGGTTATGTCGGCTATATCAATGTCTGGCGTTGCTGAGCACTATGATAGACGTTTAGCAATCCAGCTGCTATCCAATGATTTTGTTGTAATTTTTACTGCTGGAACCGGCAATCCGTTTTTCACAACTGATAGTGCAGGGTGTCTGAGGGCTATAGAAACTCAAGCAGACATTATGTTGAAAGCCACTAGGGTTGATGGAGTTTACTCTGCTGATCCTGAAAAACATGAAGATGCTATATTTTACCCATCTCTATCTTTTGATGAAGCAATTCAAAAAAATCTTAAAGTTATGGATGCAACGGCTTTAACTCTTGCAAGGGATCACAGCCTGCCATTAAAAGTATTTAACTGGAATCATCCTGATGCTTTAAAAAGAATTGCTTGCGGAGAGGATATTGGAACATTAATATCATAGTTATGAATGAAATTATTGACCAGATTAAACCCAAGATGCAAAAAGCTATTGATTCTCTAGCTCATGAATTTAATAAAATTAGAACAGGTCGAGCAAACCCAAGCATTCTTGATTCAGTGAAGATCGATTACTATGGGAACCCTACTCCCATCAATCAAGCAGCAAATATTTCCGTAGAAGAGGGAAGGACTCTTGCTATATCTCCATGGGATAAATCTCTTATTGCTGAAATAGAGAAAGCAATTATGTCATCTGATTTAGGTTTAAATCCAAGCACAAGCGGTGATTTGATAAGACTGACAATGCCCGCTTTAACAGAAGAGACGCGTCAAGAGTACATTAAACAAGCAAGAAACGAAGCAGAAAATTCTAGAATTTCTATTAGAAATACTCGTAGGGATGCAAATAACGCAGCAAAAGACCAGCAAAAAGCTGGAGATTTTTCCGAAGATGAACTCAAACGGATTGAAGATTTAGTTCAAAAGGAAACCGATCATTTTATCGGCCTTGTTGATGCAGAACTCAAACAAAAAGAAGAAGACTTAATAGAAATTTAGTTATTTCATATCCAGCCAGAATGGCAGAAAGCAAGCAACCACCAATCAACCTTACTGGGATCAATGCAGCAATTATCATGGATGGCAATGGAAGATGGGCCAAAAAAAATACTTTAAATATTACGTCGGGGCATGAGCGAGGAGTTGATGTTGTTAGAAAAATTGTTGAGTCTGCAGCAAAAGCTCATTTAGAGTCTCTTAGCTTGTATGCTTTTAGCACTGAAAACTGGTCACGACCTAAAAAAGAAATTCTTGGAATTAAAAAACTTATTATTAGTGCAATAGATTCTCAGGTTCCAGAATTAATTAATCAAGAAGTAAGATTAAATTTTTTTGGAGATTATTCTTCTTTTGGAGATGAGGTTATTTCAGCGATCCAGCAAGCTGAAAAAGAAACTGCATTTCAAGATCCAAAACTAAAATTAAATATTGCTCTTGGCTATGGAGGTCGAACAGACATTATTAAAGCGACAAAATTAATAGCTAATGAAATTCAATTAGGCAGACTCTCTGTTGAGGATATTTCAGATGAAACTATTTTTAGATACTTGCAAGCACCTATCAATGAGTTAGATTTGCTGATTAGAACTGGCGGAGATCACAGAATAAGCAATTTCTTGTTATATCATCTTGCGTACACTGAGATTCAATTTTCTGACACACTTTGGCCAGACTTTACTGTAAGGGAATTTATCAAGTGCTTAGAAAGATTTTCAAAGACGGAGAGGCGTTTTGGCAAACGAGCTTTATAAAAATATTATTCAAAGGCTTCCAGCTGCATTGATATTAGTCGCTTGTATTTTCGGAATTCTTTACTTGCAAAATGTTCTTATTATCTTAGTTCTTATAATGGCCGTTGGATTTCTGTTAATTAAAGAATGGTTAATCCTTTCTAATTCTAAAGTAGATTTAAAACAGATAATATTTTTTGTCACTCTTATTATGCTTTCCATTTACTTTGCAGAAGGCTTTATCGATTTATTTCTCTTAATAACCTTAATATTTTGGTTTACATATAGCTTTTATTTGATATCAAATAAACGGTTATCGTTGATCAGCTTTAACAATAACTATTTGGGAGTTTTTCTAGTACTTAGTTTTCTTTATGGCCTTACGCATTTATTATTATTTTCAGAATTCATTGGTATAAATAAATTTTTTGTACTTTTTGTTATCTTGTTTAATACTGTTTTAGCTGATGTTGGCGCATATTTAGTTGGAAGCAGTATCGGTAAAACTCCTCTATTTCCTGAAATTAGTCCAAATAAAACTGTCGAAGGTTTATTGGGTGGAGCTGGGTTAGTATTCATTTTTATATTCACAATATATTTCTTTGATTTTATTTCACTAGATTTGGCCTTAGTCTCTTTAATCAGTCTGCCATTTGCATTTATTGGTGATTATTTGGAAAGCCAATTAAAACGGGATAAGTCAATTAAAGATAGCGGATCGCTAATTCCTGGTCATGGAGGTATTTGGGATCGCTTGGATTCGCATATTGCTGTTGTGCCAATTTTTCTTCTATTAACTCATTGGATAGCATGAAAAATATTGTTTTATTGGGAGCAACCGGCAGCATAGGGGATAGTTGCCTCAATGTAATCAGGCAAAATAAAGAAGATTTTCATTTGCTGGGCATTGGATTAGATAGCAATTTAGATAAAGCTCATAAAATCGCTAAAGAGTTTAGGCCAGATCATATTTTTGTAGCTAAATCTAATTTTGATAAATCGCATGATTTAGTGCATTCATATCCAAATATTCTTAGCACCGAAGATGAATTACAGGGCCTAATTCAAGATCCGAGCGTGGACATAGTAGTTTCAGCAATTTCAGGTTTTGCAGGCTTAAAAGCTAGTTACTTTGCTATTGATGCTGGTAAAACTGTACTTATTGCTAACAAAGAAAGTATTGTGGCGGCTGGCGATATCTTAATGCCGCTTGCAAAATCTAAAAATTCAGAAATCATTCCTGTGGATAGTGAGCATAATGCTATCCATCAATGCTTGCCTGCATACAGAGATATAAGTGAAATTTCTAAAATCATTATAACTGCCTCTGGCGGTCCCTTTAGAGAGAAAACATTTCAGGATTTAAGCACAGTTTCATTGCAAGATGCTTTGAAGCATCCCACTTGGAGTATGGGAACCAAAATTACAATTGATTCAGCAACCTTGGTTAATAAATGCTTAGAGTTAATTGAAGCACACTACCTTTTCCAGATTCCTGAATCTCTAATTGAAATTGTCGTGCATCCTCAAAGCATTATTCATTCTATGGTTACATTTATTGATGGGTCTACCATAGCTCAGCTGAGCAATCCAAATATGGAAGTGCCAATTGCCAATGCGTTAGGATTAGGAAATAGGTTACCCATTGATTTTGACCCTATTCATTTTTTTGGATTGAACTTGTCATTTGAACCAATTTCTGATGGAAGAGAGATAATTTTTGAAATTGCTAGAGAGGTATGTAATAAAAAAGGTAATCTGGGGGTTATTTTTAATGCTGCAAATGAGGAAGCGGTAGACGCTTTCGTCAATAAAAAGATTAATTTTATTGATATTTATAAAGTTATACAAAGAACTTTTGATTGCTTCTCTTGTTCTAAGGTAAGCACATTAGATGATGTATTTGAATATGACAAACAAGCACGCATTCAGGCAGAGAAGGTGATAAAATCCCTAAACTAAATTTTTCAATATTATGATTTATCTTCTTTCAGCAATAGTTTTACTGGGTGTTCTCATCGCCATTCATGAATTTGGGCATTTTATTGTTGGAAGAATGTGCAATATACATATTTATCGTTTCTCCATAGGTATGGGCCCTGTGATTTATAAAAAACTTGATAAACATGGAACTGAATTTGCTTTGTCCGCTCTTCCATTAGGTGGATATGTAGCATTCCATACCGAGAAAGCTATTGAGGAGGAATTAGACCTTCAGCAGCCCCTCACTCCTGAGCAAAATAAGAATACTTTTGAAAGTAAACCAAAATGGCAAAGAGCTCTTGTTATGCTGGCAGGCCCTGTGGCTAATTTTATACTTGCTGTAGGAATTCTTTCTTTAATCTTTGTAAACTCTGTTGAGCGTCAATTTATACCAGAGGTGTCCAACATCTCTTCTCAATACCTTCTGAGTTATTCTGACCTTAAGACAGGAGACATCCTAACTGGTATTAATGAAAAACATGTTTCTAGCCTTCAGGATATAAGGTTAGAGTTACTATCATTATCAGGTACGAATGGCATTATTGAGTTTACATTCATAAGTGGCCCCCGTGCATTCGAATATAAGGTGTCCGTTCCTGTTGAAAATTACCTTTCAGATCCGGACGAGCAAAATGCCCCTGAAAATTTTATGGGTTTTGATTTATCTATGAAATTACAACCAATCGTAGGTGTTATTGATCAAAACAGTGAAGCCTCAAAAAGTGAGCTAATGGTCAATGATCGCATTTTGGCTGTGAACAGCCAGTCAATTAAATCGTTTGAGGATCTAGGAATATTCCTAAAGGATTATCAAGGCTCTGATTTAGATTTAAAAATTCTAAGGGATGAGCAGACTCTATACTTAAATATACCTCTTAGCATCAGACAAAATCAAAACGGTGAGGAAGAAAGATATATTGGAATAATGCCGGGTTTAAAAAGATCTTACTTTGCTTCACTTTCAAAAGGCGCTTATGAAACATATAACTTGAGCATCAAAACCCTAACTTTTGTTGGCAAAATGATTACAAGGGATCTAGGAACACAAAATCTCAGCGGCCCAATTGGTATTGTGCAAATGGCCGGAGATACAGCCAAAGCTGGCTTCATGCCATTTTTATATTTAATGGCTCTCCTGAGCATCAGTTTAGGCGTATTAAATTTATTGCCAATTCCAGTTTTAGATGGTGGTCAGTTGGTTATGTTAGGAATTGAGGCAGTTCGAGGTTCCCCTATGCCAGAAAAAATGGAAAATCTATTTTATATGTCAGGCTGGGTTGCGGTTGGATTTCTCATGATTTTTGCTGTATTTAACGATATCTCTAAATTTTTGTAGTATCTCAAATGAAAAATTTAGCGCTTTACTTTCTTGCTTTGATATCATTTTCAGCCAATGCATTTGATGAATTTCTGATTACTGATATAAGGATAGTTGGCCTGCAAAGAGTATCCATTGGTAGCATTTTTACTGCCATTCCAGTGAATGTAGGCGACACAATGAATCAAGGAAAAGTCTCTGAAATCACCAGAGCATTATTTGCAACAGCACAATTTAACGATATTCAAATTGGTAAAGATGGCAATGCACTAATTATAAGTGTTTTGGAGAGACCATCTATCTCTGCCATTGAGCTTGAAGGTAACAAAGCATTGAAATCAGAGGATTTGCTCCAAGGGCTTGAGGGTGCAGGCATTGCAGAAGGGCAAGTTTATAAGCGCTCTACATTAAATGGTATGAAAAGTGAGCTAGTCAGACAGTATGCTTCACAGGGTAGATATGGTGCAGATGTTGAGATTGAGACGATTGATAAACCAAGAAACACCATTGAGTTAAAAATTATTATTGATGAAGGCGAAAGCGCTAAAATCAAAAAAGTTAATATCATTGGAAACGAGCTTTTTTCAGATGAAGATTTAATGACTAGTTTCGAGCTCAAGGAGGGCAAGTGGTACTCTTTCTTATCAAATAAAAATAAATATTCAAAAGAAAAATTACAAGGGGACATAGAAAATTTAGAATCTTTTTATCTTGACAGAGGGTATCTAAAATTTTCTATTGAATCTTCTCAGGTGTCTGTCTCAAAAGATAAAAAGGATATTTTTATAACTTTGAGTATTAGCGAAGGTGAGCAATACACAATTGACGAAGTTACTGTTATTGGTGACATGCCATTAAATGAGCAATTGTATACACCTATTATTGATAGCCAAAAAGATCAAATTTATTCTCAAGCTCAGATCACCCAAATTGAGGAATATTTTGTTAATCTTTTAGGGAATGAAGGCTACACCTTTGCTGAGGTGACTGGAAATCCTGAAATCAGCCAAGATGATAATACTGTCTCTCTATTCTTCCTTGTCCAGCCTGGAAGCAGAACCTATGCAAGAAAGATTTTATTCTCAGGCAATTATTTAACCAATGATGAGGTTCTTCGAAGAGAGATGAGGCAGTTTGAGGGAGCATGGGCTTCTGATAATTTAATTGAAGGATCAAAAATTCGTCTAGAAAGATTAGGTTATTTCAAAGAGGTAAACGTAGAAACAATTCCTGTACCAGGAACAGAAGATCAGGTTGATATTGAGTTCACTGTTGAAGAAGAGAGCACTTCTAGTATCGGAGGTTCAATAGGCTATAGTGATTTTGGAATGAATTTGGGTTTAAATTTATCTGATAATAATTTTCTT
>Ga0209425_10006336_pt1 | contig 11344 bp, 8 predicted proteins | sample COG_05_FD_184749 | JGI IMG/M metagenome (GOLD analysis project Ga0209425, IMG submission 184749) | Pelagic Microbial community sample from North Sea - COGITO 998_met_05 (SPAdes) (version 2) | ecosystem: Environmental > Aquatic > Marine > Neritic zone/Coastal water | place: Helgoland, sampling... | reverse complement strand
CTTGATAATCCAATGATTTCAAGTCCAAACGATGTTGTTTTAATTAATGAAACTAGTCTGTATTTTACTAACGATCACAAGTATAAAGATGGAATATTACGTTTAGCTGAAGATTATTTGGGGTTACCTCTTTCAAATGTTATTTTTTTTGATGGATTGAACTTCAAAGAAGTTGCAAACGGAATATCATTTGCTAATGGAATTAATTATGATTCAAAAAAAGAACTACTTTTTGTAGCTTCTCCTCGAAAATTTTATATAAAAGTTTTTAACAAAAACACTAATAATTCTTTATCCTTTATTGAAAATATTTATTGTGGAACAGGCGTAGATAATATTGAATTTGATTTAGACGATAAGCTTTGGATAGGAGCTCATCCAAGTCTTTTACATTTTGATTCATATTCAAAAGGCAACAACAAATTTGCGCCATCAGAAATTATAGCAATAGAATACATTGAAAAGAATAATTATATTAAAGAAAACATTTATTTAGAAACAGGTCAAGCTATGTCTGGATCTACAGTTGCCGCGCCCTTTGGAAATCTAATTTTAATGGGAAATGTAATGGATGATCATTTACTTGTGTTAAGAAAATGATTTGATATCTAAGATGAAATTTTAGCTTTCAAGAAATCTCTATTCATTCTTGCTATATTCTCTAAAGATATTCCTTTAGGACATTCTACTTCACACGCTCCAGTGTTTGTACAGTTACCAAACCCTTCTTCATCCATTTGTTTTACCATGTTCAAAACTCTATCATTAGCCTCTACTTTTCCCTGAGGAAGAAGAGAAAACTGAGATACTTTAGCCGAAACGAATAACATTGCACTTGAATTTTTACAAGTAGCGACACAGGCTCCACATCCAATACAAGTAGCAGCATCAAATGCTTTATCTGCACTATTTTTTTCTATTGGAATAGCATTAGCGTCTTGAGTATTCCCTGATGTGTTTACAGAAATATACCCTCCTGCATGTTGAATTCTATCAAATGAAGAGCGATCAACAACTAAATCTTTTATAACTGGAAAAGAATTTGCTCTGAACGGTTCAATATGGATCGTATCTCCATCTTTAAATTTTCTCATGTGCAACTGACATGTTGTAACAAGTCTGTCTGGTCCGTGTGCTTCTCCGTTAATAAACATTGAACAAGAACCGCATATTCCCTCTCTACAATCGTGATCAAAAGCTACGGGATCAATTCCTTTAGCTGTCAATTGTTCGTTGAGAACATCCATCATTTCTAAAAATGACATGTCAGGAGAAATATTTTCTATGTCGTAAGAAACAATTTTACCTTTATCGTTAGAATTTTTTTGACGCCAAATTTTTAATTTAAGTTTCATCCTATTTATAAGATCTAGTTTTTAATTCTATATTTTCATAAATCAAATCCTCTTTGTGTAAAACAGCTTCTGATGGTTCGCCTTTATTTTCCCAAGCGGAAACAAAAGTAAAGTTTGTGTCATCTCTTAAGGCTTCTCCTTCTTTAGTTTGAGACTCTTCCCTAAAATGACCTCCACATGATTCCGATCTTTCCAAAGCGTCTTTAGCAAACAATTCTCCTAATTCAAGAAAATCTGAAACTCTAACTGCTTTGGCTAAGGGTTCGTTAAATGAATCTTCAGAGCCAGGAACAGAAATGTTTTTATAAAAATCTTTTCTAAGCAATTGAATTTCTTCAATAGCTTCTTTTAGTTCTTTCTCATTTCTAGACATCCCGCATTTATTCCAAATAATTTTACCCAATTTTTTATGGAAATAATCTACACTTTTAATCCCTTTATTATTGATTAATAAGTCTATTTTGTTTTTAACAGCATTTTCGGCTTCTTCAAATTCTTTGCAATCTATTGAGATCGAACCAGTTCGAATATCATCAGCTAAATAATCTCCAATGGTGTAAGGAAGAACAAAATATCCATCTGCTAATCCTTGCATAAGTGCGGAAGCTCCTAACCTGTTAGCTCCATGATCAGAAAAATTAGCTTCCCCAATTGCAAAACATCCTGGAATTGTCGTCATTAAATTATAATCAACCCAAACACCGCCCATTGTATAATGAACAGCGGGATAAATCATCATTGGAGTTTCGTATGGATTTTGATCAACTATTTTTTCATACATCTGAAATAAGTTTCCATATTTTGATTTAATCACTTCTTTTCCTAAATCCTTTACTAAACTTAAATTATCTTCATCTAATCCTTTTAAATGAGCTTTTTCTTTTCCGTATCTTATTATAGCAGAAGCAAAGTCTAAAAATACAGCTTCTCCTGTTTTATTTATTCCAAAACCAGAATCACATCTTTCTTTTGCAGCTCTAGAAGCTACATCTCTTGGAACTAAATTTCCAAAAGCAGGATATCTTCTTTCTAAATAATAATCTCTTTTGTCTTCAGACAAATCTACTGGTTTTAATCTGCCTTCTCTTATAGCAATTGAGTCACTTTTTGATTTTGGAACCCAGATTCTACCATCATTTCTGAGAGACTCCGACATCAAAGTTAATTTTGATTGATGATCGCCAGAAACCGGAATACAAGTAGGGTGAATTTGAGTAAAACATGGATTAGCAAAATACGCACCTTTTTTATGTATTTTCCATGAAGCAGAAACGTTACTTCCCATTGCATTTGTTGATAAATAAAATAAGTTTCCGTAACCTCCTGAAGCTATAACTACTGCATGAGCTGAGTGTCTTTCTATTTTTCCGTTGATGAGGTTTCTAGTAATAATTCCTCTGGCTTTTCCATCTATTTTAACTAGATCCATCATCTCATGTCTATTAAACATTTGTATTTTTCCTCTAGCAATTTGTCTGTTCATAGCAGAATAGGCTCCAAGTAATAATTGTTGGCCTGTTTGTCCTTTAGCATAAAATGTTCTGGAAACTAAAACTCCTCCAAACGATCTATTGTCTAAAAGTCCTCCATAGTCTCGAGCAAAAGGTACCCCTTGAGCTACACACTGGTCAATAATATTTGCTGATACTTCCGCTAACCTGTAGACATTTGCTTCTCTTGATCTATAATCTCCACCCTTAACAGTATCATAAAAAAGCCTGTGAATTGAATCTCCGTCACCTTGATAATTTTTTGCAGCATTAATTCCTCCTTGAGCTGCAATAGAATGAGCTCTTCGTGGTGAATCTTGGAAGCAAAACGCTTTAACGTTGTAGCCCAATTCAGCTAAAGTAGCGGCAGCAGAACCTCCAGCTAATCCGGTTCCAACTACAATTACATCGATTAATCTTTTGTTTGCAGGGCTTACTAAACGTATATTATTCTTATGATTTGTCCATTTTTTTGAAATTGGACCTTCAGGGATTTTAGCTTTTACTTTAGACATATCTTAATTATTTAAATAATGAAAAATTGCAATAAAACTAAATCCTAAAGGAATTCCTATAGCATATATAATTGTAAAGGTTTTTACTAAATAATTGTATTTATTATTAATACCCATCGACTGGAAAGCTGAGGAAAAACCATGTAAAAGGTGAAGAGATAAGAACCCAAAAGAAATAACGTATAAAACAACTTTCACCAAATCTTCAAATTTATGAGATAATTCATCATAATATCTATTTGGATCGTCTGGTAAAAACTCAACATACTTATAATTCATTTCTGGAATCCAAAAATCATAAAAATGTAAAATTAAAAATGATAAGACTACAGCTCCTGAAATAATCATATTTCTAGACATCCAACTTGCGTTACTTGAACCCTTATACTTTACATATTTTATTTTTCTAGATGATCTGTTTTGAAAATCTAAAACAAAACCCATAACAAAATGAAAAATTACTCCAAAAATTAAAATGGGTTGTGCAATAAATTGTACAACAAAGTTTGATCCCATAAAGTGAGAAAATTGATTAAAAATTGATTCACTAAAAACAGATGTAATGTTGATTATAAAGTGTTGAAATAGAAAAATAATTAAAAAAAGCCCTGAAACAGCCATTGCTATTTTTTTAATTATTGAAGCTTGAATTACATTACTCATTACTGAATTATAAATAATTACTAAACAAAATTAACCTATGAGCCGATACAAGGCAATAAAAACTTAACATTTATTTTATATCAAACTTTTCTGATACTTCTCCAATCACTATTTCATATTGTCCCTTTTTTAAATAAAATTTACCGTCATCTGATTGTTTAATTTTATTTTTTTTACCCATTTTTTTATTTGGATATACTATCGGTAAATCTACTTTTTGAAACCCTTCTTCTAAATTTAATTTCATTTTATAAATTAAATTTTTATCGCTATCCAAAAGCTTCATAGTAAGCTTTTCGTCTTTAACAGAATATAAATTAAAATACTTGTCAGGTGAATTAAATTCAGACCAATTATATGTTCTTTTTCCCCATCTAGAGGAGAAATTAATATCATTTGGAATTATGAAATGATTTTGTTTTAAATTTCTTTTTTCAAGAAAAGAATAAATAATAGACAAATCCATTTTATAAATTGATCTTCCGTGTGTACCAATTAATAAATCTTTTGCTCTTTTTTGTATAACCAGATCATGCGTAGCTACTTTTTGTAAACCATTATTAAAAGAATTCCAACTCAATCCTTTATCAAAACTCATGTAGACTCCATTATCAGTTCCTAGATAAAGTAAATCTTCATAATAAGGATCTTCTTTGATTACATTTACAGATGAAATTGGCAAATTTGAATGTATAGATTTCCAGTTTTCCCCATTGTCTTCAGTAACAAAAACGTATGGTTTAAAATCATCAAACCTATATCCATTTAAAGAAACATATATCCTGTTTTCTTTGTGTTTTGAAAAAACAACCCTACTAACCCACATGTTTTTAGGCAAATTTCTAGAAATTATTTTCCAATTATTTCCCCCATCATTTGATAGCTGAACTAGACCGTCATCTGATCCAGTAACTAGTTTTCCGAATTTAAAAATTGATTCATCAATTGATGACAAAGTTCCATAAGGGACATTTCCTTTTTTAATTCCATTTGTTAAATCCTTAGATTTAAAAGACCATTTATCACCCCTATTATAAGAAACATGAAGTTTATTACTACCTAAATACAATATGTCTTGATTGTGTGAAGAGAGTAAAATTGGTGTTTGCCAATTGAATCTTAAAGGAGACTCTCCTAGATCATGTTTTGGTTTTATGTATGTTCTTTTAGATTTATTAATTCTGTAATAAACCCCAAACTGAGATCCTGTATATATGATGTTTGAATCTCTATTATCAATTTGAACCTGCATTCCATCTCCTCCCATTATAGATTTCCAGTTATTATGTCCAGTTTGATGCCATCTTAAACTTTCTTTTGAATTACTACTAGCCATCCAAACCCCATTGTCTTGAAGACCTCCATATACATTATACGGAGTTTCATCGTCTACGTTAATTGTATAAAATTGTCCAACACTTGGTTGATTTAATTTTAACCAATTTTCTCCGTTATCATAACTAATGTTTACACCACCATCGTTTCCATTTATTAAATGATTTGGGTTTTTTGGATTTATCCATAAATCGTGATGATCCACGTGAACATTTGGATAATCAATAGATTTATATGTAATTCCACCATCTGTTGATTTTATAAATGGGACACCATAAATATAAATATGATTTTTATTTACTGGTGAAACATGTATTTTTCCAAAATAATACCCATATGTATTGTAAAGCCTATCCAAATAATATGAATTTTTTAAAGTCCAGTTTAGTCCGCCATCATCACTTCTATAAACTTGAGCTCCAATAATTGGAGTTTCAAACATAACTGTATTTGCATCTTCTAAATAAAGTTTTAAATCAGATGGCTTTATAGAATCCGCTTTTACTAATCTTTTGATCTTCTTTGAGTTATATTTTTTTGGAAAATTATTTGATTTAAGAAATCTGTCTAATTTTAATACATCAATTTTTAAAAATTCTTCCTTAGAGATCGATTCAAAATAATTCTTTGTCAATTCAATCTTATCTACTGACATTTTATTTTTAGGACGTCTAAATTGATTATCAACAACTGCATAAATAGTATTGCTATCAAAAACTGCTAAACCAATTCTTCCAACTCCATTTCCAATTGGAAATCCGCTTTTTTTTGTAGAAATTAATTTCCATGTATTTCCTGAATCAACAGATTTATAAATCCCTGAATTCTCGCCGTTTCCATTAAAGTCCCAAGCTTGTCTTGATTTTTCCCATGAAGATGCATATTGAATTTTAAAATTATTTGGAGTTATATCTAAATCTATTATTCCTGTATTATCATCTATATATAAAGTGTTTTTCCATGAAATACCTCCATCTAAAGTTTTGAATATTCCTCTTTCTTTATTTTTTGAGTACAAATGCCCTAAAGCAGCAACGACTATTTCATTTGGATTAATAGGATTTATCATAACTTTTCCGATGTGATGAGAATCATTCAAACCTATGTTTATCCAAGTTTTACCATTGTCAGAAGATTTTAAAATCCCAATTCCGGCATATGATGATCTTGAAGAGTTGTTTTCTCCAGTACCAACAACTATTAACCTAGTATTCCAATCAACATCAAAATCTCCAATATTTTGAGTATTAGAATTGTCCATTATGGGATTAAATGTATTACCGTTATTAACTGTATGCCAAAGTCCACCAGATGCATATGCGACGTAAAATTCTGAGGGATTATTAGGATTTACCTCAATATCGGTTACCCTTCCGCTCATTATACTAGGTCCAATATTTTTAAATTCTAAATTTTTTACTAACGAATTTTTGATTAATTCATTTTGAATATTCAAGCTTTCTAAGATGTCCTTAGAACTTGTGGAAACTTGAGAAAAAACTGTTGACAATAATAGTGAGAATAATGTGGTGTATAAATATTTCATTATGTATAATTATATTTAGTTGAACGTTTGTTGTTCATTAAATATACTATTTTTGAATTTTAAATATAACTATGAAATATTTTCCAATATCTAATTCTTTATTTGCCAAAAACAGAAAAAATTTTGTAGAGAATATGATAGACAATAGCATAGCTTTTTTTAACTCTAACGATTGCTATCCAGTAAGTGCAGATACTACTTTACCTTTTGAACAGCATCGTGATTTATTTTATTTAAGTGGAATAAATCAAGAAGAAACTGTTTTGCTTATTTATAAAAACAATGATTCAAATTATGAGGAAATTTTATTTCTTACTAAGCCTAATGAACTGTTGACTCATTGGGAAGGTGAAAGGCTTAATGAAGAGAATGCTTATTCTATTTCGGGGATTAAGACTGTGTACTGGTTAGAGCAACTTGAGGATATTGTAAAAAAAATAATGCAAAATGTTAAAATTTTGTATTTAAATAAAAATGAACATTACAGAGCAAAAGTAGAAACTGAAACTAGAGAAAAACGATTTAATAATTGGATTAAAAAAGAATATCCCTCCAAGGATTTAAAGGGAAGTAACTCAATACTTCAAAAATTAAGATCCGTTAAAAGTTCAATTGAAATTGAATTAATTCAAAAAGCTTGTGATATTACTGAAAAAGGATTTAGAAGAATTTTAAGCTTTGTTAAGCCAGGTGTATGGGAATATGAAATTGAAGCAGAATTTTCTCATGAATTTTTAAAGAATAGATCTAAAAAATTTGCATATTCTCCTATTATTGCATCTGGGAAGAATTCAACAATCTTACATTACATTGAAAACAATAACCAATGCTTAAAAGGTGATGTTTTACTTTTAGACGTTGGAGCTGAATACGCAAATTATTCTAGTGATATGACTAGAACTATTCCAGTCTCTGGAAAGTTTTCTGATAGACAGAAATCAATATATAATTCTGTTTTGCATGTTAAAAACGAAGCAACTAAACTATTAAAACCAGGAATTCTATGGAAAGATCATTTCAAGGAAGTTGGTAAAATAATGAGTTCTGAACTATTAAAGTTAGGTCTCTTGTCTAAAAGTGATATTCAAAATCAAACTAAAGAAAATCCTGCTTTTAAAAGATATTTTACACATGGGGTTTCTCATAACTTAGGATTAGATACTCACGATTACGGAGATTTAAGCTATCCAATCACTAAAAATATGGTTTTCACAGTCGAACCAGGAATTTATCTTCCTAAAGAAAATTTTGGCATAAGACTTGAAGATGATGTTGTTGTTCAAGAAAATTCAGAGCCTATCAATCTAATGAAAAATATTCCAATAGAAGTTGAGGAAATTGAAGATTTAATGAATCCTTAAAACAATTATTTTGAAAATATCATCTGATTACAAAAAGTTTTTTAAAAGATATGGACCTATTATTTTTATAATGAGTCTTTTTTCAATTATTGTAATAACCACATTTTATTTTGTTCTTCAACCTAAAGTTAGTCTGCCTATTTACAGTCCTTCAATGGTTTCTGAAGAGTTAGTTGAAGAAGATATTCGATACATTAAAAAATATCATAAAATCAATGATTTTTCACTTATAAATCAAAATGGCAAATTAATTTCACAAGAATTTTATCGAAATAAAATTTATATAGCAGATTTTTTTTTCACCACATGTCCTGACATTTGTCCAATAATGACTGAAAACATGAGCTACTTACAAAGTGAGTTGAAAGATCAAACTGATGTTCTGTTAGTCTCGTTTTCAGTTACTCCTCAAGTTGACACAGTAGATGTTTTAAGATCTTATGCTAATCTTAAGGGAGTTGATGACTCAAAATGGAATTTATTTACTGGAAATAAAAAAGATATTTATGAGCTCGCCAGAAAATCTTTTTTAGTAGCAAAAAATGATGGAGATGGGGGTAAATACGACATGATTCACACAGAAAATTTTGTTCTAGTAGATAAAGAAAGTAGAATCCGTGGATTTTATGACGGTACAAATGAGGAAGCAATGAACAAATTATTAGCAGATGTAACTATTTTAAAGCGATCATATTTAGATTAAAAATTAAATAAAAAATAGTTTACTTTTGCTTCTTTAAAATCATTCTAAATAAAGAATATTGACTTTAAACGATCTAAAAAAAGGGGAATCTGGTGTTATAGAGGATATAATTACTGAAAATATTCCATTAAAATTAATAGAAATGGGTTGTCTCCCTGGCAATACCATTAAATTGTTACAACTTGCTCCTTTTAACGATCCGATGTATTTAGATGTTAATGGTACTAGATTGGCAATTAGAAGAGAGACCGCAAATTATATTATTATTAAAAATCTGATTAATGAGTAAAAGATTAACTGTTGCTCTTATTGGAAATCCAAATACAGGAAAATCATCAGTTTTTAATGATTTAACAGGATTAAATCAGAAAGTTGGAAACTACCCAGGTATAACGGTTGAAAAAAAAGAAGGTATTTGTAAGTTAGACAGAGGGGTTAAAGCACATATACTTGATCTTCCTGGAACTTACAGTTTAAACGCATCATCACTAGACGAAAGTGTCGTAATTGAATTGTTGTTAAATAAAAATGATAAAGATTTCCCTGATATTGCAGTCGTTATTTCTGATGTAGAAAATTTAAAAAGAAACCTGCTACTCTTTACTCAAATTAAAGATTTGAATATTCCCTCCGTTCTTGTCATTAATATGTCTGATGTAATGAAAAGAAAAGGAATTTCTATAAACACTTCGGTTTTAGAAAAGCATCTTGGAACTAAGGTGATTTTATATAGCTCAAGAGAAAAAAAAGGACTTAATGATCTTAAAAACATTATAACTAATTATAAAAAGTTAGAAACTAATCAATGTTTAGACATAATGAATATTGATTTAGATTATTTTGAAAGCTTAAAAAAAACTTTTCCCGATCAATCAATTTATAAACTTTGGCTAGTTATAACTCAAGATGTAAATTTTGGAAATTTGGAAAGAGATATAGTAAAAGATTCTTCCAATTTTCAAACTAAATCGATTTCTTACCTAAAAAGACTTCAACAAAAAGAAACTATAAAAAGATATCAGTTTATCAATAATGTTTTAAAAGAATCTTACGTTCATGATCCTAAACTTGCAAGTGATTTTGGTTCTAAATTAGACAGAATTTTGATTCATAAATTTTGGGGCTATGCTATTTTCTTTTTAATATTATTAACGATTTTTCAAGCTATTTTTGATTGGAGTAGTTATCCAATGGATGCTATAGATAGTGCTTTCAGTAAATTAAGCTCTTTAACAAAAGACTCATTGCCAAGTGGAGTGTTTACAAATTTACTCTCTGAGGGTATTATCCCTGGCATAGGTGGTATTGTAATATTTATTCCACAAATCGCATTCCTATTTTTATTTATTTCCATTTTAGAAGAAACTGGTTATATGAGCAGAGTTGTTTTTCTAATGGATAGAGTTATGAGAAGATACGGTTTAAGCGGTAAAAGTATTGTCCCTTTAATCTCTGGTACAGCTTGTGCTATCCCAGCAATTATGGCAACTAGAAATATTGAAAATTGGAAAGAAAGACTTATTACGATTTTAGTAACTCCATTTACAACTTGTTCTGCAAGACTCCCTGTCTATCTAATTCTAATTTCATTAGTTATTCCAAATGAAAGGTTCTTAGGTGTAAATGCTCAAGGATTAACTCTTATGGGTCTTTATTTATTAGGGTTTTTTGCAGCAATTTTTTCAGCAAAGATTTTAAATAAAATTTTAAAAATTAAATCCAAAACATTTTTTGTTGTTGAGATGCCTAATTATAAATTCCCTTTATTAAGAAATGTTTTTTTTACAGTTTTGGAAAAAACAAAATCATTCGTTTTTGAGGCAGGTAAAATTATAATGGCTATTTCTATCTTGCTTTGGGGAATGGCATCAGTTGGAATTGGAGATCAATTTAACAATGCAGAGGAAATTATAATTGTAGAAAACTATAACTCAATGGACGAATTTGAAAATAAATTAAGTTCGCACAAATTAGAACATTCATTACTTGGTGCAATTGGTAAAAGTATAGAACCCCTTATAAGTCCACTTGGTTATGATTGGAAAATTGGGATAGCAATTGTTACATCTTTTGCAGCACGGGAAGTTTTTGTAGGAACTTTGGCTACTATATATAGTGTACAAGGTGATCAAGAGGATACAATTAAAGAAAGAATGGCAAATGAAGTTCGTGAAGACGGACAACCTCTATTTGGGCTAGCCTCTGGAATATCGTTAATGATTTTTTATGCTTTTGCTATGCAATGTATGAGTACATTAGCTATTGTAAAAAAAGAAACCAACAGCTGGAAATGGCCTATATTACAATTAATAATAATGACGTTAATAGCTTATTTTAGTGCTCTTTTAGTTTATCAAATCATATCTTAATAAATGG